>Ga0136618_10000162_pt1 | contig 19289 bp, 11 predicted proteins | sample AntDrymUQ3302106_2_FD_104805 | JGI IMG/M metagenome (GOLD analysis project Ga0136618, IMG submission 104805) | Polar desert sand microbial communities from Dry Valleys, Antarctica - metaG UQ330 (21.06) | ecosystem: Environmental > Terrestrial > Soil > Desert | place: Antarctica: Dry Valley... | reverse complement strand
CTCGGATCCCAGGCCAGCGGCGCCTGCGCGTCCCACGCGCCGGCAAGGATCTCAAAGCCCGGGATCGAGCCCGACGCGATCGTCTTGATCGGCCCGGCGGCGACGAGGTTGGAGCGCAGGCCGCGTGCGCCGAGGTCGCGCGCGAGGTAGCGGTTGACGGACTCCAGCGCCGCCTTCGCGACGCCCATCCAGTCATAGGCCGGCCAGGCGACGGTGGCGTCGAAGTCCAGGCCGACGATCGAGCCGTGCTCGCCGCGCTCCAGCAGGTCGGCGAACGGCGCCACCAGCGCCTTGAGGCTGTAGGCGCTGGTCAGAAACGCGGTCTGCGCGCTCTCGGCCGGCGTGTCCATGAAGGCGCCGCCGAGCGCGTCGGCCGGCGCGAAGGCGATCGCGTGCAGGATCCCGTCCAGCGCGCCCCAGCGCTGCTGGATGTCGGCGACGACCGCCGCGATCTGGTCGGGGTCGTTGACGTCGAGCTCGAGCACGTCGGGCGGATCGGGCAGGCGGTTGGCGATCCGCGTCGTGATGCGCATCCCGCGGCCGAAGCCGGTCAGCACGATCTGCGCGCCCTCCTCCTGGGCGCGCCTGGCGACGGCGTAGGCGATCGAGCCCTCGGTGAGGACCCCGGTGATCAGCAGGCGCCGCCCCTCCAGCAGCATCGAGACGGTCAGCGCCCCAGGCGTACGAAGTCCGCGAACTCCGAGAACGTCGACGAGGCGCGCGAGCCGGCCTCGCCGGTGGAGTGGCCCAAGCGCACCATCCACGCGGGCTCCCAGGCGAACCAGCGCACGAAGCCGAACGCCGTCGCGCACAGCGCCAGCAGCGCGGCGAGGATCGCGAGGATCAGCACGGGGAAGGGCGCGTCGTTGGCCACCTGCGTCGAGCCCGACGCCAGCGAGATCGAGTCGTCGGCGGCGATCGAGGCCGCCGGGCTGGGCTCGGCGGCCGGGGTGGGCGGCGCCTGCGCCGGGGCGGGAGCGCCCGTGCCCGGCGTGGCGCTCTGCGGCGAGGCGCTCTGCGGCGTGCCGCTCGACGGCGGCGCCTGCTGTGCCCCCGCCGGGGGCGGTGCGGCGGACTGGTCGGCGACCGACGGAGCCGGCACCTTCTTCTTGTCGCAGGCGCCCTGCGCCCGCGCGGCGATCGCGTCGTCGATCGCGGCGATCAGCGCGGCGCCGTACTGGCTCTGATCGACCGGGATCTGCGCCTTGGCCTTCTTCAGGTCGCCGGTCGAGTAGTTGCACGCGTCGAGCTTCTGCGTCTTGATGAACTCGACGACCATTCGCTCGTAGACGTTCAGCGTGCGCGCATGGCTGGCGGGGACGGCGAAGGCCATGATCAGGGCGACCAGCAGCAGGATCGGTGTGGTGCGGCGAAACACAGGTGCTCACGCTAGCATCGACGGCCGTTAGCCATGGCCGTCACGACCCCCGCCAGCGCACGGGTCGCCGCGCGCGTGGGCGTGCGTCCGGCTCGCAGGCGCCTCCCGAGACCGGGAAACGCGCTCGTCCTCGCGCTCCTGGCGGCCTGCACGTACGCCGTCTTCACGCATGGCGCGGTCGGACTGCCGGCCGAGTCGCGGCTGCAGATCGGCGTCGCGCTCGTGTCGGTCGGTGGTGCGGTCGGCTGGCTGTTCTCGCGCACGCTGTCGCTGCGCGCGCCGCTTCGGGCATGGATCGGCGTCGGGCTGCTGGCGGGCTTCGCCGCCTGGTGCGGGCTGAGCCTGCTGTGGTCCGTCGCCCCCGACGAGACCTGGGCGACGCTGAACCGCACCGTCGCCTACACGCTCGTCGTCGTGCTGGCGATCGCCGCCGGATCCAGCGCGACTCGGCCGGTCGAACGCCTCGCGCTGGGCTGGCTTGCCGTCGCGATCGCCTGCGCGCTGTATGCGCTCGCGGGCAAGGTCATTCCGGGGGTCTCGCTGCTGGGCGTGGACTTCGACCACACGGCATTGTTCTCGCGCCTGCGCGAGCCGCTGGAGTACTGGAACGCGCTCGCGCTCGTGATGGTGCTCGCGGTGCCGATTGCCCTGCGCCTGGCGACCGACGTCACGCGCACGCCGGTGGCGCGCGGCGCGGCGGTCTGCGCCATGTACGTCCTCATGACCTGCTTGGGGATGACCTATTCGCGCGGCGGCCTGCTGGCGCTGATGGTCGCCGTCCTCGTGCTCACGCTGCTCGGCGGTCAGCGGCTGCGCGGCCTGGCCGTCTTCGGCGTCACGCTCGTGACGCTGATCCCGGTCCTCTCGCTGGCCTTCAGCCGCTCCGCGCTGAAGGGCGTGCGGATCCCGCTCGACGAGCGCACGCCAGAGGGGATCGTCCTCGGCCTGGTCATGGCCGGAAGTCTGCTGGCGCTGATGATCGCCGTCTGGGGCATGCTGCGCCTCGAGGAGCGCGTGAACTGGAGTGAGGACAGCACGCGCCTGGTGTGGCGCGGGCTGGGCGCCGCGGCCGGGCTGCTGGCGCTGCTCGTGGTCCTCACGATCGCGACATCCAAGGGCGGGCCGTCGCAGTTCTTCGACGACGCCTGGACGCAGTTCACGAAGACCAGCCAGGACAAGGACTCCGACCCAGCGCGGATCGTCTCGTCGAACTCCGGCAACCGCTGGGTGTGGTGGAAGGAGGCGACCGGCGCCTGGTCGGACCGTCCCGTGCAGGGGTGGGGCGCCGGGTCCTTCCCGGTCACGCACCTGCTCTACCGCCAGGTCGAGCTCGACGTGCGCCAGCCCCACAGCGTGCCGCTGCAGTTCCTCGCCGAGACGGGGATCGTCGGGGCCGCGCTCGCGCTCGGCGCGCTCGGCTTCTTGATCTTCGCCGCGCTCGCTCGCATCCGCGGCATGGCCGGCGGGCGCGAGCGGGACCTCGCCGTCGCGCTGTTCGCCGGGGCCGTGGCGTGGCTCGTGCACGGCTTCGTCGACTTCGACTGGGACATCCCGGGCGTCACGGTGCCCGCGCTGCTGTTCCTCGGGGTGCTCGTGGCGACCCCCCGCCGCGACGAGCCGCGCGGCGGCGACCCGGGCACGCCCGTGGCGCCGGTGCCCGACGGCGGGCGCCACGTCGGACCGCGGGCGACGGCGCTGGGGGTCGCCTGCGTGGTGCTCGGAGTGGTGATCGTCTCGTCGCTGCTGCCGGCATGGGCGGACTCCAAGGCGACTTCGGCGGTGGCGGTGACCCGCGAGGCCGGCGAGGCGGAGCTGCGGGACGCCGCCGCCGAGGCGGACGCGGGCGCGCGCCTGGATCCGACCTCGGTGACGTCGCTGCTGGCCGCGGCGGATCTCGCGCAGAACCGCAAGCGCCTGCTGGACGCGCGCGGCTTCTTGCTTGAGGCCGTCGATCGTCAGCCGTACAGCCTGGTGGCGTGGCGCAGGCTCCTGCGCCTCGCGCTGGCGACGGCCGACCGCCGCGGCGCGCGCGCGGCGGCGAAGCGGCTGCTGGAGCTCGATCCGATCGGCACGAAGGGGACGCTGCCGCTCGTCGGCCGGCTCGTGCTCTTCAACGTGCCCGCCAGCGGATCGCCGACCGCGACGGGAACGCCGCTGAGTCCTGCGTACTCCGCCGCCCCGCCGGCCGCGGCGCCGACGCCGCAGACGTCGCCGGCGACGCCGGCGCAGCCCGCGGGGTAGCCGGGGCTACGTCACGGCGACGCGCACGAGGCTGAACACCAACAGCAGCGCGGCGATGGCCGTGACGAGCACGAGCACGACCCCGACGGCCAGCTCGGACGGCAGCCAGCGCGCCCGCGCGGCCAAGCGGCCGGGAGGCTCGCGCGGCAGCGTGCGGACCGGCGCGGATGGCGGGCGTGCCGGCCCTCGGCGCGGCGCGGGCTCGAGCTCCGGGGCGCGCGCGCGCTCGGGCTGGCGAGTGCGCTCGGGCCGCGGCCTGGTCGCCGGGCTGCGCTGCGCGGCGGCGTCGCGGCGCAGGGCCGCGGCCCGCTGCGCCTTCTCGCGACGGGCGTTGCGCTCCTGGCGGCGGGCCTCCGCCGCCGCGCGCACGGCCTCCTCCTGGGCTCGGCGCTCCTTCGCCGCCGCCGCCTGACGCTGCTGATTCTCGGCCTCGCGGCGCGCTGCCTGGTCGAGCGCCTCCCGCGCCTCGCGCTCGCGCAGCGCGGCGCGCTCCTGATCTTCGGCGGCCCGCTCGGCCGCTCGCGCGTCGGCCTCGTCGGCCGTCTTGCGATGGGCCCTGTCGGCGGCCTCCCTGGCGGCCTTCAGCGCGGCGTCGCGCGCGGCCTGTGCGCGCTCGGCGGCCTCCTCGCTGACGTCGGCCAGATCGTCGATGCGAGCTTCGAGTGCCGCGCGGGCGGCCTCCTGGATGCGGACGCGCTCCTCGGCGGCCGCGCCTGCCGCGACGGCGTCGTCGAGCTCGCGCTGCAGCTCGAGGCGCTCGCGCTCCTCGCGGGCGATGCGCTCGGTCGCGCGGCGCACATCCTCAAGCGTGTCGTCGAGGTCGCCGCTCAGCGCGTTTTCGAGCACGGTGAGCCGGTCGACCTCGTCGCGCGCCGCGTCGAGCGCGTCCTGCAGCTGGTGCTGGATCACGGCATCCTCGTCGTACTGGCGGCGCGCCTCCGTGCTCAGATCGTCGAGCTGCGCGGTCAGGTCGTCGATCACGTCCTGTGCCTGGTCGCGCTGCGCGGTCACCGTCCGGTGCTCGTCGCGGGCGAGGTCCAGCCCCTCCGACAGCGACGCGATCTCGGCACGCGCGGCGTCGCCCTCGGCCGTGAGCGCGTCGAGCTGTGAGCGCAGGCCGTCGGACTCGTCGCCGGCGGTTGCCGCGTCGATCCTGGCGCTCGCGAGCTGCTGGTCGAGCGCGTCGCTTTTCGCCAGGGCCTCCCGGTGGCGCGCGCTGAGCGCCTGGACCTCCGCGCTCGCGCTGTCGCGCTCGCGCTGGACGACCTCGATCTGCGCCCGGGCGGCGTCGTGCTCGGCGCCGAGCGACTCGATCTGCGCGTGCGCGCTGACGCGCTCGGCTTCGAGCCGGCGCAGGCGATCGATGCCGCCGTCGCGCTCGGCGGCGACCTCCTCCAGGCGCGCCTGCAGCTCCTCACGCTGCGTGGCGAGCTGCGCCATCAAGGCGCGGGCCTCGTCGCGTTCGCCGCGGACGATCTCGATCCCCACCTCCGCGTTGCGGTGCGCCGACGCCAGCTGCGCCTGCAGTTGCTCGCGCAGCTGCATGGCGTCGGCGAGCTGGGCCGACAGGCCCTCGGCGTCGGCCTCGGAGGCCTCGAGCTCGCTGTGGGCGAGACGCAGCTCCGCGGTCAGCTCCTCGAGCTGGCGCATCCCCGCCTGGCGGTCCTCCTCGGCACGCCGCGCGTCGTGGCGCGTGGCTTGCAGCGCAGCCTCGATCTCCTCGCGCTCGGCGGTGGAGCCGGCAAGCTCGGCGCTCGTCGCGCGCTCGCGCTCGCGGGACTGGTCGAGCGCGGAGCGGTGTTCGGCCGCCTCCGCGCGCGCCTGCTCCAGGTCCTGCTCGAGATCGGTTCGCTCGCTGCCGGCGTCCTGCAGGGCGGTCGAGAGCTCGGCGATCTGGGCGCGCGCGGCCGTGAGCTCGGCGGCCAGCGTGGTGGTCTGCTCCTGCTGACGCGCGAGCGCGCTGGCACGCTGGGCAGCGTCGCCGCCGAGGTCACGCAGGCGCTGCTCGAGCACCTGTCCCTCGGCGCGCGCGCTCGCGAGCTCCTCACCGGCGTTGCTCACCTGCGTCCGGGTCGCCAGAAGCTCGCGCTCAAGCTCGGCTGCCTGCGCGCGGGCGAGGTCGCGCGCGTCGCCGGCAGCTGCTGTCTCGGCGCGCGCCTCCTCGAGCTCGTCACGCAGCGACCGGGACTCGCGCCGCGTGTCGTCGAGGTCGCCGGCCAGCTCGTCGCCGCGCGCCTGGAAGGTCTGCACGCGTTCCTCGGCCTCGGCGTGCTGGGCTCCCAGCTGATCGAGCGAGCGGCCGAGCGTCTCGTGCTCGCTGCGCAGCTGCGACAGCTCGGCGGCCGTGGCCTGCGCGGCGGTCTGCTCGGCCTCGCGCTCGCCCGCCAGCCGGGTCGCCTGCGCGTCGGCCTCGCGCAGTGTGCGCTCGCGCTCGGCGAGATCGTGACGCGCGAAGCGCAGCTCGTCTGCGCGCCTGGCCAACTGCACCTCCGCGCGCTGCAGCTCCTCGGCGCGCGCGGCAGCCTCCGCGCGAGCCTCGTCGCGCTGGGCCGCATGCACCGAGGAGGATGCTTCGGCGGCTTCGAGCTTGCCCGCGGCGATCCGCGCGGACTCGATCCGGGCGCTGTCGGCCTCGGCGCCGGCCGCCAGCGCCGCCTGGATCTCGGCGCTGGCATGGCTCTGCACCGCGGCGTTCTCGTTTCGCAGCGCCTCGAGCTGCGCCGCCGCACGGGCCTCGGCCTCGCGTAGATCGGCGGCGGCCTGCTCACGAGCCGCGGCGATCGCGTCCTGGGAGTCACGCTGCGCCGCTTGGATCTCCTGCGCGGCGTCGGCGCGGACGGCTGCGATCGACTCCGCCGCTTCGCGCCGGGCGGCCTCGGTCTCGGCCGTGGCCTCGGCGCGAGCGGAGTCGATCGCCGCCGCGGCCTCGCGCCGGGCGGTCTGCGCCTCGGCTCGGACGGCCTGGATGCGTTCGTCGGCGCCGGCCTTTGCCGCCTGCAGCTCGGTGGCGGCGCGGGCGTCGGCCTCGGCGCGCTGCGCTTCGAGGTCGGCGGCGGCCGTCGCCATCGCGGCGCGCAGCTTTTCGCCGGCGTCCGCGCGTGCCTGCTCGAGCTCGGCGTTGGCCCTGATCTGCTCCTGCTCGAGCTCGGCGGCGATGCCCTCCCGGACCTCTTCGAGCTCGCGCACGCGCTGCGCTGCACGCTGCTGCTGGGCGTCGTGGTCTGAGGCCTGCTCGCTCGCCTCGCCGCGCGCCGCGTCGAGTTGCGCGGCGATCGCCGCCTGCTGCTCACGCGCGGTGCGCAGCAGCTGGGCCTCGCGCGCGGATGCCTCGTCGCGCAGCGTCGCCTCGCGCGCCGCGGCCTCGCCCTCGGCATCGCGCAGGGCGGCCTCGTGCTCGGCGACGAGGGCGGTCTCACGAGCCCTCGCCTGCCTGCGGGCGTCCTGCAGCTGTGCATGCAGCTGGGCCTGAAGTTCCGTCTCACGGGTCGCGGCCTGCTGGTCGTCTGCCTCCAGGCGCTCGCGAAGCTCGGTCTCGCGAGCTGACGCCGCGGCCTGCAGCTGCGCCTTCGCCTCGGCCTGCAGGTCGGCGGCGCGATCCTCCGCGGCCTGCAGCTGCGCCTTCGCCTCGGCCGCGAGCTCGGCCTGGCGGGTGGCCGCGAGCTCCTCGGCGGTTCGCAGCCGGGTCTCGGCGTCGGTCTGCAGCTCGCTCTCGCGCGCGGTTGCGCGCTCCCGGGCGGCGCGCAGCTGCTGCTCGATCTCGGCCGCCGTGCGGCGCGCGTCCTGCAGCTCGCTCGCGCGCGCCGCCGACTCCTCTCGCGCGGCCTGCAGCTGGGACTCGCGCTCGGCGGACTTCGCGCGGACGGCCTCCAGCTCGGCGAGATGCGCGGCGGCCTGCTCTTGCGCGGCATCGACGGCGGAGCGGCGCCCCGCCGCCTTGAAGGCGGACGCGCGCAGCTGGGCCTCGAGCTCATCGACGCGCGACGCGCGCTCGGTGAGCTCTGAGACGCGCTGCTCCAGGTCGGCGGCGCGGCGGGTCTGCTCGCGGGCGACATGCAGCTCGAGTTCGAGCTTTGTCGCGCGCGCCGCCTGTCCGCGCAACGGGTCGAGCTCGCGCTTGAGGGCCGCGACGCGCTGCTCGGCGCCCTTGCGCATCGCGTCCTCGCCCTGGCGCGCGCGGGCGAGCTCGGCCTCGAGCTCCGGCACGCGGGCGGCGGTGGCGCCGAGATCGGCCAGCCGCTGCTCGAGCTCGGAGCGCGCCTCGCCCTCCTGCTCGGCGGTGCGCAGCGCGGCGGCGCGTTGCTCGCGCTCGGCCGCCTGCGCCTCTGCAGCCCGTTCTGCCGCGTGCTGCGCTTCGCGCACCGCGTCGCGCAGCTCCTGGATCTCGCGCTGCGCGCCTCGCGCCTGCTCGCCGGACGCCGCGAGCTGCTCGCGCTGCGCTTCGGCGTCCGCCGCGCGCCGCTCGGCGAGCGCGGTGAGCTCGTCGCGCGCGCGCTTGCGATCGGCCTGCAGTGCCGCGATCCGCTCGGCCAGCTCGCCCGCGGAGACCTCGCCTTCGCGCGCCTGCTGCAGCTCGGCCTCCAGCGCGGCGACGCGCGCGTCGGCGTTCGCCAGCCGGTCGGCACGCTCACGGGCCTCGGCGGCCTGGCGCTCGAGCTCGGCGAGGCGCTGCTCGGCCTGCTCGGCGCGCGCGTGGAGCTCCTGCTCGCGCCGGTCGTGCTCGCGCTGTTCGGCGGCCTGGGCCTCGGCCAGGAGCTGGAGCTCGCCGGCGGCGTCATCGGCGTCCCCGCGTGACGCGGCGGCGCGCTGGCGTTCGGCGGTCAGCTCCTGCTCGATGCGTGCGAGCTGGGAGTCGGCCTTGCGCTGCTGGGCGCGCAGCGCCTGCTCATGGGCGGCGGTCGCCTTCGCCGCGGCCTCCTGGCGGGCGACCGCGGCGCGCTCCAGCTCGGCGATCCGCGCGACGAGCCGCTCGGACTCGGCGCCGGCCTGCCGCAGCTCGGTCTCCTGCTCGCGCGCGCGCTCGTGCGCGCGGCGCAGCTCGTCGAGCTCGGCCAGCGACCGCTCGGCGCTGGCCTGCGCGGAGGCGTGGTCCTCCCGCGCGCCGCGCAGTTCGAGCTCGAGCTCGGGCACGCGCTGCGCCGCCGCGGCCCAAACGTCCTCAAGCTCGGCGACGCGCGCGCCGAGGGTCGCGACCTGCTGCTCGGCAGCCGCGGCGCGCTGCGCGTCGCTTCCGGCCTTCGCGGCCTGCTTGCGCGCCTGGGCCAGCTCGCGCGCCCGCTCGGCTGCGAGGGACTCGGCCGTCCGGCGGGCGTCCCCGAGCGCTTTCGCCTGGGCTCGCGAGCGTTCCAGCTCGGCGGCGACCTCGGCTGCCGCCTGCTCCGCGGCCCGCAGCGCCTCGGCGTCGGCGGCGGCCTGCCTGCGGACCTGCTCATGCTCGGCTTGGGCGCGCTGCGCCTCGGCCGAGACGTGCTCGTCGCGCTGCTCAAGCTCCGCGCGGTCGCGTTCGAGCTGGCGCTGGGCGCGCGTGCGCTCGCGCTCGAACTCCTTGCGAGCCTCCTCGCGCGCCCGCTGGACCGCCACCTCGGCGCGCCGCGTGACGGCCTTCGTCTCCTGGCTGGCGGCCTGGCTGCTGGCCCGCGCGCGAACCGTCGCCTTGTCGGCTTTGGCGCGGGCATCCTTCAGCTGCGCCGCGGCTCGCGCGAGCTCCTCGCGCGCTTGCGCTCGCGCCCGATCGATCGCGTGTTCGGCCTCGCTGGCCGCCTGCTCAGCCGCGGCGCGCGCGGCTCGCTCGGCATCCAGGCGCGCCTCGAGCGCCGCGATCGTCGCGCTCTCGGGGGCGGCCCGCTGAGGCTTGCGGCGCCGGCGGCGGTCGTCGGGTGGCTCGGACGGCGGTGGCGGCCGGCGGCCGGTGGCCGGCGGGCTCGCGGACGCCTTGCGCGCCGCCGCCTCCTGCGGGCGCGGAAGCTCGACGATGCCATGGCCGGTCTCGAGCGTGAACGTCACCGGGCCGTCATCGAGCTGAGCGACGCGTGCCGAGAACGCCCCGCGCCAGGACGGCGCGTCAGGTCCGGCCATCGGCGCGGCATCGTCCGGCCCCCCGAGCGGGTCCAGCCGGCTTGTGCGGCGGCCATCGTCGAGCAGCAGCGTCGGCGCCGGCAGGCGTACGGGCGCCTCCGCGCGCCAGCGCCCCGAGATGCGCAGCAGGACGGTGCCCGAGCCCGCGACGACGCGTTCGAAGCGCTCGACCTCGAATTGCGGCGCCGCGCTCATTGGTGGCCGCCCGCCTGGACGCGCCACGTACTTGCGGGGACGACCACTAGGACTCGGATTCTAGATCCGCGAGGGCGCCCAGCGCCAGCGCGAGGACCGCGGCGGCGTCGAGCGTGGCGTCGAGCACGCGGACGCGCTGCGGATGTGCCGCCGCGAGCGCATCGTAGGCGGCCGCGATCACCGCGAAGAACGACTCCGCCTCGCGCTCCAGGCGATCGGGTTCGTCGTCGCGTCCCCGCTGGCGGGCGCGTCCGGTGGCGGGATCCACGCGCAGCAGCAGCGTGCGGTCGGGCTCCAGGCCGCCGGTCGCGAAGGCGTTGAGCTCGGCGATCGCATCGATGCCGAGCCCCCGTCCCGCGCCCTGGTAGGCCAGCGACGAGTCGACGAAGCGGTCCAGCAGGACCCAGGTCCCCGCGCACAGCAGCGGCTCGAGGCGCTCCTCGACGAGCTGCGCGCGCGCGGCCGCGTACAGCAGCGCCTCGGCGCGCGGACCGCAGCGCATGGCCGGGTCCTTGACGAGCTCGCGGATGCGCTCGGACAGCTCCACGCCGCCGGGCTCGCGTAGCAGCGTGACGGGTCGGTCGATCGCCAGCTCGCCGCGCAGGGCGGTCGCGAGCGTGGACTTTCCGGCCCCGTCGAGCCCCTCGATCGTGATCAGCCGGCCGGCCACGACCGCGACGCTACCGTTCGGCCGGTGATCGCGGGCATCGAGCGCCATCCACACGCCCGTGCGGTGCTCACCACCGCGCTCGCGCCGGCGGGGGCGCCGAACCACGCCTACCTCTTCTGCGGCCCGGCCGGCAGCGGCAAGCGCACGGTCGCGCGCGGCTTCGCGGCCGCGCTGCTGGCCGACGGGGCCTCCGACCCCGAGGCAGCCGCCGCGCGCGTGCAGCGCGGCGTGCATCCCGATCTCACCTGGGTCGCGCCCGCGAGCGCGGCGGGAATCCTCGTCGGCGACATTGACGAGGCGGTGGTGGCGGGCGCCGCGCGCACGCCGTTTGAGTCCGCGCGCCGCGTGTTCGTCATCGAGGACGCCGACGAACTGAATGACCAGGCCGCCAACCGGATGCTCAAGACGCTCGAGGAGCCGCCGCCGTTCGCCCATCTCATCCTCCTGACCAGCCGGCCGGGAGAGGTGCTACCGACGATCTCCAGCCGCTGCCAGCAGGTGCGCTTCGACGCGCCCGGCGTTGCGGAGATGGCCGAGCGCCTCGGACGCCACGGGATCGCGCCTGACGCGGCCCAGGCATGCGCGCGGCTGGGCCTGGGCGACGGGGCTCGCGCGCTGGCGCTCGCGCTCGGCGACGGGCCGGCGGTGCGCGCCGGAGCCGAGGCGGTCGCCCGCGGCGCGCTGTCGGGCGAGAGCGCCGGACGGCCGTGGATCGCGCTGCTCGAGCAGGCGCGGGCGGCCGGCGCGCGGGCGGCGCAGCGCGTCGAGGAGACGCTCGCCTCCGAGCTTCAGTACGCGATCGGCAAGGATCATGGGCGGATGCGCCGCGAGGCGGGCGAGCGCGGCAAGCGGGCGGCACGGCGCGCGCAGACGGCGGCGCTGGATCGCGGGCTGGCGCTCGTCGGGCTGTGGCTGCGCGACGTGGCCTGCGTGCTCGACGGCGCCGCAGAAATCGCCCACCACAGCGATCGCACGCAGCAGCTGGCCGAGGACGCCGCGCGCGGCGTCAGCGCCGCCGTGCTGCGCGAAGGACAGGTGATCGTGGAGGACACGCGCGCGGCGCTCGCGCTGAATCCCAACGAGGAGCTTGCGCTCGACGCGCTCGGCTCGCGGCTGGCGCGCACGCTCGCCTCGTAGTGGTTCTTCCGGTAGGTAGTCGTGCGAGTACTTGCGGAGGGACCACTAGTTCCCGCGATCTTCACTCGACCGGCGCACGCGTGGCGACCCGCCCGAGGTTGGGTTCGCAGCCGTGCAGGTCGAAGGCTCGGAAGCGTGAGAAGAGCCGGTGGTTGGGCGCGTGGAAGTCCGCCGAGCCGGTGGTCAGCAGCCCGTGCTCCTCGGCGAGGCGCGCCAGCAGCAGCGTCTGCTCGCGGTCGTGGGTGGCATAGAACGCCTCGACACCGTCCAGGCCCGCGTCCTTGAAGCGCGCGAGCGCGTCGCGGACCTCGCCGTGCATCCACAGATCCCAGAACGGGTGCGCCCACACGGCGACGCCGCCGGCGTCGTGGATCGCCGCGATCGCCTCGGGGACCGTCGGCTTCTCACGGCGGCAGTAGGCGGGGCAGCCCGGAATGAGGTAGGCCTCCAGGAAGGCCGAGGGCTCGGCGAGCCCGGCCGGCTCCAGGCGCTCGCGGTGGGCTGTGATCGCGGCGGCCGCGAGATGCGGTCGCCCGACCGGCCGTCCCGCGGCCAGGCGCGCGTCGAGCTCGTCGCGATCGGGCTGCAGGCCGAGGTCGCCGAGCAGCGCGGCCATGCGCTCGACGCGCTTGGCGCGGTCCGCGCGCCACACCGTCAGGCGCTCGGCGAGCACGGCGTCGGTGTGGTCGATGCCGTAGCCGAGGACGTGGAAGTCCTCCCCGAGCTCGTCGACGGTCGACAGCTCGATCGCCGGGACGAGCACGATCTCGTGCTCGCTTGCCGCTCGCAGTGCCTCGTCGATGCCGTCGACCGTGTCGTGGTCGGTCAGGGCGAGCAGCCGCACGCCCGCGGTGGCCGCGGCGGCGACGACGGCGGCCGGCTCCAGCGCTCCGTCGGAGCACGTCGAGTGGCACTGCAGGTCGAAGGTCGGAGGGCCGGTCGGCGAGCTCACAGGCGAAGCTTCTCGGAAATCACGACCGGCTAGCGTTCAGGGCGTGGCTGGCGTGCTCGTCGCACCCGACGCCTTCAAGGGCACGTTCGACGCGCGGGCGGTGGCCGCCGCCCTCGCGCGCGGCCTGCGGCGAGCCGGCTGGGAGGCCGACAGCTGTCCGGTGGCCGACGGTGGAGAGGGCACGATGGCGCTGCTGGGCGCCGCGCTCGGCGCACGGCTCGTGGCATGCCGCGCGTCCGATCCGCTCGGCCGTCCCGTGGACTGCCGCTTCGCGCTGGCCGGCGACCGCGCGATCGTCGAGATGGCGCAGGCCTCCGGCCTGGCGCTCCTCGCCGAGCACGAGCGGGACCCGTGGGCGGCGTCGACGCGCGGCACCGGCGAGCTGATCCTCGCCGCGGTCGCCGCCGGCGCGCGCGAGATCCTCGTCGCGGTGGGCGGCAGCGCGACGACCGACGGTGGCCGCGGCGCGATCGATGCGATCGCGGCCGGCGGCGGGCTCGGCTCGGCGCGGCTCGTGGTCCTCTGCGACGTGCGCGCGCCGTTCGAGGACGCGCCGCGGCTCTTCGCCCCGCAGAAGGGTGCCGGCGAGCGGCTCGTCGCGCGGTTGGAGGAGCGCCTGGCGAAGATGGCGCGCGAGCTGCCTCGCGATCCGCGCGGCGTGCCCGCGACCGGCGCGGCCGGCGGCTTGTCGGGCGGGCTGTGGGCGGCGTTCGACGCGCGGCTGCGCCCCGGCGCGGCCGCGGTGCTCGACGCGCTGGGCGTTGACGATCGTATGCGCGCCGCGCGGCTCGTCGTCGCCGGCGAGGGCTGCGTCGACGAGCAGAGCTTCGGCGGCAAGGTCGTCGGCGAGCTCGCCCGCCGGGCAGCGACCGCCGGCGTGCCCCTGCATGTCGTCGCGGGCATCAGCAGGCTGGCCTGCAGCGAGTGGGCGGCGCGGGGCATCGAGCGCGTGTGGACCGCCTCGACCCTCGAGGAGATCGAGGCGGCCGGGCATGCGATCGGCGCCGGCCGGCGCTGACTACGCCGAGACCGCCGCGCTGTCGTGGTGCTCGAGCACGCCGATCAGCGCGTCGAACAGGCGATCGGCGGTCTGCGTGGTGGCGTTGGGTCCCATCAGGCCGATCCGCCATATGGGGGGCGCTCCCGGCAGGCCCCCGCCGACCTCGATCTGGTGCTCGGTGAGCAGCTGGGTCGCGACCGCCTTGCCGTCGACGCCGTCGGGCACCGCCACGGCGCTCAGCTGGGGCAGCTGATGGTCGGGCTCGGCGATCAGCTCGAGGCCGGCGTCGCGCACGCGCTTCTGCAGGTGGCGGCCGGCGGCGACGTGACGTGCGCAGCGCTCCGCCACGCCCTCCTCGAGCGTCGCGCGCAGCACCTCGTAGAGCGCGTAGATGTGCAGGATGGGCGCCGTGTGGTGGTAGGCGGCGGGCCGGTCGATCCAGTACTTGCGCAGCAGGTGAAAGTCGAACGCGAAGGGCGCGGGGGTCGTGCGCGCGGCGTAGCGCTCCATCGCCGCCTCGGAGACCGCGATCGGCGACATCCCGGGCGCCGAGCCGACGCACTTCTGCGTGCAGGAGTATGCGTAGTCGATACCCCAGCCCCCGATGTCCAGCTCCGTGCCGCCGAGCGTCGTGACGCAGTCGGCCATCAGCAGCGTGTTCGGCCGGTCCTTCACGCCGGCGCCGAGCTCCGCCAGCGGGTGCAGGCTGCCCGTCGACGTCTCGCCGTGGACGACCGCCATCAGCGTGGCGTCGGGATGCTCGTCGGCGGCGGCGAGCAGTCGCTCGTTGGGGACGTGCACGCCCCAGTCCTCGATCAGCTCGACGACGTCGCACCCGGCCCGCTTGGCGATCTCGATCAGGCGCCGCCCGAAGTAGCCCGAGGCGCCGACGATGACGGTGTCCCCGGGCTGCGTGAGATTGACGAGGCCGGTCTCCATGCCGCTCGTGCCGGTCGCCTGGAGCGGGAGGACGAGGCCGTCGGGCGCCCGGTAGACGATGCGTAGCATCCGCACGACCTCGTCGAGGATGTCGTGCAGCTCGGGGTCGAGGTGTCCGAGCATCGGGCGTGACATCGCGGCGAGCGCGACGGGGTCGACGTTCGTCGGCCCGGGGCCGCACAGCAGGCGTTCGGTGGGGGCCAGGGGGGCCGCGGCGGAGGTCGTCATGGACGCCACGGTCGCAGAGGACGACCGGTCTCGTCAACACCCCGACCCATGGACGGCAAGCATCGGAGACTTGTAACGGCGTCGAACGGATATCGGGAATGCGCCAAGGGTCTGCGGCCGCGAGGTCGTCCGCTAGATTCCCCGCGGCACGGCGTTCACGATGAGAGGAAGTAATGGCGCGAGCACCCCGACTTCACCGCAGCGAGCTCTGCGTGCCGGGCTCCAACGAGCGCATGCTCGGGAAGGCTCCCGCGGTCGGGGCGGACTACGTCATGCTCGATCTCGAGGACGCGGTCGCTCCCAACGACAAGGAGCAGGCGCGCGCCAGCGTGATCGCCGCGCTGAAGGAGCAGGACTGGGGCCAGGCGCTGATCTCCTTGCGGATCAACGGCCTCGACACTCACTGGTGCTACCGCGACGTGATCGACGTCGTCGAGGCCGCCGGCGAGCACCTGCACACGATCCTCATCCCAAAGGCCTCCTGCGCCGCCGACGTCCACATGATCGCGACGCTGCTGACGCAGATCGAGGACGGCCGCGGCCAGGCCGAGCGCCTCGGCATCGCCGTGCTGATCGAGACCGCCGCCGGCATGTTCAACATCGACGAGATCGCCCGCGCGTGCCCGGAGCGCATGGAGGCGATGGTCTTCGGCGTCGCGGACTACTCCGCGTCGATCCAGAGCCACACGGCCACGATCGGCGGCTCGGAGCACGGCTACTCGGTCGTCACCGACCCCGACGACGCCGGCAACCGCGACCGTCACTGGGGCGACCAGTGGCACTACCCCCTGTCGCGCATCGCCGTGGCCTGCCGCGCCAACGGCCTGCGCCCGATCGACGGCCCGTTCGGCGACTTCCACGACCCGGAGGGCTTCCGGACCGCCGCCCGCCGCGCCGCGATCATGGGCTATGAGGGCAAGTGGGCGATCCATCCCAGCCAGGTCGCGCTCGCGCACGAGGTCTTCACGCCGAGCGAGAAGCTCCAGGTGCGCACGCGGCGCATCATCGAAGCGATGGAGGACGCCGCCAAGGAGGGCCGGGGCGCTGTCTCGCTGGACGGGCGCCTGATCGACGCGGCCTCGCTGCGCCAGGCGCAGCACCTGCTCGCGAAGATCGAGCAGATCGATGCGCGCGACGCCGCGCGCCCGCAGGCCGTCGAAGCCTGAGCCGGCCCGCCCAGTGTTCTTGCTTGGCTGACCACCGGGCCTGAGTGGTGTCGCGGAGGGTGACGCATGAGTCCGCGTGCTGCGCGCGACGCTCAAGATCTGCGCCCGATCGCCGACAAGACCGGGATAGGAGCTGAAGGGCACGGATCGGGGTCCGCACGACCCGCCGCTCGCCGCGCAGCCACCTGAACCGGGAAATCACGCATAGCGCCGGTTGGTCCGGCGCAGCTGGGAGTCACGCATGTTTGAGCTACTCGACCGCAGGTCCCGTAGGTGGCCCGTCCTCCCGCCCCTCGCGCTGGCGGTCGCGCTGTTGCCCGCCTTCACCGGCAGCGCAGGCGCTGCGTCGCCGGTGCCGCTTGGAACGGCCGACTCGTTCGCGCTGCTCGCCGGCTCGACGATCACGAACATCGGACCGACGACGATCACCGGCGACATCGGGCTGTGCTGCACCGGGATAGCGATGACCGGCTTCGATTCGGTCAGCCAGCCGGACGGCAGCCGGTACGCGGGCACCGGGACCGTGGCGGCCACGGCGCAGGACGATCTCGACATCGCCTATGCGAACGCCGCCGGACAGGCGATCACGCGCACGCTGCCGGTCGACCTGTCGCTCTCCGGCACACCGGCGACACCACTGCTGCCCGGTGTCTACGAGTCCACCGCGCACGGTTCGCTGAAGATCAACACGGGCCTGACGCTTGATTTCCAGGGCGACCCGAACGCGGTCTTCATCTTCCAAGGGACCGACCTCACCACCGCGGCCGCGGCGGCCGGGTCGGTGAAGATCGTCAACGGCGGTGCGTCGCCGAGCGCCTGCAACATCTACTGGCAGCTCTCCAGCGACGCGACCGGCGTCTCGCTCGGCGCCTCGAGCGACTTCCTGGGCACGACGATGGCGCTCGGCGCCAGCGTGCTCGGCAACAGGGCGACCGTGCAGGGACGGATCCTGACGCGTCGCTCCAAGGCGGTCACGCTGGATGCGAACACGATCACACGCAGCGGCTGCTCGACGACCACCAGCGGTGGCGGTGGTGGTGGCGGTACGACGACGCCGGCTTCCGGCGGCGGTGGTGGTGGCGGCGGTACGACGACGCCGGCTTCCGGTGGCGGTGGTGGTGGCGGTACGACGACGCCGGCTTCCGGCGGCGGTGCAACCACCCCACCGCCCGGCGCCGGGACCGCTGCTCCGGTTTCGTCCTTGGCACCGTTGTCGCCGCGAGCGACGACGCCGGTGAGCAGCACCGCGCCGGGTCGCGCGACGCTGTCCGGGCCCAGCGGTCCCGTGCGCAAACCGTTTGACGTCACGGTGACCGGGCGCCAGATCCAGAGCGTCACGTTCTCCGTCGACGGCAAGCGCATCCGCACGGTCCGCGCGAAGAAGGGGCGCAAGAAGTTCAAGGTGAGGATCAACCCGCGCGGGCAGAGCCGCCGCGTGCATCGCGTGACCGCGCGGATCACGTTCAGCCGGGCGAGTGGGACCAGGAGCACCGTGCGCCGCCTGACCTACCGCACGACAACCGTGACGCGCGCGCCACGGTTCACGGGCTGACCCGGTGCGCCGCCTGCCAGCCGCGATGACCTGCGCCGTCGGCGTCGCCCTGGCGGGCGCGCCGGCCGCCCCCGCCGGGGCGGCCGACGATCACCGCGCGGTCCGCGCGCTCGGTCAGACAGGCGAGCTGCGTACCGAGCGCCTGTCCGACGAGCGGCGCGTCAGCCGCTACGCCGGCGCGGTCTCGCGCGCCACCGTACGCGCACTGCCCAGCCGGCGGGCGCGCCGCGTCGGCGCCCTGCACCTGCTCACCGAGGACGGCCCGTTCGAGGTCTATCCGGTGCTCGAGAGCTTCATCGACGCGGACGGGCGCACATGGCTGCACGTCCGCTTGCCGGCACGGCCCAACGGCCAGACCGGCTGGGTGCCACGCCATGACCTCGGTCCGCTCCGCGCCGTCCGGACGATGCTGCGCGTCAACCGCGCCACGCTACGCGCGACGCTCTATCGCGACGGACGACGGATCTGGACCTCGCGCGTCGGCGTCGGCGCGCGCTCCACGCCGACGCCGGCCGGGCGGTTCTGGATCCGCAGCCGGCTCCGTGGGCTGGCCGGAAAGCCCGCCTACGGACCGTACGCCTTCGGGACCGGCGCCTACTCCGTGCTCAGCGACTGGCCCGGCGGCGGAGTGATCGGCATCCACGGCACCAACAAGCCCCAACTCATCCCAGGACGACCGTCACACGGCTGCATACGAGTCCCAAACGCCGCGATCACGCGGCTGCACGCACTGATGCCAACCGGCACGCCGATAAGGATCATCTAGCCCAAGGAGGGCCGGGGCGCGGTCTCGCTGGACGGGCGCCTGATCGACGCGGCCTCGCTGCGCCAGGCGCGGCCCCTGCTGGCGAAGATCGAGCAGATCGAGGCGCGCGACGCCGCGCGCCCGCAGGCCGTCGAAGCCTGAGCCCAGGCCGCCGGCGACGGCCGCCGCTAGGATGGCGCCGGTCGTTGCCGACGTAGCTCAGCTGGTAGAGCACTTCACTCGTAATGAAGGGGTCAGCGGTTCGAATCCGCTCGTCGGCTCTCATGAAAGCCCCGCTCAGGCGAGGTTTCTTGGTTGGAGCGTGCTCGCTGGGACGCTGGCTCGCCAACATTTTCGCCAACATTGCGGTTCGCCCAAGCGGCTGGTGCAGCGCGATCGTTCCGTTGTTCGACCTAGCCGGGCACCTCGCAGGATGCGAGGCCCCTGGTTTTGCGCCTCCGTCTCGCGACGGGTTTGCCTTTGTCGTGACGACCTTCTTCAGCTATGACAACGCTTCTTCGGGACTGCGGTAAGGGCTCAGTCAAGAAAGAATCTGCGCGCGTCAGCGCGGTCGGGGCGCGACGACCGCGTCCGTGCTATCGGCGGGTGCTGCGGCGCGCGCGCGGACGGCTGCGGCGAGCACCGGCGCGCCGGCTGTCGGCGGCGCGCCGGCCGGCGCCGTGTACGGCGCGGCACCCGCGGCGGGACGAGCCGGCGGCGCATAGCCCGCACCGGCCGGTGCCGTAGCGGTGGCGGGGGGCCGTGTTGCGCGTCTGTCACCCGCCTTGACGGGGCCTGGCGCTCCGCCGCGGGCCGGCGCGGCTGCGGCTGGGGGCAGCGATGGGCGGCCGGTGGGACTGACCGGCCGCGGTGCAGACTCGGCGCCCGGTCGCTGGGGCTCTGTCGCCCCGGGCTTGTCAGTGCTCGTCGAGCCGCCGCGTTCTGGGGCCGAGGTCGGGCTGCCCGCTTCGCGTGGGGCGCGCCGCGCGGGTGACTTGTCGCTGCGCTCGCGCG
>Ga0136618_10000161_pt1 | contig 19333 bp, 16 predicted proteins | sample AntDrymUQ3302106_2_FD_104805 | JGI IMG/M metagenome (GOLD analysis project Ga0136618, IMG submission 104805) | Polar desert sand microbial communities from Dry Valleys, Antarctica - metaG UQ330 (21.06) | ecosystem: Environmental > Terrestrial > Soil > Desert | place: Antarctica: Dry Valley... | reverse complement strand
GTTGCTGGAGCGGACCGCCGTGCTGCATATCACGGGCGACTCGGCCTACGAGGAGGCGTTGCAGCGCCGCGAAGCGCTGCCTGAGGCGCAGCAGGGCCGCTACCGTGCGTACCCGTCGCTCGGCGATGAGATGGCCGATGCGCTTGTCGCGGCCGACCTGCTGGTCGGCCGGGCCGGCTCGTCGACGCTGGCCGAGGCGGCCGCGGTGGGCCTGCCGCTCATCGTGATCCCCTACCCTTACGCGGCGGCACACCAGGCGGCCAACGCTCGAGAGCTCGTGGATGCCGGCGCCGCGATGGTCATCGCCGATGAGGACTTGGACGCGACGGCTCTGCTCGATGCCAGCCGCATCCTGGAGGATCGGGCGCGGTTGACAGCCATGTCGTCCGCCAGCCGGGCACAGGCACGACCGGCCGCGGCCAGGGCCGTCGCTGAGCTGCTGCAGGCCCTTGCCGAGCGGTGTCCGCTGCCCGCTCCAGACCGGATCGAGCGCATATCTCGGGAGGTCGCGTGAAGGCGGCCTCTGAGGGGAGCGGCGCCGCGGTCTCCGTGGACTCAGTGGCGGCCGGAACGCACCGCCGCCTTGACCAGGGAGAAGCTCTCCGGCTGGGCACGGACATCCAGCGCCGCATCGGCGTCAAGACGTCTCGCCAGGAGCCACTCGCCCGATTCACCACGATGCGCGTGGGAGGACCGGCCGACCTCTTCGCTGAGGTGCGCAACCTCTTCGAGCTGCGCGCCATCGCCCGGTTCGTGCGGTCACGCGGTGTGCCGCTCTTCATCCTGGGGCGCGGCTCGGACCTGGTCATCAGCGACGCCGGCATCGGCGGCCTGGTGGTGATGAACCGAGCGCAACAGGCACGCGTGGAAGGGAACCGCTTCATCACCGACTCCGGTCTGGCCATGGCCAAGGCGGCCACGCTGACCAAGGAGGCCGGCCTTTCCGGGCTCGAGTTCGGCCTGGCCATACCGGGCACGGTGGGCGGTGCCGTGTGGGCCAACGCCGGGGCGCACGAGTCGGACGTGGCATCCGTTCTCCTGGAGGCTTCGGTGCTGCGCTCGGGTGGGGCGGAAGAGCGTCTGGACCCGGACGGGCTGGGCCTGGCCTACCGCGAGAGCTCCCTGAAGCATGCCGCCGAGGGACAGCCCGACATCGTGACCCAGGCCATCTTCCAGCTCCAGCCGGCCGAGCCGGCCCTCATCACGCAGCGCCTCGATGAGATCCGCCGCTGGCGCCAGACGCACCAACCGCTGGGCATCCCATCGGCGGGGAGCGTCTTCCGCAACCCTGGGCCGGAGCTGTCGGCCGGGCGACTGATCGACGAGCTGGGCCTGAAAGGCAGGCGCAGCGGTGGCGCCGCGGTCTCCGAGAAGCACGCCAACTTCCTCGTGAACGACCAGAAGGGGAGCGCCGCGGACGTGCGGCGGCTGGCCGAGGAGGTCCGCGCCACGGTGATGCGCGAGCGCGGCGTGGAGCTTCGCTTCGAGATCGTCTTCGCCGGCGATTGGAGCGGCTGGGAGCCGGCGGGATGACGGTGCGCGACGTGGCCGTCCTCATGGGCGGGCCCTCGACAGAGCACGACGTATCGCTCGTGTCGGGACGGGCCATGGCCGGCGCGCTGCAGCAGCGCGGTCACCGCGTGGAGGGCTGGCTGTTGGACCTGGCCGGGGCGTGGTGGCAGCTGCCGCCTGCGGCGATGGACCCGGCACACCCAGCCACGGCCTATGACGCACCTCTCGCGCTCGGTGCGGAGGGGCCTTTCGCGGCCGGCGCGGCGCTGGATCGCTTGCGTTCGCGGCCCCGCCCGCCGGTGTGCTGGCTGGCCCTCCACGGTCCCTTCGGGGAGGACGGTGCGGTCCAGGCACTGTGCGAATCGGCCGGGCTGGCCTACACGGGCTCCGGGGTGGCGGCTTCCGCGGTGGGCATGGACAAGGCGCTCTTCAAGCGGCTGGTGGGCGCGCTGGGCATGCCCATCGTCCCCTGGCTGGAGGTTCGCGCTCAGGATCACGCCCGCGACGCTCGCGGTGTGTCGGCCCGCCTGGGGGCCTTCGCCGCGAGCCTCCCGGAGCGGCGCCTCATCGTCAAGCCGGCCGGTCTCGGTTCCAGCGTGGGCGTGTCCATCGTCCATCGACCAGACGAGGCGCCTGAGCTGGAGGACGCCTTGGCCGAGGCCTTCCGCTACGACGACAGCCTGGTGGTGGAGGCCTGCCTGGCGGGTCCCCGGGAGCTGGAGGCCGCTGTGGTCGGCAACGACCCGGAGCGTCTGGAGGTCTTCGGGCCGGGCGAGGTCTTCCCAGGGCACGAGTTCTACGACTACACGGCCAAGTACGAGCAGGGCGTGTCGCGCACGACGACTCGCCCCGAGCTGGCGGGCGACCTGGGCGGGCGCGTGCGCGGCCTGGCGGCAGGGGCCTATGCGGCCATCGGCGCGGAGGGCTTCGCGCGCGTCGACTTCCTGCTGGCCGGCGACCAGCTGTATCTCTCGGAGATCAACACCATCCCGGGCTTCACGCCCATCAGCCTCTTTCCCGCGCTCTGCGCCGAGGGCGGCTACGACTTCGGGGCCATCGCCGAGCGGATCATGGAGCTGGCCCTGGAGCGTGAGGTGCATCGGCCCAGCCGAACGCTGTCGCGAGCGGACCTGCCCTGAGGCCGTGACGCTCCCCGTCCGACAGCCTCGCAGCGCACGCCGCCGGCGCTACGGCGACCGCGCCTCCTCGCGTCTCACGCGGATCCGCCTCCTCGCGGCGCTCGTGCTGCTCGCTTCGGGCGGCGCGCTCTACGGCCTCACCACGTCCCCCGTCTTCGCCCTCGATCCGGGCTCGGTCCGGATCGACGGTCTGCGCTACACCGATCCGGTCGCCGCCCAGGCGGCCCTGGAGCTCCAGCAGGGAACGCATCCCAACCTCTTCCACGTGCCTACCGCCCGCCTCGAGGCGGCCCTCATGACGGTGCCAACCGTTCGCGCCGCCAGCGTCCGGACCCGCCTGCCCGACGAGCTGCTCGTCTTGGTGGAGGAGCGGGTGCCTATCCTGCGCTGGCGTCAGACGGGCGGCGAGTGGCTGATCGATGTGGACGGTGCGGTGCTTGCCCAAGCACCCGCGGACGAGGACCTGCCGCTCGTCGACGATCAGCGCAGCACGGCCGCAGCCGCCTCCGCCGCGCCAGCAGCTTCGGCCCTGCCTGTTGCCTCGGTCGCGGCCGGGCCTTCGGCCGTGCCTGTGCCGTCCTCGGGATCGTCGACGCTTGGGGGACCGGCCACGGAGCTGGTGCCCGGCGCGCGCATCGCGTCGCTCGACCTTGAGGTGGCGCGTGTCCTGGGGGCCGTGACGCCGGCACATCTGGCAGAGGCCGGCTCGACGCTGGCGCTTTCGGTGACGGACGCGGACGGGTGGGTCATCGAGTCGGACAGTGGGTGGCGTGCCGTCTTCGGCCACTACGCACCGGAATCGCGGCCCCCCAGCTCCATCCAGGGTCAGCTCACCTGTCTGCGCGCGCTGCTTCTCTCCGAGAAGACGGTGGCGGACGTCACGCTGTCTCTTTCCGACGACGGGTGCGGCACCTTCCGATCCCGACCTTCTGCCCAGCCCGCTCCGTCTGGGCGACGTGGCCAGGCCAGTCCGTCGGCGCGCCCGTGATGCGCGAGCATGGCCGGCATCTGCCACGATGGGCGCCGTCCTTGAGGGCGCGGCAGCCGTGACCAATGGAAGGGGAGACGTGGAGCGAGAAGCGGTGCTGGTGGCCATCGATGTGGGTACCAGCAAGGTCGTGGCCCTCATCGGAGAGGTGACGCGCGACGGCGCGCTGACCATCATCGGCAAGGGCGCGCCGACGGCATCCGGTCTCAAGAAGGGCGTGGTCATCAACATCGACCAGACCGTCTCCTCGATCCGCGGCGCCATCGACAGCGCGGAGCGGCTCTCGGGCTACAAGCTGGAGTCGGCCTTCGTGAGCGTCGGGGGCAATCACGTCTCGAGCCAGAACTCTCGCGGTGCGGTGGCCGTCAGCGGGCCGCGTCGGGAGGTCAGCCGCGAGGACGTGGATCGCGCCACGGAGGTCGCCCGCGCAGTCACCATCCCGTCCAACCGGGAGGTCCTCCACGTGCTGCCCCGCGGGTTCGTGGTGGACGGGCAGGAGGGCGTCAAGGATCCCCTGGGCATGAGCGCCATCCGGCTGGAGGTGGAGACGCACATCGTCCACGCCTCCGCCACGGCCGTGCAGAACCTGACCAAGTGCGTGGGCATGGCCAACGTGCGCATCGATGAGCTGGTGGCCTCGTCCCTGGCCGCCGGCGAGGCCGTGCTGTCCGACATGGAGCGCGAGCTGGGCGTGGCCGTCGCCGACATCGGTGCCGGCACCACGGACCTGGCCCTCTTCATGGACGGCTCACCGCTGCACACGGCAGTGCTGCCCATCGGTGGCAACAACGTGACCAACGATGTGGCCATCGGCCTCAAGACCAACCTCGCCGCGGCCGAGGAGATGAAGATCCGCCACGGCACGGCCGACCCCACCGGCGTGAGCGATGAGGAAGAGGTGACCGTGGAGGTCATCGGCGAGGGCGAGGACCGCACCGCGCCACGCAGTGAGCTGGCGAGCATCATCGAGGCACGCATGCGCGAGCTGTTCGAGAAGCTCGGCGATGAGATCGAGCGCGCCGGCCACGCCGGGCGGCTGCCCGCCGGGCTGGTGCTCACGGGCGGCGCCTCCCAGCTGGCGGGCGCGGCCGGCCTTGGCCGTGAGGTACTGAAGATGCCCGTCCGCGTGGCTTCGCCGAGCGGCGTGGGAGGCCTCACCGACCACCTCCTGGAGCCCGCCTACAGCACCTCCATCGGCCTCCTGATGTGGGGCGCGCGGGTGGTCACCGAGACGGAGCCGGGCCGCTATGAGTCGGCACCGGCCGGTGGTTCGCTGGGCCGTTTCCGGGACTGGATGCGGGGCCTCTTCCCGTAGTCTCGGGCTCCGCGTCGAGGGCGTGAACGGCCCGTTCGAAGGGACAGCGCTGGATGGTTGCGTCTATACTCGCGGCCGAAACCTGACCGGCGCCGCCTTCTGGAGCCCACCACTCCGCCCGACCCGTCCAGGTTCTCTAACATAGCTCGGATACACCGGAGGGACGTCGATGCCGCTGCGATCTGACTCGGAGAATTTCGCACTGATCCGGGTCATCGGGGTCGGTGGTGGGGGCAGCAACGCCGTCAACCGCATGATCCGTGCCGAGCTCATGGGCGTGGAGTTCATCGCCGTCAACACGGATGCGCAGGCGCTGCTCCAGTCAGATGCCTCCCACAAGATCCGCATCGGGGACAAGCTCACCCGCGGGCTGGGCGCGGGCGGTGACCCGGGCATCGGCCAGCGCGCCGCGGAAGAGGATTCCGAGAAGATCGCCGAGGCGCTGCGCGATTCGGACATGGTCTTCATCACTGCCGGGATGGGCGGCGGCACCGGCTCGGGAGCGGCACCGGTCATCGCCGAGGTCGCCCGGGATCTGGGCGCACTGACCATCGGCGTGGTGACCAAGCCCTTCAGCTTCGAAGGCGCCCGCCGCCGGCTCAACGCCGAGAAGGCCAGCGAGCAGCTGCGCGACAAGGTCGACACGCTCATCACCATCCCCAACGACCGGCTCAAGGACGTGGTGTCCAAGGACACCTCGATCGTGGACGCGTTCCGCGTGGTGGATGACGTGCTGCGCCAGGGCGTGCAGGGCATCAGCGACCTGATCACCGTGCCGGGGCTCATCAACCTCGACTTCGCCGACGTGCGGACGATCATGAAGGACGCCGGCTCGGCGCTGATGGGCATCGGTCGAGGCAGCGGAGAGAACCGCGCCTCGGATGCCGCCCGCATGGCCATCGCCAGCCCGCTGCTCGAGACCAACATCGCCGGCGCCCAGGGCGTGCTCTTCAACATCACGGGTGGCGCAAGCCTGGGTCTGTTCGAGGTCGACGAGGCCGCGGAGATCATCAAGGAGACGACCGACCCCGAGGCCAACATCATCTTCGGCACGGTCATCGACGAGCGCATGGGCGACGACGTGATGATCACCGTCATCGCCACCGGCTTCGATGCGGCTCGCAAGCGTGAGTCGCTCCGGCCGGCCGTGGTGACCGCCCGCGATGACTCGACCGCCGTGCGGGTGGGGCGCGACAACCGGGACTTCATGCGTGAGCTGGAGCAGCAGCGAGCCGCCGCGGTCGTGCCCGGTGGGGATGAGACGGCCACTCTGGACGGTGCGTCGCCGATGGCCGAGTCCGCCACGCTTGCGGCCCAGCCCAGCGTCCTGGTGTCGTCGTCGGCTCGCGACAGGTCGCCCGATGTACGCGGTCAGAGTGGGGAACAGCCCCGACGCACAGCCGCTCAGCAGGAGGTCGAAGACCTCGACATCCCGGCCTTCCTGCGCCGCAACCGCTGACCGACCCGCGGGCGTCCCTCGCCGAGGCGCGCGCCGCCGTCCTGTCCCGGATAGCGGCAGCCTGCGCGTGCGCTGACCGGGACCCCGCTGACGTGACCCTGGTGGCCGTCTCCAAGGGCGTGCCCGCCAGCCGGCTGGCAGCGGCGGTAGAGGTCGGGTTGGACGTGCTGGGCGAGAACCGGGTCCAGGAGGCCGCGGGCAAGATCGCCGCGCTTCCCGGCGCGACCTGGCACATGGTCGGGCGCCTGCAGGACAACAAGGTGGCCCGCGCCGTGGAGCTCTTTGCCACGGTGCAGTCGGTCGACTCCCTCGGACTGGCCCGCCGACTGGACCGCGCGGCCGCTGCTTCGGGCCGCTCCACGCGCTATCCGGTCTTCCTCCAGGTCAACATCGATGGAGATCCGGCCAAGGCGGGCTTCACCCCGGAGGCGCTGGCAGAAGGGCTCCACTCACTGGCGACGCTCGAGAGCCTGGACCTTCGTGGGCTGATGACCATCGGGCGGATGGCAGAGCGGCCCGAGGCCGCCCGAGCGACCTTCGCCCGACTGCGTCTGCTTTCCGAGCGCCTACGCGACCGGGACGGACGCCTGGGTGCGGGGCTGTCGATGGGCATGAGCGACGACTTCGAGGTGGCCGTGGAGGAGGGCGCCACGGTCGTGCGCATCGGCCGGGCCCTGTTCGGGGCTCGCCCTCCGGTTCCTGTCGGACGTCCATGAGGCGGGCAGTATCGGGCGCGTCGGCCTCCGTTCCCGCCAGGTTCCCGTGGCACGGGCGCTATGCGGGAGTACCTCGTTCCAAGGACCGCCAGATGCCACGAAACGTGGCACTTCACGCTTGCGCGCCAGGACCCATGGCCCTCCGGAGCCGCGGATCGGTGACGGATCCCGAATAGCGCCCGCCTGATGGGCATCTGACAGGACACGCGCCGGCGACCCTTCGCCCGATACACTCGCCTGGATGCCCGAGCTCGTCGCCGTCTTCCTGCGCTTCTTCGTCATCGCGCTCTGGCTGGTCGTCCTCGGCCGCGTGCTGGTGAGCTGGGTCGATCCCCAGTTCGGGAACCCCATCTCCCGCTTCCTGTTCGAGACCACGGAGCCGCTCCTGGCGCCGGTGCGGCGGGTGTTGCCCCAGGCCGGCATGTTCGACCTCGCGCCCCTTATCGTGCTCCTCCTGCTGGGGGTGATGATGCGCCTGGTCACGGCGCTCTGAAGTGCCGTTGCCCCTGGGTCGCGTTGCGGCCCCGCGGCGCTCGTTGACGCCCTTGGGCGCGAACGCGGATAATGGCCGGGATGCTCGCCTCGCCGGGCGTCGCTCGGGGGCGATTGGCTCAGTCGGTTAGAGCGCACGGTTCACATCCGTGAGGTCACTGGTTCGAATCCAGTATCGCCCACCATTCCCGGGCTCCGCCGCACGAGGGAGCATGCCCCATGACCCATGAGAACGGAACCTCGCCCCGGAGCGAACGCAACGAGACCGGCCAAGCCGATGGCGGGCGCCCGCATCTGACGACGCGTCAGGGGCACCCGGTCTACGACAACCAGAATCAGCGGACGGTCGGCGACAGGGGCCCTGCCACGCTGGAGAACTATCACTTCCTGGAGAAGATCAGCCACTTCGATCGGGAGCGCATCCCCGAACGCGTGGTCCACGCCCGTGGCTTCGTTGCCCACGGGTACCTGGAGGCGTATGGCACCATCGGCGATGAGCCGGCCTCGACCTACACGCGCGCCAAGCTGCTCCAGGAGAAGGGCAAGCGCACACCGGTCGTGATCCGCTTCTCGACGGTCATCGGGGGCCGCGATTCGTCCGAGGCAGCGCGCGATCCGCGCGGCTTCGCGGTGAAGTTCAAGACGGAGGATGGCAACTGGGACCTGGTCGGCAATGACCTGATGGTCTTCTTCATCCGCGATGCCATCAAGTTCCCCGACGTGATCCATGCCCTCAAGCCCGACCCCATCACCTTCCGGCAGGAGCCGAAGCGCATCTTCGACTTCATGAGCCAGACGCCCGAGTCCATGCACATGCTGACGTGGCTCTTCTCACCGCGCGGCATCCCCAAGGACTACCGCCACATGGACGGTGCTGCGGTCAACACCTACAAGCTGGTCAACGCAGCGGGCGAGGCGGTCCTGGTCAAGTTCCATTGGAAGACCAGGCAGGGCATCGAGTCGCTGACGGCGGCACAGGCAGCCGAGATCCAGGCGACCGATCTCGGCCATGCCTCCAGGGACCTCTACGAGGCCATCGAGCGCGGCGACTATCCCGAGTGGGACTTCTGCGTCCAGATCATGTCGGACGGGGAGCATCCTGAGCTCGACTTCGATCCGCTCGACGACACCAAGGTGTGGCCGGAGGACGAGTTCCCGCTGCTACCGGTCGGGCGCATGGTCCTGGACCGGAACGTGGGCGATCACCACAACGAGAACGAGCAGGCCGCCTTCGGCACCGGCGTCCTGGTCGATGGGATCGATTTCTCGGACGACAAGATGCTTGTCGGCCGCACGTTCTCCTACTCCGACACCCAGCGCTACCGCGTCGGCCCGAACTACCTCCAGCTGCCCATCAACGCCCCGCTGACGGCGCCCAGCACCAACCAGCGCGGTGGCCAGATGAGCTACCGCGTGGATGGCACGGGCAGCAACCCGCACGTCAACTACGAGCCGTCCATCACCGGCGGGCTGCCTGAGGCGCAGGACATCGGCCCGGAGCATCAGCCTTGGGTGGAGGGCAAGGTCGGACGGCAGCACCTGTCGCGGCGCAACGACTACGGTCAGGCCGGCGAGCGCTACCGCACGATGCCCGACTGGGAGCGCGAAGACCTCATCCTCAACCTCACCGACGCGCTGTCACAGTGCGATCGGCCGGTGCAGGAGGCGATGGTCCAGCACTTCCACCGCTGCGACCCGGACTTCGGGCGCCGTGTCGCGGAGGGCATCGGCGTGCCGGTGCGGCGCGAAGACGAGGCCCAGTCTGCGACCGAGATCGAGCCGCAGCCCGCAGGCGCCCTCGGCTCCTAGCAACTTCAAGGCCGGATGATGGGATTCCCGCTGACGTCGGCCTTCGTGGCGACGGCATCGCGAAGGGGAGGCGAGATAGCGTGATCATCCGGCGCTCCTTCGAGGGCGGCTGTCTCGATCGCGTCGTGCGCGCTGGCGCGCCGTGAACGCCTGATCAGCCGCGCGATGAGCGAGCGGCCGCCGCCGGATCGCGGTCGCGTGTCGATGTGGGGCTCACCGGTGCTTCGGCGCCGGAGACCCTGGGCGATGGCCTCCGCCTCCGTGGCGCTGACGCCGAAACGCCGTAGCGCATAGCGCGTCATCTGCACCGCCAGCTCGCGGCCGCCATGGACCGCCTGGATGTTGCCCGAGACGGTCTGGAGGTGCGAGACCTCCGCGTCGCTGTGCGTCCGCACCACGAGCGAGATGCGCTCATTGGCGGCCCGCGCGCGCTCCACGATGAGGCGCGTGGCGTGTGGGTCGCTGATGGCCACGATGATCGTGCGCGCCTCGTGGATCCCGGCCTCTTCCAGAAGCTCCACGTTGGAGGCATCCCCGTACAGGGCCGGAAGTCCCCGGTGCCGGAGGGATTCGACCTCGCGCCGGTCCTGGGTGATGACCAGGTAGCGGAAGCCGCGCCGATCCAGCGCCGAAGAGATCATCCGGCCCACTCGACCGTAGCCACACAGGATGGCGTGGCCCCGCAATGGTTCCTCAGCCGGACCGGGCTCCAGCAGGGCCAGGGACCCTGCGCGCCGCTCCAGCAGTCGCGCCAGATCAGGACGGCGGCGCAGCAGCGCTTCGATGGGGGTTATGGCCGCGAACAGCAACGGGTTGATGGTGATCGACAACAGTGCCCCCGCCACTACCAACTGAAAGCCCTCCATGGGCAACAGACCGAGCGTCAGGCCCAGCGAGGCCAGGATGAACGAGAACTCACCGATCTGTGCGAGCCCGGCGGCCACGGTCAGGCCGGTCCGCAGTGGATAGCCGAAGGCGGCCACGATGACGAACTTGGTGACCCACTTCACGCCCACGATGAGACCCACCATGGCCGCGATGGCCAGCGGCTGGGCCAGCAGGAACGACGGGTCGAGGAGCATCCCCACCGACACGAAGAAGAGCACCGCGAAGGCGTCGCGCAAGGGCAGCGCGTCGGCCGCCGCCTGGTGGCTCATGTCCGACTCGGAGACCACGGCGCCGGCCAGGAAGGCGCCCAGGGCGAAGGACACGCCGAAGATCGCCGAAGAGGCGAAGGCGACGCCCAGCGCCAGGGCCAGCACCGCCAGCGTGAACAGCTCACGTGAACCCTCGCGGGCCACTACGCCCAGCAGCCAGGGCACGACCCGGATCCCGAAGACGCCCATCAGGAGCGCGAAGATGCCCGCCTTGCCCAGCGCCAGCAGGACCTCGCCCAGCGGCCCGAACTGGCCCGGTGTGCCGGCCGCGGGATCACCGCCGAGCAGTGGGGCGACCGTGGGCAGGAGGATGAGGACGATGACCGTGAAGATGTCCTCCACGATGAGCCAGCCCACGGCGATGCGACCCTGCGTGGTGTCGAGCTCATTGCGTTCCATGAGCGCACGGAGCAGCACCACCGTGCTGGCCACCGAGACGGCGAGGCCCAGCACGATGCCTCCACCCAGCCCCCAGCCCAGAGCGGTGCCCAGCAGCACGCCGAGCGCCGTCGCCACTGCCACCTGCCCGATGGCCCCGGGCACGGCGATGGAGCGCACCGCCAGCAGGTCTCGGAAGGAGAAGTGGATGCCCACGCCGAACATGAGCAGGATCACGCCGATCTCCGCCAGCTCCGTGGCGATCTCCTCATCGGCCACCAGCCCCGGCGTGAAGGGACCGATGGCCATGCCGGCCACGAGATAGCCGACGATCGCGGGCAGGCGCAGGCGGCGAGCCACCAGGCCGCCGATGAAGGCGGCGGTCAACCCGATGGCGATGGTCGAGATAAGGACCGGCTCGTGCGTCATGGGCGCTTCACGAGCCGAGGGCTCAGTCCTGGGCGAGGCGCCGCAGGACAGCGGGGAGGATGCCACCCTGTCGGTAGTAGTCCAGCTCGATGGGTCCGTCCAGCCGGCAGATGGCCTGGATGGTCCGCTCCGTGCCCTGCGCAGCGCCTTCGGCCGAGACATGGACGGCAATCGTCTGCCGCGGCTGAAGACCGTCGGCAAGTCCGACGATGTCATAGGTCTCGCGGCCGGTCAGCCCCAGGCTCGCGGCATCCTCGCCGGGCAGGAACTGGAGTGGCAGCACGCCCATGCCCACCAGGTTGGAGCGATGGATCCGCTCGTAGGAGATGGCCAGGACGGCCCGCACGCCCAGCAGCGTGGCGCCCTTGGCGGCCCAGTCGCGTGAGCTGCCACTGCCGTACTCAGCGCCGGCGATGAGCAGCAGCGGCACATCCTCGGCGGCATAGCGCATCGCCGCGTCGTAGAGGAACATGACCTCCCCGCTGGGCTGGTGCGAGGTGTAAGGCCCCTCCTTGTCCGTCAGCGCGTTGCGCAGGCGGATGTTGCCGAAGGTGCCCCGCATCATCACCTCGTGATGTCCGCGGCGGGCGCCATACGAGTTGAATTCGAGCGGTCCCACGCCCTGCTCCTGGAGCCACTGGCCAGCTGGGCTCCAGGCCGGGATGGAGCCGGCGGGAGAGATGTGGTCGGTGGTCACCGAGTCACCCAGCAGCGCCAGCACGCGGGCACCCTTGATATCGCGCACCGGTGCCGGTTCGTCCGTGAGGCCCTCGAAGAAGGGCGGCCGCGCCACGTAGGTCGAGTCGGGATCCCAGGCGTACCGGTCACCCTGCGGCACGGGCAGCGCTCGCCAGCGGTCGTCACCCTGGAAGACGCTGGCGTAGGTCCGCCGGAACAGTTCCGGTGAGACGGCCTCGCCGATGGTCCGCTTGATCTCCTCCGCTCCGGGCCACAGCTCGGAGAGGAAGACCGGAAGGCCGTCGCGGCCCGACCCGAGCGGCTCCGTGGACAGGTCGATGTCCACCCGCCCGGCCAGCGCGAAGGCCACCACGAGCGGCGGAGAGGCGAGGTAGCTGGCCCGTGCCAGGGGATGGATGCGTCCTTCGAAGTTGCGGTTGCCCGAGAGCACGGCGGCGACCACCAGCTCGTGCTCCTCGACGGCGGCGGCGACCGGCTCGTCCAATGGGCCGCTGTTGCCGATGCAGGTGGTGCAGCCATAGCCCACCAGGCCGAAGCCCAGCGCCTCGAGTGGCTCCATCAGGCCCGCCGCGCCCAGGTACTCGGTGACCACGCGCGAGCCGGGGGCCAGGCTGGTCTTGACCGCCGGGTGGACCGCCAGGCCCCGCTCGAGCGCGTTCCGGGCGAGAAGCCCCGCACCGACCATGACCGTGGGATTGGAGGTGTTGGTGCACGAGGTGATGGCGGCGATGACCACCGATCCCGTGCGCAGCTTGTGCTTCGCGCCCTCGTGCTCGATCTCCACGGCGCGGTAGTGATCGTGCGCGTGGACACCAGCCGGTGTGGCGACGTCCACGGCGTGCGCCGCGTCTGCCGCGGCCTCCGAGGCGATCTCGTCGACGCTCTGCGCGAAGGCCGGCGCGTCGCTGGCCGGGAACGACTCCTCCGAGGCTGCCTCGACCACCGATCCGTCGGCCTCCGCCTGGGCCTCTCCGGCATCTGCCGCGGCGGCCGGCCCGTGGCCGTGATCGTGCAGGCCGGCCGGGAAGGCGCTGCGGAAGCTGGACCTCATGTCTGACAGCAGCACGCGGTCCTGTGGCCGCCGGGGACCGGCCAGGCTGGGCTCCACGCCCGAGAGATCCAGCTCCAGGGAGACGTCGAAGTCCGGCGCGGCGCCCGGTTCACGCCAGAGCCCCTGCTCCTTGGTGTAGGCCTCCACGAGCGACACCAGCTCCTCGTCGCGGCCGGTCAGACGGAGGTACGCCAGGGTCTCGTCGTCGACCGGGAAGAGCGTCGCGGTGGCCCCGAACTCGGGCGACATGTTGGCGATGGTGGCCCGGTCGGCCACGGTGAGGTCAGACAGACCGTCGCCGGCGAACTCCACGAAGGAGCCGACCACGCCCTGCTTGCGCAGCATCTCCGTGACCACCAGGACCAGGTCCGTGGCGGTGCTGCCGGTCGGCAACGAGCCGATGAGGCGGATGCCCACCACGTGCGGCAAGGGCTGGTAGAGCGGCTGGCCCAGCAGGACGGCCTCGGCCTCGATGCCACCCACGCCGTAGCCCAGCACACCGAGGCCGTTGATCATCGTCGTGTGGGAGTCGGTGCCCACAAGCGTGTCGGGGAAGGCCACCTCGCCGTCCCCGTCGTCGCGGACCTGAACGACGCGGGCCAGGAACTCCAGGTTGACCTGGTGGACGATGCCGGTGCCCGGCGGCACCACGCGCAGGTCGGAGAACGCGGTCTGGGCCCAGCGCAGCAGCTGATAGCGCTCCCCGTTGCGTTCGTACTCGCGGTCGACGTTATAGGCGAAGGCGTCCACCGTGCGGAACCGGTCGACCTGGACGGAGTGGTCGATGACTAGGTCGGCGGGCACCAGCGGATTGATCCGCGCAGGGTCGCCGCCCAGATCCGCCATCGCATCGCGCATCGCGGCCAGGTCCACCACGGCGGGCACACCCGTGAAGTCCTGGAGCAGCACGCGGGCAGGCATGAAGGGCACTTCCACGTCGCTCGAGCCACCCGGTCGCCATCCCGCCAGCGTCCGGAGATCAGCCTCCGTGACGGAGCCGCGTCCGGCGTGACGGAGGACGTTCTCCAGGAGCACCTTGACCGTCATGGGCAGACGCGTCAGGTCGGGCACTCCGGCGCGATCGAGCCGGTAGATGGCCAGTTCACGCTGACCGGTGCGCAGGGTGGCGCGCGCGCCGAAGGGATCGCTGGCGCGGGTGTCGGAAGTCGTGCGGTGCATCGAGGTCGGGCCTCCTTCTCCCGCCGGGCGGGAATGGACGGCGCCTGACGGGTGTGCCCGCCTCGGGTCGCGTCGGTATCGGACTCACCCCGAGTATACGCCGCCGGGTCAGCCATCCGCGCTCGGGGAGTGGCCGACCGTGGTGTGCGACGATGCGGGCGCCGTGCACGACACAGAAAGCGCCCCCGGCTTCGGCCACGAGCCGGACGCGCACCAGCACCCACACCCGCCGGCGGACCCCAGCGGGCATCCGCGCATCGGCATCGTCGGGGCCGGCCGCGTGGGCACCGCCCTGGGAGTCGCCTTCAGCCGCGCCGGTTGGCCGGTCGCCGCGGTCGCCTCGCGCGATGCCGGGCGCCGCGACCGTTTCACCACGCTGGTGCCCGCGGCGAGCGCTCACCAGGCGGCGGCGGCGGTCCTCGACGCGGTCGACCTGATCTTCGTGTGCGTTCCGGACGACGCGATCGCTCTGGTGGCCGGGCAGCTGCGGCTCTACGGCGGACAGGCCATCGTCCACACCAGCGGCGCGCTGGACGCCAGCGCGCTGGAGCCGGCCCTTGCGGCGGGCTCCGGCGCGGCCAGCTTCCATCCCCTCGTCGCCTTCGCCGATACGGAACGCGCCGTGGCTGACCTTCACGGTGCCACCGTGGCGTTGGAGGGCGACGAGTCGCTGCTACAGCTGCTGAGCGAGCTGGTCGAGGCCATCGGGGCGCAGCCGGTGCGGCTGCCACCGGGCGGCAAGGCGGGCTACCACGCGGCCGCGGTGCTGGCGGCGGGCGGCTTCATCGGCCTCCTCGACGCGATCTCGGAGGTCGCCCGGGGCGCGGGCTTGGACGAGGTGGGCGCACTGGCCATCTACGGCCCGCTCATCCGCCAGTCCCTGGCCAACGCGGAGAGCCTGGGTATCGGGGCTGCTCTCACCGGCCCGCTGGCACGCGGCGACCGTGGCACGGTGGCCATGCACCTCGAGGCGATGCGCCGGCTGGCCCCGGGCGCGATGGAGCTCTACGTCGCCGTGGCACACCGGGAGGTCGCGCTCGCGGAGAGTCGTGGAGAGTTGGCGGAGGAGCGTGCCCGCGGGCTGCTCGAGCTCCTCGCCGAGGGATGAACGAGCCTTGGCGGTGATCGTCGCGCGCCACCAGGGTCCTTGCAAAGGCCCACCGAGTCGCTACCATGCCAAGCATGCAGAACAGCGTGGCCGCGATCCGTGCCGGCCGGTCCCGAGCCCGGTATGTGCTCCCCCAGGTCCACCGCCGCGAGCGTCGGCTGGGACTCCATCGATCGTTCGCCACGCCGGCCCGCCGCTCGGAGGGCACGTCGGCTCGACTGCATCCCTTCGATGCGCTGCGAGACGCGTGCCGGGGCACGGCTTCGGTGGAGGGGGTGGGCCACGCTCGCGCCCCGGTCACCGCGTTGCGTCGCGAGCCGCGCATGAGCTGGGCGCCACACGACCGCCTGCGCACCCGCGGCTCGGCGCCGTGGCGCGGCTGAAGGCCGCTTCCCGGACACGGCTACCGATCGCGGAGGCGACCTCGGCGGGGGGGATCGTCATCCGTACCGCGGCCCATGGTCCCGAGATATGCCTGGGCAAGCGCCGCCGCGAACGGGTGGGGGTGACCTGGACCCTGCCCAAGGGCACGCCCGACGGCGCGGAGACCACCGAGCAGACCGCCTTGCGCGAGGTCACCGAGGAGACCGGGCTCGAGGTCAGGATCCTGGAGCCGGTGGGCGCCATCGAGTACTGGTTCGTCCAGCGTAGTTCACGGATCCACAAGACGGTGCACTACTTCCTGATGGAGGCGACCGGCGGTGAGCTCTCGGCGCACGACCACGAGTTCGACGAGGTGCGCTGGGTCCCGCTGCCCGAGGCCGAGGCGCTGATGACCTTCGAGACGGAGCGGCAGATCGTGGAGCGGGCGTTGCCGCTGGCCGGACTGGTGCCCTTGACGGACGGCAGTCAGGCATGACGGCGGAGGCACCGACGCTGCGCCGCACCCCGCTGCGCGACCGGCACGTGGCGCTGGGCGCCCGGCTGGTGGGGTTCGGCGGCTGGGAGATGCCGCTCCAGTACTCGGGCATCATCGACGAGCACCATGCCGTGCGCCGCGCGGCGGGACTCTTCGATCTCTCGCACATGGGGGAGATCTGGGTCACCGGCCCGGGCGCGGCGGAGGGACTGGCTGCCGCGCTCGTCACGGATCCGACGCGACTGGCTGTCGGGCGCGCGCACTATTCCATGATCGCCGCGCCGGACGGCGGCATCATCGACGACTTGATCGTCTATCGCCTCGGCGCGGATCGGTTCCTGGTGGTGCCCAACGCCTCCAACGCCGAGCGCGTGGCGGAGGAGCTGGAGCCACGCCTCCAGGGTTTCGAGGCGGTCATGGACGATGCGTCGGCCGGCACCGCGCTGGTGGCCATCCAGGGCCCCCTGGCGCGGGGCATCCTGGCGCCACTCACGGATGTCGACCTGGCCGCCCTCAAGTACTACGCCATCGCGGAGGGGGAGGCGGCGGGTGCACAGGCACTGGTGGCTCGCACCGGCTACACCGGCGAGGACGGCTTCGAGCTCTTCCTCGGGCCGGACGACGCCACGGCCGTCTGGGATCGGCTGCTCGCGGCGGGGGCCGCAGAAGGCCTGGTGCCGGCTGGTCTGGGTGCTCGCGATACCCTCCGGCTCGAGGCGGGCATGCCGCTGTACGGCAACGAGCTCGGGCCCGACGCGACGCCCATGGAGGCCGGCCTGGACCGTCTGGTCAAGTTCGAGAAGGCGGGCGACTTCGTGGGCCGGGCCGCGCTGGAGGCGGCGCGCGACGCGGGACCGCGAAAGCGGCTGGTGGGGCTGCGCCTCCGCGGACGGGGTATCGCCCGGCACGGCTATCCCGTCCACCTCAGTGGGGAGCCGGCATCGGTCGGCGAGGTCACCAGCGGGACGCTCTCGCCCACGCTCGGCGAGGCCATCGCCATGGCTTACGTGCCCGTCTCCGCGTCCGCGCCGGGTACCATGCTGGAGGTCGGCGTCCGCGCCACCCGGGTGCCCGCCGAGGTCGTCTCGCTGCCGTTCTACAAGCGCCCCCCGTGACCGTCGGGTCGAGGGGCCATCGTCCGTCCGGCCGTAGGGCCGGCCCCCATCAGCCCATGCAGGGCAAGGAGCGCCGCGCGTGAACGTGCCTGAGGATCTGCGCTACACACCGGACCACGAGTGGTTGCGGCTCGAGTCGGACGAGGGCACCGTGGGCATCACGGCCTATGCCGCTGACGAGCTGGGCGACATCGTCTTCGTGGAGCTGCCTGCCGCCGGCTCCCGGCTGGAGGCGGGCTCCACGTTCGGGGCCATCGAATCGGTCAAGACGGCCAGCGACCTCTTCGCCCCCGTCAGCGGCGAGATCGTGGCCGTCAACGAGCAGCTGACCGGGACGCCGGAGCTCATCAACAGCGACCCGTACGGCGAGGGCTGGATGCTGCGCGTCCGGCTGGACGATCCCTCCGCGTTGGACGCCCTGGAGGGCGCGGCGGCGTACCGGGCTCGGATCGGGGCTGCCTGAGTCCATGGCCTACGGTCCGCACACGGCCGACGATCGGTGCCGCATGCTGGCGGCCCTGGGGATCGACTCGGTGGACGCGCTCTTCGAGGACATCCCGGCCAGCGTTCGCACGTCCCGGCTGGACTTGCCCGGGCCCATGGCCGAGCTGGACCTGGCCGGGCGACTCGAGGTGCTGGCAGGACGGAACCGGACCGATCTGGCCTCCTTCCTGGGTGCCGGCGTCTACCACCACTACGTGCCGCCCGTGGTCGACCAGATGCTCCTACGCAGCGAGTTCTACACGGCCTACACGCCCTACCAGCCGGAGATCAGCCAGGGCACGCTGCAGACCATCTTCGAGTATCAGTCCCTGCTTGCGGAGCTGACCGGTCTGGACGTGGTCTCCGCGTCGCACTATGACGGGGCGACAGCCACCGCGGAGGCGGCGCTCATGGCCGTCCGTGCCACGCGCCGCGACCGGATCGTGGCCAGTCGCGCTATCCATCGGCACTACCTCGACGTGACCAGCACTTACTTCACCGGCGCGGGACTGATCATCGAGGAGCTGCCCACGCTGCCCGACGGCACCACGGACATGGCCGCCCTGGAGAGGGCGCTGGCGGATCCGGACCGTCCCGTGGCCGGGGTGCTCATGGGCCAGCCGAATGCGTTCGGCCTGCTGGAACCGATGGAGGACGCCTCGCGGCTGGCGCATGCCGCTGGTGCGCTCTTCATCGCCGTCATCGAACCAGTGTCCCTGGCCGTGCTGGCGACGCCCGCCGACTACGGCGCGGACATCGCGGCGGGGGAGGGGCAGCCACTGGGCATCGCCGCGCAGTACGGCGGTCCCTACCTGGGCATCCTGGCCACGACCACCGCGCTCATGCGACAGATCCCCGGACGGCTGGTGGGCGAGACGCGCGATCTCGATGGGCGCCGAGCGTTCGTCATGACCCTGCGCGCACGCGAGCAGGACATCCGCCGTGACAAGGCTGCCAGCAACATCTGCACCAACCAGGCGCTCTGCGCACTGGCCGCCACGGTCTACCTGGCAACCATCGGCCCCCATGGGCTCCGCGACGTGGCGTCGCTGGGTGCCGCCCGGGCCCGGGAGCTGGAACACGCGCTGACGGAAGCCGGCGCCGGGCGGCTCCACGACGCTCCCTACCTCAACGAGTTCGCCATCCGTGTGCCCGACGCGCAAGCCGCCCATACCCACCTGCTCGAGCGTGGCGTGCTGGCCGGCCTGCCCCTCGCCCGCTGGTATCCCGACGACCCCGACCTGCGCGACGCGCTCCTGGTGTGCGCCACGGAAGTGACCACGTCAGACGAGATCGCTCGTTTCGCCGGCGCGCTTGGCGAGGTGCTGGCTTGAGCGACGGTACCGGTCCGGTCAGCACGGCCCTGGCCAGCGCGTCGCTGGTGGGCGCTGACACGGCGCCGGAAGAGGCGCGTCCAGGCCCGGCCGGCCGGCCAGCCGTGGGTG
>Ga0136618_10000160_pt1 | contig 19340 bp, 17 predicted proteins | sample AntDrymUQ3302106_2_FD_104805 | JGI IMG/M metagenome (GOLD analysis project Ga0136618, IMG submission 104805) | Polar desert sand microbial communities from Dry Valleys, Antarctica - metaG UQ330 (21.06) | ecosystem: Environmental > Terrestrial > Soil > Desert | place: Antarctica: Dry Valley... | reverse complement strand
GATTCCGGCGACGACGAAGCTCGATTCTGACGCGTTCGTAACCCGCGCTCGGCAACATATCAACGATTTCGAGGGTCGAACAGTTGGCGGCGAGGACGCGAGCACCGAGAAGCATCACGCCGCCCTGTGGGAGCTGGAGGAGGCGACCGAGCGGGCTCAAGCACCGATGCTTCGCATCGAGCACGCGCTCCATCCGTGGGTCTCATTCCTCATCGTCCCACTCTTCGCGCTGGCCAACGCGGGCGTGCGTCTGGAAACGGATCTTGGCTCTGCGCTGGGTGATCCGATCGTGATAGCCGTGATCCTCGGCCTGGTGGTTGGCAAGCAGCTCGGCATCACCCTGGGTGCGCTCGTCGCCGTCTGGTCAGGGGCTGCGAGCTTGCCCCCGGGCGTGGGCTGGCGACACGTCTACGGCGCGGCCTGGCTCGGCGGCATCGGCTTCACGATGAGCCTGTTCATCGGCGGCCTCGCGTACGGCGAGGGTGGCACCGAACTCGGACTGGCCAAGATCGGCATCCTCGTCGCCTCGTTGATCGCCGCGATCGGTGGGGTCGCAGTTCTGCGCCGCGCAAAACCGCCTGGTGCCGCGGCCGCGGCCGAACACCAGGGGCCCTGACGGCAACTGGTGCGCCGGCCTGCTGGGAGTCGGGCAACAGAAGGTGGAGGTCGTGGCGTCAAAGCAACAGGTGTTGTGACTCCAACATGGTCAGCATCCTTGACAACATTATTGTCATGTTTTAGGGTCCGGTCCCATGAACGAAACGAGCGCTGACGAAGGCCGAATCGGGCGGGATCCAACCAGGCCGGTTTACGTCATCAGCGTCGCCGCCGAGTTGGTCCGCGTCCACCCGCGGACGCTGCGCATCTATGAGCTGGAGGGCCTCGTCTGTCCGGCGCGAACACGCAGCAACATCCGCCTGTATTCCGAGCACGACATCCGCCGCGTCCTGTGGATTCGTCACTTGACGCGCAACCTCGGCGTCAATCTTGCAGGGATCCGCGTGCTCTTCGAGCTCGAGGAGCGACTCGGAACGCGCATTCTCGAAACCCTCTACGAGGACCGGACCACCGGCGCCAAGGCCCACCTGGAGGCCGCGACCATCGAAGAAGCCAACCGCGTCAAAGAAGCGGCCAGCCGCTAGAGACCTGCTGAGCATTCAAGGAGCGAAATGACCGAGACAATCGAAACCGAAGAGCAGACACAGCAGAGTCCCGAGGAATCCAGCACTATTCGCGAGCTCCCTCTCGTGGCGCTACGCGAGACGGTGATCTTTCCCGAGATGATCGTGCCGCTCCAGGTTGGCCGGGACAAGTCCGTCCAGGCACTCAACAAGGCCGTCGCTGACGGTACGCCGATCGCGCTGGTCACCCAGCGCCAGGCCGACCGCGAAGACATCGGCGAGGCTTCCGAGCTGTTCGAAGTTGGGACTCTGGCCAAGATCGCGCAGGTCGTCCAGCTTCAGGACGGCACAGTGCGCGCCATCGTGCAGGGTCAGCAGCGCCTCAGGCTGCTCGAGTTCATCGAATCGGAGCCGTTCATCCTCGCCCGCGTAGAGCTGGTCGAGGAGGAAACTGCCAGCGGCCTTGAGGTCCAGGCGCTGGTGCGCAGCGTCCAGGGCCAGATCGAGCAGTACGTGCAGTCCGGCGCGCCGGTGCCGCCCGAGGCGGCCGTCGCCGCGCGCAACATCACCGAGCCCGGGCTATTGGCCGACATGGTCGCGTACAGCCCCGACATGTCCACCGAGCAGCGCCAGGAGCTGCTCGAGACGATCGACGTCCACGAGCGCCTGAAGCTCGTTTCGTCCTTCCTCGGCCGCCAGATCGAGATCCTCGATCTGAAGGGCAAGATCCAGTCCGAGGTCAAGTCCGAGATGGACAAGACCCAGCGCGAGTACATCCTGCGCGAGCAGTTGAAGGCGATCCAGCGTGAGTTGGGCGAGGACGACCCGCAGCAGGCCGAGATCAACGAGCTGCGCGAGAAGGTCGAGCAGGCCGGCATGCCCGAAGAGATCAAGGCGCGGGCGATCAAGGAAGTCGACCGCATGAGCCGCATTCCGTCGGCGTCGCCAGAGGTCGGCGTGATCCGGACCTATGTCGACTGGCTGATCAGCCTGCCCTGGGACGTCACCAGCGAGGACCGGCTGGACCTCAAGGAAGCGGCCCAGATCCTCGACGAGGACCACCACGGTCTCGAGAAGGTCAAGGAGCGCATCCTCGAGTACCTCGCGGTGCGCAGCCTGGCGGACAAGATCCGCAGTCCCATCCTGGCTTTCGTCGGACCCCCCGGCGTCGGCAAGACGTCGCTGGGCAAGAGCGTCGCCCGCGCCATGGGCCGCAAGTTCGTCCGCATGAGCCTGGGCGGCATCCACGACGAGGCTGAGATCCGCGGACACCGCCGGACCTACATCGGCGCGCTACCCGGTCGAATCATCCAGAACGTCAAGACTGCGGGCACCAACAATCCTGTCTTCATGCTCGATGAGGTCGACAAGATCGGCATGGACTTCCGTGGCGATCCGTCATCGGCATTGCTCGAGGTCCTCGACCCGGAGCAGAACAACACCTTCCAGGACAACTACCTCGAGGTGCCCTTCGACCTGTCGAAGGTGCTCTTCATCGCCACCGGCAACCTGCTCGATCCCATCCCGCCCGCCCTGCGCGACCGAATGGAGATCATCCAGCTGCCCGGCTACACCCAGACCGAGAAGGTCGAGATCGGGAAGCGGTTCCTCATCCCCAAGCAGCGTGAGAATCACGGGCTGACGGAGAAGAACGTCGACTTCAGCGACGCGGCGATGGTCGAGCTGGTGCAGGCATACACCCACGAGGCCGGCGTCCGAAACCTCGAGCGCGAGATCGCCAACGTCATGCGCAAGATCGCCCGGCAGGTGGCCGAAGGTCGCAAGCGCAAGGTGACTGTCGACACCAAGAAGCTCAACGAGTACCTCGGCCCGCCCCGGTTCGAGTACGGCGAGCTGGAGAAGGAAAACCAGATCGGCTCGGCCACGGGGCTAGTAGTCACCGAGGTTGGCGGCGATGTCGTCGCGGTCGAGGTCACGCGGATGCCGGGCAAGGAGGACTTCATCCTCACCGGCCAGCTGGGCGAGGTCATGCGCGAGTCGGCTCGTGCCGGCCTGTCGTGGATCCGCGCCCACGCGGACGAACTCGGGATCGAGCGCGAGGCGTTCGAGAAGTACACCCTCCACATCCACGTCCCAGCCGGAGGGATTCCCAAGGACGGGCCGTCCGCGGGGATCACCATGGCATTGGCCATGGTCAGCGCGTTCACGGGCATTCCAGTGCACAAGGACACCGCCATGACCGGTGAGATCACGCTGCGTGGACGAGTCCTGCCCATCGGCGGCCTCAAGAGCAAGATCCTTGCCGCGCACCTGTCCGGTGCCGGTGCGGTGATCCTGCCGCTCAAGAACCAGAAGGACCTGATCGATATCCCTCTGGAGATCCGCAAGCAGGTCAAGCTCATCCTTGTCGAATCGATGGACCAGGTGCTGGAGCACGCGCTGGTCCGCGTACCAAAGCGCCTGGAGGCCAAACCGGCCGAGGTGGTCGAGAAGGGCGAGCCGATCGACGAGGTTTCCCCCGCGGCGCCGGACAAGGTCCTTCGCGGCTTTCCGGGAGCTGACCAACCGCCAGCAATTGCCTCCTCGAAGGCAGCCCGGTCAGTAGCTGCGGGGCGCGGAACGCGGGGCTGATCCCCGCGCCCACCCATCCAGCGAGTGGAATACCGGGACTATTACGCGTCGCTGGGCGTACCGCGTACAGCAAGCGCGACAGATATCAAGAAACATTTTCGCAAGCTCGCCCGGAAGCACCATCCCGACGTGAACAAGGGCGACGCCGCCGCTGAGCAGCGTTTCAAGGAGATCAGCGAGGCCAACGAGGTTCTCTCCGACCCCGAGAAGCGAAAGCTCTACGACCAGCTGGGTGCCAACTGGCAGGCCTACCAGAGCGCCGGCGCTGGCTCAGCGCCACCCGGCAATCCGTTCGCGGATTTCCAGGGATTCGGGGCGAGCGGACCGGGCGTCCGCTATGAGTACCGCGGCAACGCGGAGGATCTGGCTGGTTTCAGCGACTTCTTCCGTACATTCTTCAGCAGCGCGGGCACCTCGTTCAGAGGCAGGTCCGCCGCATCCTCCGGTGGGACGGATTTTGGTGACTTCGCCGACCTCGGTGGCGGTACCCGGACGCAAACGCGCGTTCGCACCGGCGGCTTGGAGGATCTGCTCGCTGGGCTGGGCGGCACTCAGGCTCGATCAGACAACAGCCGACCTGCCGCGCGTCCGCGCTATGACGCCCAGGCGGAGGTCACCTTCGAAGAGGTGGCGACCGGGACCAGGCGCCTGCTCGAGCTCGACGGCAAGCGCATCGAGGTCACGATCCCGGCCGGGGTCACTGATGGCCAGCGCATCCGTTTTTCCGGGGTCACCGCGGACAAGGCCGACGTCTACGTTCGAGTAACGGTCAAACCTCATCCGAAGTTCACGCGCCAGGGAGCGGACCTCCAAACCGAGCTGCCACTGACCCTGCGCGAGACGCTGCTCGGCGCCGAGGTGCACGTCCAGACGCTGACCGGCCGCGTGTTGCTGCGCATCCCGCCGGAGACGCAGAACGGCCGGGTATTCCGTCTGGCCGGCAAAGGCCTGCCGAAGTTCAAGGGCGAGGGCAGGGGAAACCTCTTCGTCAGGACGCGCGTCGTGCTGCCCGCCGAACTGTCAGACGAAGCCAAGAATGCGGCCGAGGGCTTCCTTGATCTGGTGAAGCAACCAGATCCGCGCAAAGACTGATGTCCAGATATTTGAGCATCTCTGGAATGACCCGCTCTGCGAGGTATCGCAGGGGCGGGGGGAGACTTAAGGAATGAAGCTCGACAAGTACACCGAGAAGGCGCAGGAAGCGATCGTCGCTGCTCAGCGCATGGCGAATGACGCCGACAGCCCCGTCCTCGACGCCGAGCACATCCTTGCCGCGCTGCTCGAGGATCCCGATGGCATCCCGGCCGTAACGCTGCGCCAGCTTGCTGCCGACCCGGCGCAGATCAACGTGGAGCTCGCCGCGGTCCTCTCACGCCGGGCCAGGATCGAGGGCGGAAGCCTCAGCCTCGACCCGCGTGCGCGGCACCTCCTCGAGGGCGCCGAAAATGAAGCCAAGCGGCTACAGGATGAGTACGTCTCAACCGAGCACCTGCTCCTCGCCGCTGCCCACGCGGGAGTTGACGCTCAGCGCATCCTCGAATCGGCCGGAGCCAGCCACGAGCAGATTCTCAAGGCGCTGCAATCGGTGCGCGGTGGTCAGCGTGTGACCAGCCAGAGCCCAGAGAGCACTTACCAGGCGCTCGAGAAGTACGGGCGCGACCTGACAACGGAAGCGCGCGCGGGCAGGCTCGATCCGGTGATCGGCCGCGACGAGGAAGTTCGCCGCGTCATCCAGGTGCTCAGCAGGCGGACCAAAAACAACCCGGTGCTGATCGGCGAGCCCGGAGTCGGCAAGACGGCCATCGTCGAGGGCCTCGCCCAAAGGATCGTCCGCGGCGACGTGCCGGAGGGCCTCAAGAACAAGCGTGTCGTCTCGCTCGACCTTGGGGCGCTGATCGCGGGTGCCAAATATCGCGGCGAGTTCGAGGAGCGCCTCAAGGCAGTCCTCAAGGAGGTCAGGGACGCCGAGGGCGAGGTCGTCATGCTCATCGACGAGCTTCACACCGTCGTCGGCGCAGGCGCCTCAGAGGGCCAGATGGACGCGTCGAACATGCTCAAGCCCATGCTCGCCCGCGGCGAGCTGCACGTGATCGGCGCAACGACGCTCAACGAGTACCGCAAGTACATCGAGAAAGACGCAGCGCTTGAGCGGCGCTTCCAGCCCGTGTTCGTCGACCAGCCGACAGTTGATGAGACCATCTCGATACTGCGCGGTTTGCGCGAGCGCTACGAGAACCACCACGGCGTCCGCGTAACCGATTCGGCCCTCGTAGCCGCGGCCGTGCTCTCCAACCGCTACATCGCCGACCGTTTCCTGCCTGACAAGGCGATCGACCTGGTCGACGAAGCCGCCAGCCGGCTGCGCATGGAGATGGATTCGATGCCCGTCGAATTGGACGAGCTCGAGCGCCGTCGCATCCAGTTGGAGATCGAGCGCGAGGCACTGCGCAAGGAGCGCGACGACGCCTCCAGGGCGCGTCTCGAAGGGCTCGAGCGTGAGCTCGCCGACATCTCCGAGAAGGCAAACGCGCTAAAGAGCCAATGGGAGCAGGAGAAGGCCAGGATTGGCGACCTTCGAGCCACCAAGCAGGAGATGGAGAAGCTCCAGCATGAGATCGAGGAGGCGGAGCGGGCGGCCGACTACGCGCGCGCAGCCGAGCTCAAGTACAGCCGCCTGACCGAGCTTCAGGGCAAGCTGCGCGAGCAGGAGGAAGCGCTCGCCAAAGGAGGCCAGCGGCTGCTGAAGGAAGAAGTCGACGCCGACGACATCGCCCGCATCGTCGCCGTGTGGACCGGCGTGCCCGTTGCCCGCCTGCTGGAGGGCGAGCAGGCCAAGCTCATGCGCATGGAGGACGAGCTGCACAAGCGAGTGGTCGGCCAGGAAGAGGCGATCGCCGCCGTGTCTGACGCAGTCCGGCGCGCGCGCGCCGGTCTCAAGGACCCCCGCCGCCCGATCGGTTCATTCATCTTCCTGGGCCCCACCGGCGTCGGCAAGACGGAGCTGGCGCGCGCGCTGGCCGCCTTCCTGTTCGATGACGAGAGCGCCATGACGCGCATCGACATGAGCGAGTACATGGAGAAGTTCTCGGTCAGCCGTCTGATCGGCGCACCGCCGGGCTACGTCGGCTATGACGAGGGCGGCCTACTGACGGAGACCGTACGCCGCCGGCCGTACCAGGTAATCCTGCTCGACGAGATCGAGAAGGCGCACCCGGACGTCTTCAACGTTCTGCTCCAGGTCCTCGACGACGGTCGGCTGACCGACGGCCAGGGCCGTACGGTGGACTTCAAGAACACGGTGATCATCATGACCAGCAACGTCGGCAGCCAGCTCATCACGGGCTACGCCGGCCAGCGCGACGAACGGGCACATGAGCAGATGAAGCAGCAAGTCATAGAGGCGTTGCGGCAGGTGTTCCGGCCCGAGTTCCTGAACCGCGTCGACGAGATCATCGTCTTCCACGCTTTGACCGAGGATGACCTGGTCAAGATCGTTGACCTGCTGCTGGAGGACTTGTCGCGGCGGCTGATCGACCACGACCTCGCGCTCGATGTGACACCTGCCGCGCGACGGCTGATCATCAACGAGGGCTTGGATCCGGCTTACGGGGCGCGGCCGCTGCGCCGCGCCATCCAGCGCCTGGTCGAGAACTCACTGGCGCGCGCACTGCTCGAGGGCAAGTTTAGGCCGGGCACCAGGATCAAGGTCGACGCCGACCCTGGCAGCGGAACTCTCGTGTTCAGCGACGGCGGCGACACCGTGGTGACCAGCAGCGCCAGCGAGCGGCGGAGTCCGAGTCGCGTTTCCGCATCCAACGAGCTGGCGGCCGCCGGGGCACGTGGCGGCGCCGGCGATGGCTCGACGGGCCGCGACTGCTCGTCCGGCTCCAACGGCGAAGGCCGGCTCAACTAGCCTTCGCCGGCCCAGATGTCGATCGAGCCCACGCTGCAGCGCATCGACACGCCTGTCGACCACGACCCCGGCGAGCCCGCCCTGGTCGATCTGATCCGTGCCGAGATCGAGAGCAACGGACCGATCACCTTCGCGCGGTTCATGAAGCGGGCGCTGTACGAGCCCGGCCTGGGTTACTACGCCACCAGCAACGACCGGGCAACGCGCGCCGGTGACTTCCTGACGGCGCCCGAACTCCATCCGATCTTCGGCTGGGCTCTTGCCCGGCAAGTCGGCGAGATGTGGGCACGGCTGGGCAGCAAGCCGGACTTCGTCGTGCGCGAGTTCGGTGCCGGCACCGGCGCACTGGGCGAGGCGGTACGCGAAGGCCTGGCCCGTGATGGATCGCCACTCGCCGCGGCATTGCGCTACGAGCCCGTCGAGACGGAGAGCAGGCTCGCCACCGGCCGTCCCTCGGGAAGCATGGTTGGGGCGGTGCTCGGCAATGAGCTCCTGGATGCGCTGCCGGTGCATCGCGTGATGCGCGTGGAGGGTGCGCTTCGCGAGCTCTACGTGGGCTGGAACGCCGGGCAATTCGTGGATGTCGCCGGCGAGCTGTCCGACCAGCGGCTTCGCGAAAGGCTGGAAAGCGATCCCGTTCCGCTGCCGGAGGGACAGCACGCCGAGATCTCGCTGGCGGCTGCCCATTGGCTGAACGAGGTGCATCGGGACCTCGAGCGCGGCTATGTGCTTCTGATCGACTACGGGCTGGGCCAGGCTGATCTGCGCTCCGTCCGCCGCGCGACGGGCACGCTGCGCGCGTTTCGCGGCCAACACGTCTCGAGCGACGTGCTGAGCGGCGTCGGTAAGCAGGACATCACCGCGCACGTCGACCTCGATGCGCTGGAGGCCGACGCCAGAAAGGCGGGCTTCGAATTTCTGGGTCGGACCACGCAGGCTGAGTTCCTGATGGGCTGCGGCCTCGACCAGCTCTACCAGGGCGCGAGGGCCGCGGCCGACCAGGACTGGGAGCCGGCGCTGCTGTTGCGCTCGGCCCTTCGCCGGTTGCTCGACCCGCTCCAGCTGGGTGCATATGCGGTGGTCATCCTGGGCAAGGGCGTGGCGGCTGAGCCGCCACTGCGTGGTCTCGCATACCGGATGCAGCGGCCGGCCTGAGGTGCGTTTCGAAGAGGCGCGGGCGCTCCTCCAGCACCTGCCCGACAGGATGCCGCCGATGCCGCCGGCGTTGATCCCGATCGCGCTCGCCGCCCGTGATGGAGAGGCGGCGACCCTGCCCAGGTTCCCGACCGGAGCGCGCAGACCGGCGGCGGTGCTCATCCTCATCTACCCCGATGCAGACGGCGAGGCCTGCCTGGTCCTGACCGAGCGCTCCCCCGGCGATCATCGCCACGCCGGGCAGATCAGCCTGCCCGGGGGTGCTGTGGACGACGGTGACGAGTCCGTCGAGGCCGCCGCCCTGCGCGAGGCGTACGAGGAGGTGGGCCTGGATGCAGCCGGCGACCGAGTGCACGTCCAGGGCGTCCTGCCCGAGGTCGATGTGCGAGTCTCAGGCTTCATGGTTCGGCCCGTCATCGCCTTCGCCGACCACCCCCCGGTGTTGACGCCCGACGGCTACGAGGTCGCCTCGATCATCACTGCGCTGCTGGCAGCGTTCCTGCCCGAGGGACCGATCGAGATCGTGAGCGAGGATCGCGACGGCTTCCGGCTCCGCTACGGCGCCTATCGCGTCGGCGAGCACCTCGTCTGGGGCGCAACGGCCGGGATCCTCGGCCGCCTCGGCGCCTACCTCGGCAGCGTCAGGTCAGCGCCCGGCGACTGATTGGCCGCAATCTTCGCGTAGCCGTCACCACGGCTCACCCTCGGACGAATCGTATTCCGCCTTGGTCACCTTGCGGTCGGCCAGGGCACCTTCAGCCGGAGTGGGCGCCGGCCGCGAAACTGATGAGCCATCCGTCCCCGCGGCCCTGGCCGCGTCGATGATCGCCTGTGCGGCAACGACGCTGCCCTCGTCTCCGAGAAGCTCGACGACAATGGCCCGCATCTCCGTGCCGTCCGTGTACGCGCCGTGCACGCTGCCGGGCGGCCACACCACGGCTTCCCCGTGGTTAACGCGCGACCTTTCGTCGCCAACCTGGACGAACCCGCCACCGCTGATGACGATGAACAGTGCCTTGTTGGTCTCGTTCGAATGGGGCGTGATGATGGCGTAGCGCTGGAACGCCATCTCGGTCACGAGCACCCGCGGATCGTGAAAGATGACCTTGCCGGCCACACCTTGGGTTCCGGGCGGACCATCTGGCCGCCTCTGGCCGGGACCGAAGCGCCTGATCTCCATCAGGGCCTGAGCCAGCGCGACGGGCGAAGGTGAATCAGCGTCGGCGGCGTCGCTGACCGCCGCGGCTATGCCGGCTCCGAACCGTCGCCTCAGCCTGCTTGTGGCGCGACTGGCTGAAGAAGCGGGCTCTGCGGAGCTGCTCGTTGTAAGCGGCGATCAGGGGCGGAAAGCGGAAGAATCGGATCCAGATGAACGTTGCGATGCCGATGATGATGAACAGGAACACGAACAGGAAGTAGAAGTGGAACACGGCCCCGACAAGGACCAGGCCGAACATGCCTAGCCCCGTCCACAGCAGCCATTCCTGCAGCGTCCGCAGCGGTTCATGGCGGTGCAACTGCCGCGAGCGCACGTTGTAGAGCACGATCGTCGCGATCAGCAGCAGCAGCGACGCGACCCAGATCGGCATGAACAGGTCAGAGAAGCGGTCTTCGTTGAAGACCACGAACAGAGGGTCGAGCAGGCCGCGTTGTCCCATGCAGCGAATATAACAAGACCACGGCGGGAACCGCGCACAGATGTGGCCGAAGGTTGATCGGGACCCGTTGCTATACTCGGCCGGCCGTGCCGCCCTCCCCGGATGGAGCCGCCGCGCGCTGACACCGAGAGGGAGTGGAGGAACAGTGCGGGCCTTGCTCTCGGCCGCGAATCGCGACGGGATCGCCCTTCTAGCGCGCGACCTCGCTGCGCTCGAAGTCGAGCTCTATGCGACCGATGGCACGGCTGCCGCGTTGCTCGAGGACGGCGTCGAGGTAAAGCCCGTCAGCGTCCTGACGGAGGAGGAGGCGCTCGCCGGCGGCCAGGTCAAGACGTTCCACCCCCAGATCTACGCCGGCATCCTCGCGCGGCGCCAGGTGCCCGAGGAGATCGCCCAGCTTGCCGAGCGCGGGATCGGCCTGATCGACATCGTGGTCGTCAACGTGAAGCCGTTCGCTCCGCAGCTCGGATCGCGTTCGGTCCCGCTCGACGAGGCGATCGAGATGATCGATGTCGGCGGAACAGCGCTTCTGACTGCGGCGGCCCGCAACTACGCTTCCGTTGCCGCTGTTTCGAGCCCGCGCCACTATGCGCACCTCGTCGAGGAGCTGCGCGAGATGGGCACCATCTCGGCCGATTTCAGACAGCGGCTGGCTGCCGACGCCCTGGCGGACGTGGCTGCGTACTTCGCCGAGGTGGCCGGTTACCTCAATCACATCGCCGGGACGCGCTTCCCAGAGCACCTCGCGATCGTCGTCGAGAAGGTGCGCGACCTGTCCTACGGCGAGAACCCGCACCAGGAAGCCGCCTTCTACCGCGAGACCACCCACAGCGCCGGCTCGCTTGCCCACGCCGTCCAGCTGCAGGGAGATCGGCCAACGCTCAACGACCTGCTCGATCTCAACGCCGCATACCGGATGGCATCCGACTTCACGGCACCCACCTGCGCAATCGTGAAGCAGACCAACCCCACCGGGATCGCCTCGAGCGACCGTCTCCTGGACGCGTATCAGAGGGCCCTCGATGGCGACCCGGTCAGTGCCTTCGGCGCTGTCGTCGCGCTGAACAGGGAGGTCGACGGCGACACGGCTGCGGCCATCGCGAGCAACGCCTATGAGGCGGTGGTGGCCCCTTCGTTCTCCGCTCCGGCGCGAGAGGTGCTGGCCGAGAAGCAGCATCTCGCCCTGCTCGCCATTCCGGGCCATCCGTTCGAAGGCCTGACGGAGTACGGGATCTCGCGCCTCGACTTCCACCGCGTGGATGGCGGGCTGCTGGTCGAGACGCGCGATCGCTCCGAGCTCGACCGCTCGCAGCTCAAGGTGGTCACCGTCCGGCGGCCGACGCTCGAGGAGCTGACCGACATGCTCTTTGCCTGGCGCGCCGTCCGTCATGTGACCAGCAACGCGGTTGTCCTTGCCCGTGACGGCGCGCTCGTCGGGGTTGGCGCCGGCCAGGCGAGCCGTCTCACAGCGGTCGAGATCGCCATTCACAAGGCGGCCGACCGGGCCAAGCTGGCGGTCATGGCCTCGGACGCCTACTTCCCCTTCGCGGACGCGATCCAGCTGGCGGCGGAGCGCGGCATCACCGCGATCATCCAGCCCGGCGGCTCCATGCGCGACGAGATGGCGATCGAGGTCGCCGACCGCCATCACCTGGCGATGGTCTTCACCGGTCGGCGACACTACCGACGCTGATGCGAATCACCGGCCGCTTCTGATGGAAACGCTGCTGGCGCTCGAGATGGTTCGGGTTACCGAGGCCGCGGCCATCGCATCGGCGCGCTTCATGGGTCGCGGCGAGCGCGACGCCGCCGACCGCGCCGCCGTCGAGGCGATGCGCCGCACCTTTGACGAAGTCGAGATGGCGGGCACGATCGTCATCGGCGAGGGCGAGCGGGACGAGGCACCGATGCTGTTCATCGGCGAACAGGTCGGTCAGGCCGCGCCCGGACAACCACACATCGATATCGCGGTCGATCCACTCGAGGGCACGAATCTGGTGGCGTTCGGGCAGTCCAACGCGATCACGGTTCTTGCCGCGTCGGAGAAGGGCGGCTTGCTTAATGCCCCGGACACGTACATGGAAAAGCTGTGCGTCGGTCCTGTCGCGGCCGGCCAGGTGGACATTCGCCTGTCACCGGCGGAGAACCTGAGCCGCATCGCTGCCGCGTTACGGCGGACCGTCGCTGACCTGACCGTGGTCGTCCTCGACCGCCCGCGCCACGCCGACCTGATCAGCTCGATTCGCGCCGCTGGCGCACGGATCAAGCTCATCTCGGACGGCGACCTATCGGCGGCGGTGAGCTGCGCGGTCATGGGCACAGGCGTCCACGCGGTGATGGGCATCGGCGGCGCCCCGGAAGGAGTGGTCACTGCCGCGGCGCTGCGCTGCCTGGGCGGCGAGATCCAGGCGCGATTTCGCTTCCGCAACGACGACGAGCGAGCGCGCGCCGAGCGGATGGGTACGAGCAGCGATGAAGAGCGCGTCTACAGCACCACCGACCTCGCACCGGGCGACACGCTCGTCTTCTCGGCCACTGGCGTGACAGAGGGCGACCTACTGAACGGCGTGCGCTTCTTCGGCGGCGGCGCGCGCACTCACTCACTGGTGATGGGCTACCAATCGAAGCAGGTTCGCTTCGTCGACACCGTCCACATGTTCGACCGCGACCGCCCGCCCAGCGTCAGGCTCTAGCCGTCGTCCTTGACGAGCTTCATTGAGCGTGTAGCCACGGCGGGCGCGGCCCTTGAGGTCTCGGCCGGGAATCAGGAGATTGTGCCGACGACCTGAACGGCACCTTCGCCCTCCGCCTCCGCCTGCCGTCGACGCGCCGTCTCGACCGTCTCGCCCCAGCCGGGTGGCCGCAGGCCAGCAGCGACGTCGGCCAGCGGCGCCAGCACGAACAGCCGATCGCGCGCCCGCGCGTGGGGCACGTCCAGCCAGCGACCGTCGGGCCGCTCGGCGTGGATGCGGTGGCGGCCGAACACCAGCAGGTCGAGATCGATCTCTCGGGGCCCCCAGCGTTGCCGCGCTCGCCTGCCGAACGACCACTCGAGCATCTTCAGTGCGCTCAGCAGAGCCAGTCCACCGGTCTCGGGGTCAGGCCCGGCGGGCACGTCGAGGGCAACGACTGCGTTCAGAAAATCTGGCTGGTCGATCACGCCTACCGGACGGGTGCGGTACAGGCGGGACACGCCGCCTAGCCGCGCGCCGGGCAGCGCATCCAGGGCGCGCACGGCACGCGCGAGCGCGGCGCGAGAGTCGCCGACGTTCGAGCCGAGGCCGATGTAGGCGCGAACTCGCTTGCTCAACCTAGACTCGGCGGCGGAATGGGAAGCGTCATGGTGCTCATCTTCCACCGCCCGGCGAGTCCAGGCGAGCCCGAGCTCGTGCGCGTGCTGGCGTCGGTTCGCGATGAGCTGGTCTCGCGGCAGGCACAGCTGTTCCGGAGCGCCGGCGCCACCGAGGTGAGCTTCGTCGACGAATGGCACGAGAACATGGCTTTCGGCGAGGTGCTGGCGAAGCTGGCGCCGGCGCGCGGCGGGCTGATCGTTGCAAGCGGTGGCGCCGTGCCACTGCTGAATCGACGTGATGCGCTACGGCTGGTCCAGGTTGCCGCCGCCAACGAACCGCGAGCGCTGACCAACAACCGTTACTCCTCAGACATCTGTGCAATCGCACGGGCCAGGTCTCTTCGCCGATTGCCACCGATCCCCACCGACAACGCCCTCCCCCGTTGGCTCGAGGAGCGCGCCGGCTATGCCGTTGCCGAGCTGACCGGACGCGAGCGGCTGGGGCTCGATCTCGACACCCCGCAGGATGTCGCCCTGGCGGCGTTGGCTCCGACCGCGCCGCCATGGTTGCGCGCTGCCGCGCGCGCTGCTCACCTCGAAGTCCCGCGCCGAGATGACCTGCGCATGCTGGCCAACGACCCGCATTCCGAGTTGCTAATCTTCGGCCGCAGCGGGTCGGTCACGCTGCACTGGCTGGAGAATAACGTCCGTTGTCGGATTCGCTTCCTCGCCGAGGAGCGCGGCCTCAGAGCCTCCACGCAATTGGCCATCGGCGGCGTGACTCAGCCACGCCCCCCGCAGGGACGACCGCGCGCGACCCTTGGACTGCTGCTCGATGAGCGCGGCCCGGAGTCACTCCCCCACATCGTCGGCGAGCTGGCGCGCGGCGCGATCGTCGACAGCCGTGTCTTGCTCGCCCATCGCCTGAGCGCCGACGAGCTGGGCTGGCCCGACCCATCCGATCGCTTCGCAAGCGACCTGCATCGTTGGGCGCAGATCCGCGACCCATGGCTTAGGGCGCTTACCGAATCTGCCGCCCGCAGCGAGCTACCCATCGTGCTCGGCGGTCACAGCCTGGTCGGACCAGGCATCCCGCTGTTGCTTCGCGCCTGACGCACCGTCCCGTTCCACCCGGTGAAAGTAAAAGCCAACCAGGCGGCATTAACGCGCCCAAGTTGGCCGCCTATTGCATCGGGTGAAACGGGCAGCCAATTGCGGGCCGCTACAGGGCTCTTCTTGGCCGTTACTTCCATGGGGTGAAATGGCGGGCCGGCTGCCCTATGCCACAGTCCCGCCGTCACGAACGGCCCGGGCTAGTCCCCGCCGGGATCGTCAGCTCTTCTTCTCGTTGCCGTCCTTGCTGCCAAGGTCTTCCAGCTGGCTCTCGCTCATTCCCGTCTGCGTCTTCTTGCCCTCGCGCTTGCGCTGCAGCTCGGCGCCCATGAACTTGCGCTGCTTTTCTGACCTGGCAGGCATTTGAAGGCCTCCTTTTCGGGCGTTGGGCGGGCACCCTAGAGCACGCTCGGCAGGCGTCTGATTTCAGGCCCACCAGGCCAGGTGACGGAATCGAAGCACCCTCGGCGCTGGCGTAGAATGAGCGTGAGCTGCGGTCCGACCCAATTCCCCAGACATGCCCCTCAATCCGTGGACCGTGGCGCCTGATGAGGCTCTTGTGCCAGTAACTACCGGCCTGTGGTACGTGCTCGGGTTCACCTTCGCAGGAACCACGTTCGTGCTGCTCACGATCGGCGCGGCGTGGCTGCTCAGCCACCGCTCGAAGGGCGACCGCCACAAGGGGTTGCCCTACGAGTCGGGCATCGACACCTTCGGCTACACGTGGGGCCGCGTGGGCCTGTCGTTCTACATCTACGCCCTGCTCTTCGTCGCCTTCGACATCGAGATCATCTTCATCTACCTGTGGGCGATCGTTTTCCGCGACGCGCTGTTCGGCGGATTCCTGGCCATGCTCATCTTCGTGGCGATCCTGCTCCTGGGTCTCAGCTACGCCTGGCGCAAGGGCGTCCTGAGCTGGAAGTGAGCGCCGACCTTTGAGCAGCTCCGAGGACGACCTGCACCGCCCCATCCCCATGGCGTCGGACGTGGTGACCAACGAAACCGGGCTCGAGGTTGAAACCTCGACGGCGGTCGCGGCCCCGATCGTGGTCGAGAACACGCTGTGGACGTCGTCCAACCCGCAGGCATACATGGGCGGCGCGCCGCCGCAGATCACTCATCTGCGCGAGCTTGAGTTGCACGGCGACAAGTCAGACAACGGGCGCTGGACGGCGCTCGACATCATCCCCACCAAGGCCGACTACGTGCTCGACCTGATCCGGCTCAACAGCCTGTGGCCACTGCTCTCCGGCCTCGCGTGCTGCGCCATCGAGATGATGTCCGCGGCCACCAGCAAGAACGACATGGACCGCTTCAACATGTTCCCCTTCCGGGCCAGCCCGCGACAGGCGGACGTGCTCATCGTCGCGGGCACGCTGACGACCAAGATGGCCGGACCACTGGTCAGGCTGTGGGAGCAGATGCCGGAGCCCAAGTGGTGCGTCGCGATGGGCGACTGCACGTGCTCGGGCGGTCGCTACAAGCGGTCGTACGCCACAGTCGAGGGGATCGATCGGATCATGCCCGTCGACGTCTACGTGCCCGGGTGCCCTCCGCGCCCGGAGGGGCTGATCTACGGGCTGATGAAGCTGCAGCAATTGATCCGCGAGCGTCGCGGGCACTGGAACGAGCGACAGATCGGACCGACAGTCCCAACCGGCGTTTAGTCCAAAAAGGGAGCCCGCCACGGACACCAGACTTAAGCGACGCCTCGAAGCCGCTTTCGGTGATCGGCTGACCAATCCGATTCGCCAACATATGGACACGACCGAGCTGTGGATCGGCGCGCAGGACGTCACCGATGTCATGCGCAGGCTCCACGACGACGAGGAGTTCGGTTTCGAGCTGCTGGCCGACATCTGCGGCGTCGACACGGGCAGTGAGATGTGGGTCGTGTACCACCTGTACTCGACGCTCACGCCGGACTGGCTGCGCGTCGTCGCAGCGGGGCTGGAGCGCGAGGACCCACGAGTACCGTCGGTCACATTCCTGTGGAAGGGCGCCGAGTGGGGCGAGCGCGAGGCCTACGACATGTTCGGCATCATCTTCGAGGGCAACCGTGACCTGCGCCGCATCTACATGCCGGCCGACTACGTGAGCTTCCCGTTGCGCAAGGATTTCTTGCTCGCCGACGACGCCGCGCGCTCGCCCGGCGAGGGCTTCCGACACATGGAGCAGACTCACCAGCCAGCTGAGAACCTGCGTCGGCCGGTGCTGCGCAACGGCAAGCTGGGCTCGGGCACGCAGGTCGCGGCTCTTGGCTTGCTGCCCGACGAAACGGAGGCGCCGCCTTCATGACTGAAACCACCAAGATCCGCTCGCTCGACGATCCGGACATCTTTGTCGAGACCCCGGCGACCATCTTCGACGCGGTCCCGCCGTTCCCGCCACGAAGCGAGCGCGAGGCCGAGTTCTACCACCTGCGCGACGGCGAGATGCTCATCAACCTCGGCCCGCAGCACCCGTCGACGCACGGCGTTCTGCGCGTGGTTGTGAAGATCGACGGCGAGAAGGTCGTCGACCTGGACCCGGTCCTCGGCTACCTCCACCGCGGCGTAGAAAAGATCTGCGAGAACGGCGACTGGCACCACGCCATCAGCAACTGCGACCCGCTCGAATACGTCGCGTCCATGTTCAGCGAGGCGATGCCCGTCCTGTCGGCGGAGAAGCTGCTCAACCTCCAGGTCCCCCGGCGGGCCGAGTACATCCGAGTGCTGTGCTGGGAGCTAAACCGGATCGCCAGCCACGCGCTGTTCATGGGCTGGCTGGCCCTGGACCTGGGCGGGCTGACCCCGGTCCTGTGGAGCTTCATCGAGCGTGACGAGATCGTGGAGATGCTCGCCGCGCTCACCGGCCAACGGCTGTTGTTCAACTACCTGCGCATCGGCGGCGTCAACCGCGACCTCAACCACGACTTCCTGAGCCGCCTTGGCGACTGGATGAGCCGCGCCGGCAACCAGATCGAACAGGGCACCCGGCTCCTCAACGAGAACGAGATCTTCGTGCGCCGGACCGCAGGCCTTGGCGTCCTCGACCGAGAGTCAGCGCTTCGGCTGTGCATGAGCGGCCCGCCGTTGCGCGCCACCGGTGTCCCCTATGACGTCCGCCGCGCGCACCCGTACAGCGTCTATCCAGAGCTCGAGTTCGACATTCCAACGCGAACCGAAGGCGACTCGTACGCGCGCTACCTGCTCCATGTCGACGAGATCCGCGAGAGCATCAAGATCATCGACCAGGTGCTGCATGAGATGCCCGACGGTCCGGTGATGGCCAAGATCCCGCGCCTGATCCGGATCCCACCCGGGCGTGCGTTCATCGCCATTGAGAGCCCACGTGGTCAGTACGCTTGCTACGCCATGAGTGATGGATCGGACCAGCCTTTCCGACTGCGCATCCACGACCCATCGTTCTTCAATCTCCAGGCCGTCGGCGCGTTGATGCCCGGCAACCTGATCGCGGACACGATGGCGATCATGGCCAGCCTCGACCCGGTCATGGGCGGAATAGACAAATGAACAACTTTTCCTCCGCCGGGGGGCCCTCGGCCCCGGCTGCTTGCGAAGCGGTCGCTTGCGGGCTCACCAACTACGGTCGAGGCGATTTAGTTGTCAGTTATTAGCCGGCCGTGGAACAGGCTGACGCTCGCGGGCAAGATCATCCTGCCGCTGTTCTTCCTGCTCGTCCTGCTGCCGGTCCTGCTGCTCGTCGGCTGGATGACCGGGATCGTTCCGGGTCTGCTCGACATCGGCGCGCAGATCGTCAACGACAACATCGACATCGTTCGCTTCGTGCTCGCCGTCACGGCAATCCTGCTGTTCACCGTGCCAACGGCGTTCGTGATCATCTTCATGGAGATGAAGATCATCGCCTTCATCAACGGCCGGCTCGGACCCAACCGAGTCGGTCCATGGGGCACGCTCTCGTCGGCCTTCCACGGCTTCAAGGTGCTCGCCAAGGAGGACTTCACCCCGACTGGCGCGGACGCGCCCGTGTTCACCCTCGCCCCGATCGTCACCTACCTCGCGAGCGTGCTGGCCCTGCTGGTCATCCCATTCGCCCCCGGGCTGGTCGGCCTCGACATGAACATCGGGCTGCTCTACTTCTTCGCCGTATCAGGACTGACGGTGGTCGGGCTGATGATGGGCGGCTGGTCCAGCTTCAACAAGTATTCGCTGCTCGGCGGGCTGCGCGCCGCGGCGCAGGTGGTCTCCTACGAGCTGCCGCTGCTGCTGGCGCCGGTCGGCGTGATCATGCTCGCCGGCACGCTGTCGCTGAACCAGATCGTCATGAACCAGGCCGGTTGGTTCTGGGACTGGTACGTGTTCCAGCAGCCGCTGGCGTTCATCGTCTTCTTCATCGCCGCGACCGCCGAGGGCAACCGAACGCCGTTCGACCTGACCGAGGCGGACAGCGAGATCGTGGCCGGCTTCGCGACCGAGTACAGCGGCATGCGCTTCGGCTTCTTCTTCTTCGCCGAGTACGTCAACGTGTTCATC
>Ga0136618_10000159_pt1 | contig 19343 bp, 17 predicted proteins | sample AntDrymUQ3302106_2_FD_104805 | JGI IMG/M metagenome (GOLD analysis project Ga0136618, IMG submission 104805) | Polar desert sand microbial communities from Dry Valleys, Antarctica - metaG UQ330 (21.06) | ecosystem: Environmental > Terrestrial > Soil > Desert | place: Antarctica: Dry Valley... | reverse complement strand
GGCGCCGTAGGTGAACTCCTCCGTCTTGCCCAGGTCGTGCACCAACGCGGCGCAGATCAGCAGGTCGGAGTTGAGCCTGGGATGGAGCGCGGCGGCCTCGACGGCCAAGGTTCCCACCGCGACGGTGTGCTCGAGCAGCCCGCCGAGGTAGGCATGATGACTCGAGCGGGTGCAGGGCGCCTTCCGCCACGCCGCGCGCAACCCGTCGTCGCCGAGCAGCTCCGCGAGCAGCTGACGGTACCCGTGGTCGTGGACGTCGCGCGCGAGGTGCTCGAGGAAGCCGTCGAGCTCGTCGAGGTTGCGGTAGGCCGCCGGCAGGAAGGCGGCCGGATCCTCGACTTCGGTGCGCTCGATCGAACGCAGCTCGACCTGCAGGTCGTCCCGGAAGCGCTCGACGACTCCCCGCACCCGGACCACGTCTCCCCGATCGAAGCGGCCGGAGAGCAGGTCGGCATCACGGAAGGCGCGCGCGGGAATCGAGCCACCCCGGTCGCGCAGCTCGACGGCGAGATACGGCGAGCCCGAACGCGCCAGCAGGCGATCCTTGCGCACGCAGGCGTAGATCCCTTCGACGGGATCGCCCACGCGAAGGGCGGGTAGGGCAGTAGCGCCGACACTCACGACAGCCATCATGGCCAGGTCTTCGGACGGTCGGGTCGAGTGACCCAACCGTCTATCTTGAGACCCATGCAGCCGCTGCGATGGGAGCGTCGTCCCGACGGCCTCCGGGCCCCGGCGCTCGTCTGCGCCTTCAAGGGCTGGAACGACGCTGGGGATGCCGCGTCGAGCGCCCTGTCCTTCCTGGGTGCGTCCCTGACCGCCGAGCGCTTCGCAACGATCGACCCCGAGGAGTTCTACGACTTCCAGTCGACCCGGCCGACGGTCTCCTTCACAGAAGGCTCCACCCGCAAGATCACGTGGCCGGAAGTGGAGATCTACGAGGCTCGCGTGCCGCGGGCTCCAAGGGACCTCGTGCTGGTGGCGGGGGTCGAGCCGTCGATGCGCTGGCGCACCTTCTGCCAGACGGTGATCGACCTCGCTGAGGCGCTCGGCGCGCAGATGGTCGTCACGCTCGGCGCGCTGCTGGCCGACGTACCCCATTCCCGCCCGGTCGGCGTCAGCGGCCTTGCGTCAGATGACGCGCTGATGGAGCGTCTCGGCGTGGCGAACCCGACCTATGAGGGTCCGACGGGAATCGTCGGAGTCCTGCATCAGTCCTGCGCGGAGGCGGGAATCCCTTCCGCTTCCCTGTGGGCGGCCGTGCCCCACTACGTCGCGGTGGTTCCCAACCCGAAGGGCGCGCTGGCCATCCTGCGCAAGCTCGAAGGGCTCGTCGGCGTGACCGTTGACGCTTCGGAGCTCGAGGACGCGGCGCTCGAGTACGACCGTCAAGTCTCCCGTGCGGTGGAGATGGACCCCGACGTGCAGGCCTTCGTCGAGCGCCTGGAGCGCGAGGCGACTGAAACCGAGGAGCAGGAGCCCAAGGACCTGCCGTCCGGCGACGTCCTGGCTCGCGAGTTCCAGCGCTTCCTGCGTCAGCGCGGACAGGGCTAGCGAGCACGGCAGAGTGGGAGCGCCTCTCGGTCACCCGGGCCGACGACCTGCGGCCGAGCACGGGGCGACCGGCGACCAGTCGTCGGGCGCGCTGCGCAAGCTCGTCTGGCTCGTCGGCGCGATGTTGTTCGTCGACATGGCCGCCTATTCGGCGATCACCCCGCTGCTGCCGGGCTACGCGGAGGATCTGTCTCTTTCCAAGGGGGAGACGGGGGTGCTCGGAGCCGCCTTCGCGGCGGGGACCTTCGCCGGCTCGCTTCCCGGTGGGTGGCTTGCCGCGCGCGTCGGCGGGCGCCTCACCGTGCTGGTCGGACTTTCCCTCATGGGCTTCTCGGCGCTGGCTTTCGGGATCGGTGGAGGGGTGGTGGCGCTCGATGTCGCCCGCTTCGTGCAAGGTGTGGGTGGGGCGTTCACCTGGTCCGGGGCCCTGGCCTGGCTGGTAGCCGCTGCCCCGCGCGAACGGCGGGGTGAGATCATCGGCTCTGCTCTCGGAGCGGCGATCACGGGCACGCTGGTCGGCCCGGCGCTCGGGGGGCTGGCCGACGTGGTCGGCACCTTCGTGGTGTTCGCGGCTTTCCTCGTCCTGGCCGGGCTGCTCTGCGCGCTCGCCCTCAGGCTTCCGGCCCTGCCGCCGGCCTTCCCCGCCGAGCCGCGTGACCTGATCCGGCTCGCGAGCGACCGCCGCGTCTACGGCGGCATGTGGTTGATCGCCTTCCCGGGCATGGCGTTCGGGGTCATCGGGGTCCTCGCGCCGCTGCGCTTCGACGAGCTGGGGGCAGGAGTGGCGACCATCGCCGGCGTCTTCCTCGTCGCTGCGGGAGCCGAGGCGGCGATGAGCCCGCTCGCCGGGCGGATGTCTGACCGGCACGGTCACATGGCGCCGGTGCGCGTCGGTCTGATCGCCGTGGTCGTGCTCGTCGGCTTGCTCACGATTCCCGCTCAGACCGCGTTTCTGGCGGTGACGATCGTGGCGCTGGGCCCCGCTCTCGGCACCCTATGGGCGCCTGCGCTGGCGCTTGTCTCGGACGTCCTCGAGTCCCGCAGCCTCGATCCGGCACTCGGGTACGGGCTCACGAACCTCGCCTGGGCGGCGGGGGCGGCCATCGGCGCGGCCGGCGGCGGATCGCTGGCCTCGGCGACGGCCGACGCGGTTCCCTACGCCCTGCTCGCGACGCTCGCCGTGGCGACCCTGGCGGGTGTCAGCCTGGGGACGCGACGCATGACGGCGGTACGCGCCTGACCCACTACGGCTGGGAGTCGTCGAGCATGATCGCGTCGGCGGCTCTTACGTCGAGCTGGGCCACCGCGGTCGCGATCGCCGCCCCCTCGCCCGCCGCCGATCCCTCGAAGAAGAAGATCTCGAGGAGGATCGTGGGTTTGAAGAGGATCTGGCTCTGATAGGTCACGACCTTGCGGCCGGTCAGCTCCTCGATGAGGGAGATGTACATCGCGGCTGCGCGGTTCTGGAACGTCTGGCGGAAATCACGTACGCGGTCGACCTCGCCGACCTCGAGCATCGTCTCCTCGGCCTTGGTCAGGCCGTCACGCAGGACGACCAGCAGGAAGTCGTCGAGCAGGTAGGACTTCGCCCGCGTAGGCCCCTTGCCCCAGTACTCCTTCTGAGCTTGGACGATCGCGCTGGACAGCTGCGCCAGCAGCTGATGGCCCCGCTCGATGCTATCCGTACCAGTTGCCATGACTTGGCCGTCCCCCGGAGCGAGCCTGGGTAGTCGTTAAAGATCCGGACTCCGGACGAAACCATCGCTACCGCTCGGCGGCCGGACAGGCGATCCGGAAGTCGCACATGGAGCACGCGGTCCAGGAGGGAGTCGGCTCAAAGCCCTGCGACTGGATGCCGTCCGCGACTTCGAGCACGGTGTCCTCGATCCACTCTCGGTCCTGCACCGTGCGATCGACGGGCACCTTCTTGTCGTCGAGGATGTAGTAGTAGGACTGCTGGGCCGCCTCGAGCTGCCATGCCTCCCGGGCGCCCACGGCGTAAAGGGAGAGCTGGACGTCGTCGGCGAGCTGGGCGGCGGACTTCGGTCGGCCCGTCTTGTAGTCGATGAGCTCGTAGCTTCCGTCGTCCAGGCGGTCGACACGATCCACGCGTCCACGCAGCAGGTGCGGACCCATCCGGAAGGCGAACGAACGCTCGAACCACACGGGTTCGCACGTCTCGGCCCGGAAGCGCTCGTGGTACCGGATGAGCGCGCGCGAGGCCTTCGTGCGCAGCTGGCGCTCCTCCTCGGAGTCGCCGAAGCCGCCGCGCCGCCAGCCCGCCTCGAGGAGGCTTAGCATCTCCGGCAGGGTGAGTGGTGTCTCGCTCGCCGGGCGAGAGGGGTCGCCGGGTGAGGTCATGCCCGAGTGGAAGCGCTCGAGCACCTGGTGCACCAGGATCCCGAAGCGCTGGTTGAGCGTGGGCTCCTGCGGGATGCGGAACACGCGCGCGAACTTGTACTTCAGTGGGCAGGTCCGGTACGTGTCGATGTCCGACGCGCTGAGCATCAGTCCGTCGCCTCGGCGGGGCAGGAAGGTCTCGAGCGACGGCTCGGTGCGAGCCGCTACGGCGCGGGCACGCAGCTTCTCGTCGCGCTGGGCGTCGAGCAGATACTCGTCGAGGGCGCTCGTCGCGAGGATCTCCCGCTGCTCGGAGGTGGCGGCCTGCAGCAGGCGCGCGTTGATGTCGGGAAGCAGCTCGGCAACGGGTTGTGACGGGTCCGCTCGGGTCCGCTCGAGCAGGGCGGACAGCTTGATCAGCTCGAGGTAGCGGACGACGGCATGCGAGACGTCGAGGTCGGTGTCGAAGCGCAGCTCGCCCAGACGCCCGCCGACCTGGGCGACCGTCGTTAGCAGCTCGTCGCGCAGGAGCCTGAACGTGGACTGCAGCGTTTCGGCAGGACCGAAGAGCTCCTCCTCTCGAGCCTCCCACGTCGCGTCGACGGCCTCGCGAGCCTCCTCGGCGAGAGGGGACGGCTGCTGATCTGCTCCGCGCAGCGCATGCTCGGGATAGGCGAGCACCAGGCGCCGACGGGCGCGTGTCATGGCAACGTGGACCAGTCGTCGCATCGCCGCGACGTGCGCCTCGTTGCCGTCGGCCGGGACGCTCTCCTTGAGAAGCGCGTCGGGAATCGGCTCGACGGTCCGGCGCCACGGTCCGGGCATCCGAGCGGCCGTCAAACCGAGCACGTAGACGTATTCGAACTCAAGGCCCTTCGCCGCGTCAAGCCCCATGACCTGGACACCGCGGGGGCGATCCTGTGCGGTCGCCTCCTCCTCGCGCAGCCCCGCCTCGGCCACCGCGGCGATCGAGCGGGCGAACTCACGCGCCGTCGCCTGCGGTGCGCGGCGGACGTACGCGGCGGCGAGCTCGCCGAACTTCGCGAGGTTCACGAGTCGCTCCACCACCTCGGCGGACGCGGCGAACAGGAGTTGCCGGCGCAGGCCGAGGAGCTCGATCAACCGGTGGACATAAAGGTCCGGCCGGGTGGAGTCAAGCGCCCCAGCGGCCGAGCGGTACAGCCGGAGGAAGGATGCGATCCGCTCGCGCGCCTCGGGCGGCACCTGCGGTGACTCGAGCGCAGCACTCAGTGCGGCGACCATGTCCAGCTTGCGCCGACGCGCGATCTGGGTGCAGCGGGCGATGTCGATGGACCGGAGCTCCACGGGCGCGCGCGCGAGGGCGCGGACCACGGCACCCGCGTCGCCGGGGTCTGCGAGCAGTCGCAGCCAGGCCAGCAGGTCGCGGACCTCGGCGCGTTGGAAGAAGGCCGCCGCGCCTGCGATCCGGTGGGGCACGGCCCGCTCCTCGAGGGCGACGGCGACGGCCTGCCCGTCGTCCTTGACCGAACCGACCAGGACGCAGATCTCCTCCGGAGCGGCTTCCCCGCGCGAGATCACCCGCTCCACCTCCGCCGCCACGGACTGGGCCTGCGCACGCTCGCTGGCGCAGCGCCAGAACGCGATCGACCCTGGCCCTCCGGCGGCCGGCTCAATCTCCTGCCCACCCGCGCCACGGAGAACTGCTCGCGCGGCGCAGGCGATGCGCTCTCCAACGCGGAAGGACCGCTCGAGTCGTACGGTTCGTGCCCGTGGCCACTCCGCCTCAAAGTCGTCGAAGTTCTTGCGAGCCGCGCCCCGGAAGCGGTGGATGGCCTGGTCGGGATCTCCAGCGGCGCAGACGTTGCCGTGCTCCCCGACCAGCAGCCGCAACAGGAGTCCCTGCGCGAAACTCGAGTCCTGGAGGTCGTCGGCGAGCACCCAGTCGAACCGGGACGCGACCCGGGTTCGCACGTGCGGCTGCTCGCGCAGCAGTCGGAACGCGTTGAGCACCAGGTCGCCCGAGTCCAGGGAGCCCGCCTCGCTCAGCATCCGATCGTGCACGGTGTACAGGTCGGCGAACTCCCGCTCGCGACCGGCGCTCGCTGCGGCCATCTCCCCGTCCGAGCTGAGCCTCGCGGCCCAGGCGCCGTAGTCCGCGGCCGAGATCAGCTCCTCCTTGAGGCGGTCGATCCGCTCGACCACGGAGCCGATCAGGGCGCTCGGATTCCCCCGCAGGTCGTGAAGGGCGAGCGGCAGCTCGTCGATTCGCTCGAGCAACATGGCGATCCGGTCGGCCGGCGTGACAGGCGTGGCGAACGGGTCCACCCCGGCGTGCGTGCCCTCCTCGCGCAGCACCCGGGCGCAGAGATCGGCGAACGTCGTGACGACGAGCTCCTCGTACGGGGAGGCCACCTGATCCTCGAGACGCGCCCGCAGGTCATCGGCGGCCGAGCTCGAGAACGCGAGCAGGAGGATCGATTCGGGCGGATGCCCGTCGTGCACGAGCCGGATGAAGCGCTCGAGCAGCACCGTGGTCTTCCCGCTGCCCGCCCCGCCCAGGACGAGCAGTGGGCCGGCCGGGTGGGCGACGGCCTCGCGTTGCCGTGGGCTGAGAGCGATCGGCACGACCGTAGGATAGGCCCGCATGATCCTTCCCTCGCCCGCCCAGGAGCCCGACTGGCTGGGTGCCTCGCGGCGGGCGACCGTCGCCTTGAGCGACATCCTGCGAGCTGCACCGACGACCGCGGAGCGTGTCCGCGAGACGGGCTCCATGGGCGAAGGAGGCGATCGAACCCTTCTCATCGACGCGGACGCCGAGGCCGCGGTCTTCGCGGAGCTCGATCGCCTGCACGGGGAGGGTGCCCGGTTCACGGCGATCTCCGAGGAACGGGGCACCGTCGACTACGGGAGTACGAGCACGCTGGTGATGATCGATCCGATCGACGGCTCGCTGAACGCCAAGCGCCGGATCTCGCACCACTCCCTCTCCGTGGCCGTCGCGGACGGGCCGACGCTCGCCGACGTCCACTTCGCCTACGTCTTCGACTTCGGGCCGCAGGAGGAGTGGACGGCCAGCCGGGGACGGGGCGCCACGCTCGACGGCGTCGCCCTCCCGCTCGAGCCAGGTGAACGGCGCACCGGCCGCGGGCAGCTCGAGGTGGTCGGGCTCGAGTCAGCCGACCCACGCTGGATGGCCGAGGCCGCGGAGCGGCTCGTCGACGTCGCCTACCGGGTCCGGGCGCTCGGGACGATCGCGGTCACCCTGTGCCAGGTGGCGGGCGCGCGGTTCGACGGGATGACGACCCTCAAGGGGTGTCGCGCGGTTGACGCTGCCGCGGGCCAGCTCATCGTGCGTGAGGCGGGCGGGCTCGTGGGCCTGCCGAGCTTTGCCCCGGTCCAGGAGGATCCCGAGTGGGCTGCGCAGAGTCTCGCCGCCGCACCACTCGACCTGATCGGGCACTCCGCGCTCGTCGCGGCCCGGACCGCGGCCGGGCTCGCGGAACTGGCCGGAGTGCCTCCCCTGCCATCCTGGCGTCCATGATCGACTGGAGGCTCGCGACGCTCGTCGCCCAAGGCGTGGCATCACTCGGACCCTCGGCACCGGAGGGCGCAGCCGCACCGTTCGAGGCGCTGGGTGAAGCGGATGCCGAGAGTCGCCGCCTCGTCGAGGCCTACACCGGCCTGTCTCCGCTTGCGGCCGTTCCCGTGGCGGAGCCGGTGGATCGCGGCGCGTGGATCGAGACCGCGCTGGCCGGGATGCGTGGCCTGCTCGAACCGGTGGTCGAGCGGATCGGTACGGATCTGGGGCCGGTCGGCCTGCCTCTGCGGGCGGCGGGAGGGGCGGTGCTGGCGCTCGAAGTGGGGGCCATCTCGGGCGTACTGGCCCAGCGGGTCCTGGGCCAGTACGAGTTCGCCGTCCTTGACCCGGGGGCGCCGGCACGTTTGCTGTTCGTCACCCCGAACCTCGCACTTGCCGCACAGAAGCTCGAAGCCTCGCCCGAGGACCTGCTGCGCTGGGTCTCGCTGCACGAGGTCACCCACGCGCTGCAGTTTGGAGGGGTGCCCTGGCTGCGCGCCGACCTGGCCGACCGGGTGCGAAACCTGCTCGCGGCCCTCGAGATGAAGGTGGATGGGCCGCGACTGACGCGCATGCCCAGCCTCACGGACCTGCGCGGCATCGTCGAGGCCCTGAAGGCAGGCGACCTGGCGTCGCTGGCGCTCGGCGAAGGCCAGCGCGCCCAGCTCGAGAGCATGCAGGCCTTCATGGCCCTGCTCGAGGGGTACGCAGAACACGTCATGGACGTGGTCGGTGCCGAGCTGCTGCCCGACCTGCCTGGCCTGCGAGCCGCGATGGACCGTCGCCGACATGAGCGGACGGGCATGTTGCGGCTGCTCGAGAGGCTGATCGGCCTCGATATGAAGATGAAGCAGTACGAGCAGGGCAAGGCGTTCTGCGATGCCGTCGTGGCGCACGGCGGGATCAGGCGCCTCAACCGCGTGTGGGAGGCGCCCGACCGCGTCCCTAGCCCGACCGAGCTGCTCGATCCGCCCGCTTGGATCGCGCGCACCGAGCCTCCTCGCCTCGACGCCTGAGGGCCGAACACTCGTTCTGTATGTCACAAGGTCAGGGTGGCTACGCCGCTCTGCGCAAAGGCGTGTATCGTGACCTGTAACGAAGTCGTGTCCGAGGTTTACAAACATACGTTCGCCGGATACAGTCGATGTACGCCGATTGGAACTTCTTAGTCGGCACACGAGAGAGGGACAAACTTCATGGCCACCACCACGCAGAACACATCCAAGAGCACGAAGAACGCCAAGGCCTCCAAGTCCACGGCTTCAAAGCCGGCCACGCGCAAGCCGACCACGCGCAAGCCCGCGGCTCGTAAGCCCGCGGCCGCCCGGTCGGCGACTCGCTCGACCAAGACCCCTTCGCAGGCCACGGCTCGGCGCACCCGCGCCACCGCCACTGACAAGACCCGCGTTGCCGCCAAGGCTGGTGCGCAAGCGGCCGAGACCACCGTCAAGGTGACGGCCGACGAAACGCGCGGGATCGCCGAGCGCGCCGCCCTGACCTACGTCGGCGCGACCCTCGAGGCTCGTGACCGGGTCGCCGGCGTCGTCGTCGACTTCGTCGATCGCTTCGGTTCGCGCGGTGCGGCGGAGAAGGAGCTACGCGGTGACTTCAAGCGGTTCGAGCGTCGCGGCCATAAGGCCCGTACGCAGCTCGAGCGCAACGCGAAGAAGACCCGCACTCGCCTCGAGCGCGAGCTGCGCGAGCGCCGACGCGGCGCAGAGCGCCTGGTGCGACCGTACCGCAGGTCGGCCGAGCGCGAGATGAACGCCGCCCAGCGGGACGCCGACCGCCGTCCGAACGTCGTCACCCAGAGGGTCGACTTCGTGTCCGGCCGTGTCGAGGACGTCGTCCAGGCGACCGTCGCGACCGGCGAGCGCGTCGTGGCCATCGCCAACAAGCAGGTCAAGACCCGCATCTAGGTCTCCCACTTACCCCGCCGGCCGCCGAGGAGACGGGCCGGGCCGGGCAAGATCCGCCGACCTCATACCCCGTCGGCGGATGCAGTACCTCTCCTCCCTCAACCGTCGGGTCGGCACTTGTGCCGGCCCGTCGGTCTTTCTGCCGGACGACCCGCGCCTGCGACAATAAGGCCATGCCCTCCAGAGAACAGATCCTCGAGGCGCTGAAGGCCGTCATCGACCCTGAGTTGCGGCGTGACATCGTCGAGCTCGACATGGTGCGATCGATCGACATCAAGGACGCCGGTGTCGTTGACGTCACCGTGTCGCTGACGACCCCCGGCTGCCCGATCAAAGGCCACTTCCAGACCGCCGTTGCCGAAGCCGTGTCCGGGCTCGGAGACATCAAGCGCGTCAACGTGGGCTTCGACGTGCTCTCCGACACGCAGAAGGGCGCCCTGCAGAAGAAGCTCGGCCGGTCCTCGCTTCCGGAGGGCGCGCTCGCACAGGTCAAGAACGTCATCTGCATCGGATCCGGGAAGGGGGGCGTCGGCAAATCCTCGCTGACCGCCAACCTCGCGGTCGCCCTCGCGGCCGAGGGCAAGCAGGTCGGCGTACTCGACGCCGACGTCTGGGGCTACTCGATCCCGCGCATGTTCGGCGTCGGGTCTGACCGGCCCAAGGTCTCGGACGACCGCAAGATCCTGCCGCCCGTCGCGCACGACGTGAAGGTCATGTCCATCGGCTTCTTCGTCGACGAGGACGCGGCCGTGGTCTGGCGGGGCCCCATGCTCCACAAGGCCTTGCAGCAGTTTCTCGAGGACGTCTCGTGGGGTGAGCTCGACTACCTGCTCATCGATCTTCCGCCCGGCACCGGCGACGTGTCCATGACCCTGGCCCAGCTCCTGCCGCAGGCCAGCTTCGTCATCGTCACCACGCCGCAGGACACTGCGCAGAAGGTCGCACGGCGCGCGGCGGAGATGGCCGACAAGGTCAAGCTCGACATCACGGGCATCATCGAGAACATGTCGAGTTTCACTACGCCATCGGGCGAGCGGTTCACGATCTTCGGCTCGGGTGGCGGCCAGGCCCTGGCCGACGAGCTCGACGTGCCCTTGCTGGCGAAGATTCCGCTCACGATGCCGCTGCGCGAGCAGTCCGACGCCGGGGTCCCGTTGGTCAGGTTCGATCCGGACGATCCGGCCGCCCAGGCGATTCGCCAGGCGGCGCGCGGGCTCGTCGCGATGGCTCCGATCGAGCTGCCGGTCATGCAGGCGCCCTCCCCCGCCGCCGCGCCTCAGCCCGTCGGGATGTCACTCCCGATGGCCTAGGACGGCTGCGAGGGTGTCGGCTTCGACGGCTCGCTTGTCGGGCCGGTGGCGAAGCACCCGGGCGAAGCGCAGCGTGACGCCGCCCGGGTAGCGCGAGCTTGACTGCAGGCCGTCGAACGCGATCTCGACGACCAGCTCGGGTCGCACGAACACCGTCCCGCGGGTGCGACGTTCCTCCAGACCCAGCAGGGTCTCGGTCTGCCAGGCGAGCATCTCGTCCGTCATCCCCTTGAAGGTCTTTCCGAGCATGACGAAACCGCCGTCGGCGCCCCGGGCACCGAGATGGAGGTTCGAGAGCTTCCCGACCCGCCGTCCGTGACCCCATTCCGCGGCCAGGATCACGAGATCGAGCGTGTGGCGCGGCTTGACCTTGAGCCAGCCCACCCCGCGGCGCCCGGCCGCGTACGGCGCAGCGAGCGACTTGACCACGACGCCCTCGTGCCCGGATGCGAGCGTCCTTGCCTCGAAGTCCGACGCGCTGCCACCACCCGACCGATCCACCCGTAGCTGAGCGGGAACCAGCTGATCGAGCCGGGCGAAGCGCTCGCTCGCGGGAAGGTCGAGGAGATCGACTCCGTCGATGTGCAGGACGTCGAAGAAGCGGACGGCCAGCGGCGTCGAGCGACGCTCGAGCTCGGCGGGCGAGCGGGTGCCGAAGCGGGCAGCGGTGACCTGGAAGGGCTGAGGCCGGCCGTCGGGCTGCAGGGCGATCAACTCACCGTCGAGGATGGCGGTGAGGACCGGCAGCGATCCGACGGCCTCGTGCACCTCGGGAACCCGCGCGGTGATCTCGTCGAGGGTGCGGGTGAAGACACGCACCGCGCCGTCGTCGCAGCGGTGCACCTGGACGCGGACGCCATCGAGCTTGGCTTCGACGACTGCGTCCCCGGCGCGTTCGAGCGCGGTGGCCAGATCCGGGGCGGGCGAGGCCAGCATCGGCTCGACAGGCCGGCCGACCCGCAGGGCCACGAGCCCAAGGCCGGGTTCCCCCTCGCAGAGGGCGACGCGTGCCACCGAGCCGAGGTCTCCGTCGAGCATCAGGGCTCGGCGCAAAGCTGTCATCCCGACGCCGGCGGCTTGAGCGAGTGCCCCTACCAGGACACCGCGAGACGCGCCCTGACGCAGCCCGTAGGCCAACACCGCCGCGAGGAAGTGCTGCTCGGACGTGGTCGCTCGCGCGAACAGCTGCCGCACCTCGCCGGCCCTCGCGGCCGCCGATCCGGCACCCGCCATGGTCTGCATCCGCTCGAGCGTGGCATCGACCTCGCAGAGCTCGAGCGTGGGCGTTGCGGCCGGGCGGGGCATCTCGCGCAGAGCTGCCCATCCGACGCCGGTCTGGCGCTGGCGCACTTTGCCGGAAAGGAGCGCGACGCCGGCCGGCAACTCCTCGATCGAAAGGGTCCGTAAGGCGTCGGCCAACAGCGCCTGCTTCCCAGACCTCGAGGACGTCACCGCGACGCGCTCGGAGGTGGCGACCAGGTCGATCAGGCGCACGCTGCCGCCGCGCGGGTCAGCGTCCTGCGAAGTACTCCGCGTTCTTCGTGATGAAGCCGGTCCACTCGTCCGGGACCTGGTCCTCGGCGAAGCACGCGTCCACGGGGCAGGCTTCCACGCAGGCGTCGCAGTCGATGCACTCCTCGGGATCGATGTAGAGCATCTCGACCTTGTCGTAGTCGGGCTCGTCGGGAGTGGGATGGATGCAGTCGACCGGGCACACCTCGACGCACGAGTTGTCCTTGGTGCCGATGCAGGGCTCGGTTATGACGTAGGCCATGGAGTCCTCAGTCGTGGGGAGGCTGACGCGGAACTCGGAGTCTACGAGAAGCAGGAGCCGGTCAGGCGCCGACGGTCGCCGGACGCCGCGTCGGGAGCTGCACGGCCTCCTCGAGTTGGGCCGCGACCTGCAGCAGCGTGCCTTCCGCCAGAGGGCGCGCCACGAGCTGGACCGAGGTCGGGAGGCCGTCCTCTCCGAACCTCACGGGAAGGGTGATCGCGGGTTGGCCCGTGACGTTGAAGGGCGCGGTGAACGGGGTGAAGCGTCCCGAGCGGGCGAAGTCGGACATCGGATCCTCACCCATCCCCGTGCACTCGCCGATCGCCAGTGGGCGCTCGCTCAGCGCCGGGGTGAGCATGAGGTCGCATTTGTCGTCGAAGAACGCGACCATGCTCCGGGAGAAGGCGTTGAGTCGCGCCATGGTGACCAGGTAGTCCACCGAGGAGGCCCCGTGGGCGATCGACCTGATGGCCCGCGACAGCGGCTCGATCTCTTCGTCCGCCGCCGGCCGCCCGGCGATCTGCTCACCGAAGGCGATGCCGACCGAGACGGCCGGGCCGAAGAGGCCGGTGAAGAGGCCGAGCAGCTCAGGGCCTGGAAGGGTCGGGCCACCGTCTCGAACGTCGTGACCGAGCGACGTGAGCCGTTCGGCTGTCTCGAGGACCGCGTGCCTGCATTCCGGGTCGACCGGGGCACCGAGCACGTTGTCCATGGCGACCGTCACGCGAAGGCGCCCTGGCAGGCGCGAGGCCGCGGTGGCGAACGGCTCCGCCGGTGGCGGCGCCCAGGTCGCGTCGCCGACCTCGTAGCCGCTGAGCACGTCGAGCAGAGCGGCGGACTCGGCGACCGTGCGCGTGAGGGCTCCGTCGATGACGAGGAAGCCATCGCCCGCATCCGGGCCGCGGGATACCCGGCCGCGGCTCGCCTTGAGACCGACGAGCCCGCAGCAGGCGGCCGGGATGCGGGTCGACCCGCCTCCGTCGTTGGCATGGGCGACCGGCACCATCCCCGCGGCGACCGCCGCCGCGCTGCCACCGCTGGACCCGCCGGGGGTGTGATCGGTGCCCCACGGATTGCGGGTCGCACCCGTGTGGCGCGGCTCGGTCGTGGGCAGGATCCCGAACTCGGGCATGTTCGTCATGCCGACGATCACGAAGCCCGCGGCTCGCATTCGCCGGACCAAGTGGGCGTCATGGTCGGCGCGATGGCCGGCGAGCAGTGCGGAGCCCATGTTCATGGTCAGACCGCGGACCGGAGTGTTGGTCTTGATCGCCATAGGCACGCCGGCGAAGGGACGCGGATCGCCCGGGGCGATCTGATCCGCAGAGGCCAGAGCACCTTCGGCGTCCACGTCGACGAACGCGTTGAGGAGCGGATCGAGCGCCTCGATGCGCTCGAGCGAGATCTCGCAGAGCTCTCGCGCGCTGAGCTCGCCGTCGCGCACGAGCCGCGCGAGCTCGCCGACCGGCTTGAAGAGGAGCTCGCTTGCATCGGGCATGTGTCGAGCCTACGCGAGCCGTTCGACGTAACCGATAGAGCGGCTATCATGCGGTTACGTGAAGACGGCCGCGACGGTACTCGAAGTCCCCGACTCGCCGACCGGCTCCGGCGCGCCCTACTGGTACTGGCTCGGTGGCCGCCCGGCTCTGGACTTTGTCAACACCCGTCGCGAGCGCTGGCGACGCGAGGTCGATTGCCTGCTGAGCGACGCCGACGTGGTGCGCTGGCTCACGCAGGCCGGGCTCCTGCCGGGATCCATGACCGCTCCGGCGGGCCTCCTCGCCGAGGCTCGTGATCTGCGCGAGGCGGTGGACAACGGCGTGCGGGCCGTCGTGGAGGGCGGCTCGATGGATCCCGCGGCCCTCACCCTGGTCGACGACTGGCTCATCCACGCCGGAAGCCGGCCGGCTCTGCTCCTCCAGGCAAGCGTCCCCGTACTCGGCGAGCGCCCCCCTGCCGACTCGCCGCGGAGGGCACTGGGCATGGTCGCTCTCGACGCATCCTGCATGCTTGGTCGGCCGGAGGAGCGACTGCGGGTGCGGGTTTGCGCGTCTGAGACCTGCTCGGCGCGATTTTTCGATCGCTCGCCTTCCGGGCGTCGCCGTTGGTGTTCGATGGCGCTCTGCGGCAACGTGGCCAAGGCGCGTCGCCACCGGGCGCGGTCGGCGTGAGCACGGCCGACCCCCTGACGCCTCGGTATCGCTGGACGATCCTGGCCGTGGGCGTCGCTGCGCAGGCGTCCCTCGGCGCGGTGACCATGGGACTCCCCGCCCTTGCTCCGGCCCTGCGCGATGCCTTTGGACTGTCGCTCGCGCAGGTGGGCCTCCTGCTGGCCAGCGTGAACTGGGGAAGCGTCCTGACCCTCATCGCCTGGGGCGCGCTGGCCGACCGCATCGGCGAGCGGACGGTGATCGCCAGCGGGCTGGCCGGAGGCTCGCTGGCGCTCGGTTGCGCGACGCTGGTCTCGAGCTTTGGCGGCCTCGTGGTCGCCCTGGCCATCACGGGTGGGTTGGCGGCGGCGTCGGCGGCGGCCTCCGGTCGCGCGGTGATGGGTTGGTTCGGGCGCTCGGAGCGGGGCTTCGCGCTGGGCATACGACATATGGCGGTGCCGCTGGGTGGGGCGGTCGGCTCACTCACACTGCCGCTTGCCGTTCACCTCGGAGGATTGGACGCTGCCTTGTGGCTGCTGGCTGCAGGATGCGGACTCGGAGCGGGTGCTGCGGCGGTGTGGATCCGCGAGCCGCCTCCCGCCCCGATCGACCGGCCACGGGTCGATGCCCCGCCGCCTCTGCGCGATCGTCGCGTCTGGCGCCTCGCCGGCGGTTCGGCGTTGATCGTCTGCGCGCAGGTCGCGCTGCTCGCGTTCGTCGTCCTCTTCCTGCACGACGAACGCGGCGTCTCACCAGGAGCGGCGGCCGGCGTGCTCGCGGCGATCCAGGTGGGTGGGGCGCTGGCGCGGCTCGTCGCCGGCCGTGCGTCTGACCGCCGCGGGCGGCGCATCGCCCCCGTCCGCCATCTCGCACTCGCCACGGTGGCCTGCCTGATCGCGGTCGCCGCGCTCGCCGACGCGCCTATGTGGCTCCTGTTGCCGGTCCTGCTGCTCGCGGGCGTCAGTGCGATGAGCTGGAACGGCCTGGCGTTCACTGCAACCGCGGAGCTGGCCGGGCGCGCACAGGCCGGCACGGCGCTCGGCCTGCAGGGAACCATCCTGAGGCTCCCTCGGGCCGGGGTGGCGGTGCTCTTCGGCGCGCTCATCGCGGCGTCCTCCTGGGCCGCCGCCTTCGCCGCCCTGGCGGCCCTTCCGCTCGCCGGCTGGCTGCTGCTGCGACCGCTCGAGACCGAGGAGGAAGGTCGCATCGCGGCGCGCGAAGCCCGCAGTGCGACGGCAGGCACGGAAGTCCCACGAGAAGGAGTCACCACGGCATGAGCGACGTCCAATCCGGCCTCGAAGGCGTGGTCGCCTTCGCCACCGAGATCGCCGAGCCCGACCGGGAGGGTGGAGCGCTGCGATATCGCGGGGTCGACATCGAGGAGTTGGTGGGGAATGTCCCCTTCGAACGGGTCTGGGGCCTGCTCGTCGACGGCGCCCTTGAGCCGGGCCTGCCGCCCGCCCAGCCCCATCCGCTGTCCGTCCGATCGGGAGATCCGCGGGTCGACGTACAGTCCGCTCTGGCGATGCTCGGGCCGGAGTGGGGCTTCCGCCCCGTCATCGACCTGTCCGATCAGGAGACCCGCGAGGATCTGGCCCGAGCGTCGGTGATGGCGCTGTCCTTCGTCGCCCAGTCGGCTCGCGGCGCCGGTCGCCCACCGGTGCCCCAGACCGAGATCGACAAGGCCTCATCGATCCCGGAGCGGTTCCTGACGCGGTGGCGCGGTGAAGCCGACCCGCAGCACGTCAGGGCCATCGACGCCTACTGGATCTCCGCGGCCGAGCACGGGATGAATGCCTCCACGTTCACCGCCCGGGTGATCACCTCCACCGGAGCCGATGTCGCCGCGGCGCTCTCCGGGGCGGTAGGGGCCTTGAGCGGCCCACTCCATGGCGGCGCGCCCTCTCGCGTGCTCAAGATGCTCGACGAAGTGGCGCAGACCGGCGACGCCGAGAAGTGGGTCAAGCGGGCGCTCGATTCCGGGCAGCGGCTGATGGGCTTCGGCCATCGCGTCTACCGGGCGGAGGACCCTCGCGCGCGCGTACTGCGACGCACCTCGCGGGATGTCGGCTCGAAGCGCTTCGAGGTCGCCGAGGCGCTCGAGAAGGCAGCGCTGGCCGAGCTCAAGGCGCGCCGGCCCGACCGGGTGCTGGCCACCAACGTCGAGTTCTGGTCCGCAGTCGTGCTCGACCATGCCGACGTCCCCGCCGACATGTTCACGAGCATGTTCACCTGCGCACGCGTCGCCGGATGGTCGGCACACATCCTCGAGCAGAAGCGCGAAGCCCGCCTCATCCGACCCACGGCGAAATACGTGGGTCCGCGCGAACGCCCTCTCAGCGAAGCGATCTAGGGCGCGTCGAGCGTGGCGGCGGCCCGGCGCAATATGTCGCGTAAGGCGATCGCGTCCTCGTCGGAGAGCGCGGCCAGGGCCGGGGGCGGCTGGCCTATGCGACGCTCCACCTCGAGCCGGATGCGCTCACCCTTCTCGGTGAGGGCGACGGCCTTGACCCGGCGGTCATGCTCCGCCGCCCGCCGCTCGGCGAGCCCGGCCGCTTCCAGTCGATCAACGATGCCCGTCACGTTCGAGTTGTCGCACTGCATCGCGGTGGCCAACGCGCTCATGGGCGTCGGCACGCCGGGCTCGAGCCGCATGAGCGCCATGGACTGCTGGAAGGACAGCCCGAGCTCCGTGATGATCGCCATCCGCCGGGGCTTGTCTTCGAGAAAGATCCGCCAGAAGTGGCTCCAGGCTTCCTTGGCGGCCGCCGGCACCTCCTTGCTAGAAGTTGGCATGGCGCAAAGGTAGCACTACTAAAAGGTTGACACTCTCAAGTATCTGGTCTAGCGTCTCTGACCATGAGAGACGACAACGGCATCGAGGTCGAAGGCCTCGTGAGGGAGTTCAAGAACGGCCCCCGCGCGGTCGACGGAATCGACCTGCAGGTGTCGCCAGGCGAGATCTACGGCTTTCTCGGTCCCAACGGCGCAGGCAAGTCGACGACCGTGCTGATGCTCACGACGCTGCTGCCGCCCACCCAGGGAACGGCGCGCGTGGCAGGACACGACATCGTCTCGCAGGCCGCGGCGGTCCGCGCGAACATCGGCGTGGCGCTGCAGGACGCGGCGCTCGATCCGCTGCTCACGGGATCTGAGCATATGCGGCTCCAGACGGCCCTGCAGGGCGTGCCCAAGGCCGATCGGAGGCGTCGCGGAAACGATCTCATCGAGCGTGTGGGGTTGGCCGACGCCGCCGATCGCCGGGTGGGCGGCTACTCGGGCGGCATGAAGCGGCGGCTAGACCTGGCGCTCTCGCTCGTGCACTCGCCACGGCTGCTTTTCCTCGACGAGCCGACGACCGGCCTCGATCCCTCCAGCCGGTCAGACCTGTGGGTCGAGGTGGCGCGCCTGGCGCGCGAAGAGGGCGTCACCGTCTTCCTGACCACCCAGTACCTCGAGGAAGCCGACGTGCTGGCCGACCGCGTGGCGATCATCGACGCGGGACGGATCGTAGCGGAAGGGACTCCTGAGTCGCTCAAGGACGCCATCGGACGCCCGGCGCTCGAGGTGGTTCCCTGTGACGGGGGCCTGCGCGAGGCAGCCGCCGCGGTGCTCTCGCGCTTCGGCACCCCGGCGGCTTCAGCGCCCAACGCCGCGGCGGTACGACTCGATCGTGGAAACGATGCGCTCGCCGACGTGGTTCGGGCGCTCGACGCGGAGGACATCCGGATCGCCGACTTCCAGCTCCACGCTCCGTCGCTTGACGACGTCTTCCTGGCCAAGACGGGCAAGAAGCTGGGCGGCGAGGATGAGCCCGTCACGGGTGAGCACCTGGAGGCCATGGCGTCGTGAGCGAGCGGGCACCGATCTCGCTCGCCGCCCAGGTGGGCGAGCTTGCGCGGCGCTCCGTCATGCGCACGCTCCGCCAGCCGGCGCAGATCGTCCCGCCGGTCATCTTCCCGCTGTTCCTTCTCGCCATCAACTCGTCGGGGCTGGACGCCGCGACAAAGATCCCGGGCTTCCCGTCTGACTCCTACGTCGACTTCGCGATGGCCTTCGCCTTCATGCAGGGCGCGATCTTCTCGATGGTCAACGCGGGTACCGACCTCGCTCGCGACGTCGAGTCCGGCTTTCTCACGCGTCTGGCGCTGACGCCCATGCGTCGCGCGGCGCTTCTGGTCGGGCAGCTTGCGGGAGTGCTCCTGGTCACCTTCCTCGCCGGGGTCATCTACCTGCTCGTCGGCCTGATCGCCGGCGTCACCGTCGCCACGGGCGGCACAGGCGTGATCGTGCTCTTCCTCCTAGCGAGTCTGATCGGGCTGGCCTTCGCCTCCCTCGGGGCCTACATCGGCCTGCGTTTCGGGTCTGCGGAAGCCGTCCAAGGCTTCTTCCCGCTCTTCTTCGTCTCGCTCTTCCTCTCTTCGGCCAGCCTCCCGCGCGACCTCATCGAGCAGGACTGGTTCCGGACGATCGCCACCTACAACCCGGTCTCCTATCTGGTGGAGGGGGTCCGGTCGCTGTTCGTCATCGGCTGGGACGGCGAGGCGCTTGCGCTCGGCTTCGGCATCGCCGGGCTCATCGCGCTGATCGGGGTGACCGCTTCGGCGAGCGCCCTGCGCTCCCGGGTGGTGCGCTGATGCGGCGCTTCGTCGACGTCGCCGGCGCCGTGTGGTGGCGCTCCGTGCACAACTTCATCTCCAATCCTGCGTTCATCGCGCCCTCCATCATCTTCCCGCT
>Ga0136618_10000158_pt1 | contig 19399 bp, 17 predicted proteins | sample AntDrymUQ3302106_2_FD_104805 | JGI IMG/M metagenome (GOLD analysis project Ga0136618, IMG submission 104805) | Polar desert sand microbial communities from Dry Valleys, Antarctica - metaG UQ330 (21.06) | ecosystem: Environmental > Terrestrial > Soil > Desert | place: Antarctica: Dry Valley... | reverse complement strand
TTACCCGAACCGGTCGGACCCGTGACCAAAACCATTCCGTAAGGCTCTTTGATATACAGACGAAAATGTTTTAAATCCTCCGGGTCGAAACCGACGACTTCGAGACTTAAGTTTTTGAATTCTTCGGAGATTTGCTCTTTGTCCAAAATACGAATCACGCAGTTTTCGCCGTAAGCCGACGGAAGAATCGAAACGCGAAAATCGACCGTTCTGCCTTTGTAGCGCACGCGAAAACGTCCGTCCTGCGGAACTCTGCGCTCGGCAATGTCGAGTTCCGACATCACCTTGATACGCGAAACCAATGTTTGATGATAGACAATATCAATCGGGTCAACCTTCTGGTAAAGCGCGCCGTCAATGCGAAACTTAACGCTCACGTCGCGGTCGCCGGCTTCGATGTGAATATCGGAAGCACGCGATTCCATCGCGTTATAAATTATCGTGTCAACGAGCTTGATAATCGGCGACATATCCGAATCGCCCGCCAATTTGTCCAAATCGAGAACTTCTTCGCCCTGATCGGTTTCCTTGAGCAATGAAATTTTAAAACCCGAAGCCGCTTCCTGTAAAACTCTCTGCGTCGCGTCGCCTTTTCGCAAAACCACATCAATCGCGCCCGCCGTTGCGACATACGGAACAATGCGGACGTTCAAAACATTTTCGAGTTCATCGAGGACTTCCAGATTTGTCGGGTCAGCCATCCCGACGTGCAGATTTCTGCCTTCGCGCTTCAGAGGCACAAAAAGATTGCGAAGCATTAATTCCACCGGAATTCCGGCAAGCTCTTCATAACTAATCGGCGATTCTTTGCCGGGCGGCAGCAAATCAATATACGGCAGACGGTAACGCCGCGCCATCTGCTTTGCCTCGACGACTTCCGGCGGTTCGTTCTCCAATATATCCGTCGTATTTATTTTCGGCATTATCACGGCAGCCGTTTGACCGTTTCCATTAGTTCGATTTTCCATTTCTAGTCAGTTGTCTATCGTCCATTGTTAGTTGCTTTGGACTTTTTACTTTTGCTTTTTACTTGATTTATCTTTTGCCGCTAAACGGACCTGACGAAATCGTCTGAATAATCGGCAGGTAAATCGCCAGCAGAATTGTAATCACGATGAGCGCCATAAAAACTAAAATCACCGGTTCGAGAAGGCTCGTCAATTGTTCGAGCCGCACTTCGGATTCGGCATCGTAAAAATTTGCCACTTCGTCGAGCATTTCTCTCAGACTTCCCGATTTTTCGCCGATTCCAATCATATCGAGCGCAAGTTCCGGCAGCCAGTTTGCTTTGATGAGAGCTTCGGTAAAACCTCTGCCCTCGCGTATCATTGGCAAAACTCCTTGACTCCGGCGGCGCAATTCAAGATTGGTAATTGATTCGGACGCGATATTCCAAGCGTCGGGAACAGTGATTCCGCCGGACAGAAGCGTCGAGAGCGAGCGGGCAAGCTGTGCCGTCGTCATTTGCTTTATCAAACTTCCGACAACCGGCAGACGCAGAAGAAATTTATGCAAAATCAATTTTCCGCTCGGCGACCTGAGCCAGATGACGAGCGCGAAAAGTAAAACAAGGACAAGCGGCAAAAGCCACCAGATATTACCGGCGACAAAATTGGAAAACCCCAAAACGATGACTGTAACCGTCGGCAAACCGTTGTTCGTGCTTAAACCTTTGAACAACTCGGACATTTGCGGCACGACGTAAAGCGTCAGAAACGCCACCATAAATGAAGCCGCCGCCAGCAAAAACAACGGATACGCGATTGCGCCGCGCAGCTTTCGCGCCACTCCGACATTACGTTTCAAATAATCGACATAACGCGCCAAAACGTCGTCCAGCGCGCCCGATTTTTCGCCCGCAAGCAGCGAAGCAGTATAAATTTTCGGAAACGTACCTTGCGCTTCAAACGCCTCGGAGAGCGATACGCCGCTTTTGATTTTGTCTTCGATATCCGCCAGCATTGTTCGCAGTGTCGATGAACCCGAACGATTTTTCAATAAACCGATTGATTGCAGAACAGGAATTCCCGCCCGCAGCAGCGCGGAAAGCTGTTGATTAAAAAGCAGAAAATCGTCCTGCTTAACACGGTTTTTCTTGCCCGCGCCGCCCATTGGCAGAATCGCCGACAAACCGCTCTCGGAATTTGAAACGGCAAAAACCCTGAAGCCCTCGCTCTCAAGCCGCGATTTTGCCTCGCCCGCGCCGGTCGCCTCGACCATCCGCGTCATAACTTCGCCCGAAGGCGTTCCCAAACGACAAATAAATTCAGCCATAACTCAATTTTGGATTTTAGATTTTGGATTTGTCTGAAATCGTATATTGAAAATTTAAATTTAGACTGTTGAATTGCTTGAGTTTTTATCAAACTACCGTATCTCAACAATCCAAAATCTAAAATCTAAAATCCAAAATCAATTCTATCACGCCTTTTGCCGAAAAATGTTGCAGACGAATTTTTGACCGCCAAACCTTTCTCGCCGCACAACGAATTTTATTTTATTTACATCAAAAAAATATCTTGCGGAAACAAATAGCCTTGCCTTAGAATATAGTTAAAATAAACGGAGAAATTATGGCTGTCAAAAATGTTTTATCCTTCAGCCGCTCGTGCCTCGTGCATCGGTGGATTTTTTTAATCGGTGTAATTCTGTTAAGCACGCTCGTCACTTTTGCTCAAAATCCGCAGCCGACTCCGCCCGTGCAGGACGATGACGGGAAACCGATTTCCGTCAAAACCGATTTGGTAACACTGACGTTGACCGTGACAGACCTTTACGGTCGGCTTGTTTCGGGCTTGCCGAAAAGTGCCTTTACCGTTTTCGACAACAATGAAGAACAGGAAATCACGTATTTCAGCGATGCCGACGCGCCGATTTCCATCGGTATTTTATTCGATGTTTCCGGTTCGATGAGCGGCGAGAAAATCGGCAAATCGCGCAAGGCTCTGGAAAAATTTATCAACACCAGCCATCCGTCAGACGAATATTTTTTGATTGCCTTCAACAGCCGCGCTCAACTTCTGCTTGACCGAACGCGCGATGGCGATGCCGTTTTAAAAAAACTCACCCTTGTTCAAACAAAGGGCAACACCGCTCTTTACGATGCCTGTTATCTCGGCGTTGAGCGCGTTACGCGCGGAAGCCGCCAAAAGAAGGCGATGCTCATCATCAGCGACGGACAGGACAATTCTTCGCGCTATAATTTCGGCGAAGTGCGCCGTCTGATGAAGGAATCGGATGTCGTCGTTTATGCGGTCGGAATTTTAGGCGGAAGAGATACGGGAAGTTCGGAGGGAATGCAGGGACAAGCATTTTTAGACGAACTCGCCTCGGTAACGGGCGGAAAATCCTTTTATCCGCAGACGGATGTCGAACTCGATGAAATTTTTGAAAAAATCGCGCTCGAACTTCGCCATCAATACTCAATCGGTTACACGCCGAAGGATTTTGCTCCCGACGGAAAATGGCATAAAGTAAAAACTAAAATCAAACCTCCGCGCGGTCTTCCGCGTCTAACGGTTCGCGGGCGCGAAGGCTATTATGCCACGCCGAACGTCAACTATAAATAATTTTAGATTTTGGATTTGCGATTGAAAATGAAAAGAAAAATTTTGAATGTCTTTCTATCGGCGTTTTGTTTGGGCTTATCTCTGACTTCGGCTTTTTACAATTTTTCGGCAGCAAGCGCGCAAACCACACCAACTTCGACTCGTCCGCGTCAAACAGTTTCACCAACGCCGAGAGCCGTTGTTTCTCCAATTCCGCAGACGACAACCAAGCCATCGGTTTCTCCGACCGTCAAGCCGACACCGGACGTAGATGACCCGGATGAGGTTATCAAAGTTGACACCGAACTCGTCAATATAAACGTCCGCGTTATTGACCGCAGCAATCGCTCAATCAATTCGCTGACACAAAACGATTTCAAGATTTATGAAGAAAATGTTTTGCAGCCAATTGAGTTTTTTTCAAAATCGGAAGTTCCGACCAATTATTCTCTGGTAATTGACAACTCCAATTCGCTTCGCCCGCAAATCGAAAAAGTTATCGAAGCGAGCAAAATCCTCATTGGCGCAAATCGTCCCGACGACGAAACCAGCATTATTCGCTTTGTCAGCTCGTCAAAAATCGAGATTCTACAGCCTTTTACAAATAATAAAGCCGACTTGAATGAAACGCTCGACGAACTTTTTACCGAAGGCGGACAAACGGCAATTATTGACGCGGTTTATCTGGCAGCGGAAAAGGTGAACGACTACGAAAAGACAAGCAATCAGAACGACCGCAAACGCCGCGCTTTGATTTTGATTTCCGACGGCGAAGACCGCGACAGCTACTACAAAGAGCAGCAGCTTTTCGAGCTTCTCAAGGAAACCGATGTGCAGATTTTTGCGGTCGGTTTTGTCAACGAATTAAGCAAGGAAGGCGGGTTTATCAGCAAAAGTCCGCAGGGTAAGGCAAAGGCTTTTTTGGAAAAACTGGCAACCGAAACCGGCGGCAAAGTATATTTTCCAAACTCGGTCGGCGAACTCAACGGCATTGCCCAGGATATTTCCAGCGAACTCCGGTTGCAGTATTCGATTGGCTACAGCCCGACCAATCCGGCGCAGGACAACACCTTCAAAAATATAAAAGTAGTCGTTGCCGACGGACCGAAAAAAGAAAAGCGCATCGCCATCACGCGAACCGGCATAATTCGTTCAAAAGATAATAGCGTCAAACCGAGTTTGCAGAATACGAGTCAAAAACCAAAAGGTTAATAAATCTTTCTCTCCTAATTTTATCTAACTGAACCGGAAATTTTCTTTTTCGTTGTTTCTCCCGTTCTCAAAACGGAAATCCCCTGGTCAACTTCCGAGTGCGGACGCGGAATTACGTGAACGCCGACGACTGTTCCGACGCGCCGACCGGCAGCCGCGCCCGCGTCAACCGCTGCTTTGACCGCGCCGACTTCGCCGCGCACAATCGCCGTCACCAGTCCCGCGTCAATTTTTTCATAACCGACCAGTTCGACGTTTGCAGATTTGACCATCGCGTCGGCAGCTTCAATCATCGCCACCAAACCCATACATTCAACCATTCCGAGTGCTTGCATAATTTTTTTCCGTTTGCGTTATTTTTGCTTTCTCTTTTTTAAGATAAAAATTGACAAAATAAAATTTGTCAATCCTAAACCAATACCATTGCCAAAATAAATACGCTGATTGCAAATTCGTTTTCCTGCAAATTTACTTCATACGTATCGCCAAAAACAAAATAACGATTGCGAGAATCGTCAAAACCAGCGCAACCAGAATAAACCAAACATTCGGTGCATTCTCGTGTTCTTCCCAAACTACTTCGACTTTTTTCGGTTTAATAAGTTTGGATTTTCCGCGCATCGCCGCCGCCGATTTTAGTTTATCTGCTTCGAGAAGACTCGGTTCTATTACCGGCTTTCCTATCGTTTCTTCGACATAAATTTCTTTAACTTCCGGTTTTAGTTCTACTTCCGTTTGTTTGGATTCAGCACCGTTTTCGTTTTCTTCAATTATAGTTCCTTGAAATCGCTCATCAACGACAGTTTCATTTTTGTCGTTTTTGGCGACGACAATTTCCGAAGCGACTTGACCGCCGCAGTTATAGCAAAAAAGCGCGCCTTCCCGCACATCTGCGGCGCAAGCATTACAAACCTGATTTTCGACTGTTGTTTCAGCCATCCTATGTTTAACTCTATACGGCAATCGAAAACCTGCCGGCAACTTTTTCAAATGCCCACATCACTTCCGCTTCAATTTTTTTATTTTCCGAATGTTCTAAAATAATTCGCATTAGCCCATCATCAGGGTAACGTCTTGAATCATTTTCTAATAAAGCTAACAAGTGTGATGAAAGCTGATGTTGGATTTCATTGATAACCCTTATTTTCGGTTGATTTGTAATATTATCCGTGCCTACTTCATAAGAATCCCGGGCAACTACAGTTAAATAATGAGAAAGATGTGCTAAAAACTTCTTCTGCTCGTCGTTTGTCAGAGATGAAAAAAATGCAACAGCTTCTTCTTTTTTCATAATGTTTTATTTTAATCAATCGTTTCACGCTCTAATTGATTGATGTCAAAACCACGTTCCTCTAAAACCTTACATCGAACATTGCCGTCGAAAATCCGTCCATCCGTTTTAACTTTTAATGATGCGATTTTTCGGGCAGCCAATGATTCTATAATATCTTTTGTGTTCTTTCTTCGCCAAAACTCCAATGAGAAACGCGCTGCTCCTTTTTCCAGAATTTCGTCTGAATGAATTCGACGAAGCCGAGGCAGTTTCTCCATTATATTTTCGCAAAAATTTCTTTTTCCTCGCCCAAATCGCGTGCCGAAGGAGTGATAATGGTTTTTGCCGTGATGTAAATTTTCTCGCCCGTTTCGACGGCTTTTTTCACATCATCTTCGCTGACAAAATCAACGCCCTTCGGTTTTGCGCCGTTTGAACCTGCGGCTTCTACATTTGCGACTTGATGAATAATTGTTTTGACTTCACCGTTTGGATTTTGGATTTTAGATTTTGGATTTTGGATTTCCGCTTGTGACTCGGTAGTAGTTCTTTCCGCCGGCATTTCGGAGATTTTGTTTCGCAAAAATCTATCAACAAGTGCAGCGATTTCCTCGCGTTTTACGGTTTGACGGCTTTCGGTCTTTGGTCTTTGGTCTTCGGCTTGCAATTGAATGTTTGAAATTTGAGATTCAGATGGACTTTGGACTTTGGACTCTGGACTCTGGACTCTGGACTTTGAACTTTGAACTGAACGAGTTTCAAACGCCACGCGCTTGATGTCCATTAAATGAATCGGCGAAACATTGTCGCTCGTCACGTTTCCGCCCCACGAACCGCAGCCCAAAGTCATCGAAGGAGCTAAATCGGTGGAAAATCCGATTGCGCCGTGCGTCGTCGGTGAATTTATAATGACGCGCGATGCCGGCATTTGTTTGCCGTATTCAATGGCGGCATCGCGTGATTCGGTGTGCATTCCCGCCGTGTGTCCCATTCCGCCAAACTGCAAAATTTCAAGACATTTTTGCGCTCCTTGTTCAACACCATCCGCGACGAAAAATGCCAGCGTCGGCGAGAGCTTTTCGATTGACCAGGGAAAATCGCGTCCGACTCCCCCGCAATCGGCAAGCAGACAGCGCGTTGACGGCGGAACTGAAATTCCCGCGAGATTTGCGATGTATTCGGCGGATTTTCCGACAATACCCGGATTCAGAGTTCTCTGCGGTGTGAGCAAAATTTGCCCGACCTTATCGGCTTCCGCCTGATTCAAAAAATGTCCGCCTTGCAGCTTAAATTGTTCGCGGACTTGATTTGCAACCGGAGCGTCGGCAACGACGGATTGTTCGGAAGCGCAAATCGTGCCGTTATCAAAACAAGTCGAAGTCAAAATATCGGAAACGGCTTTTTCGACGTTCGCCGTTCTTTCGATAAAAACAGGAACATTTCCGGGTCCGACACCGAACGCCGGTTTGCCCGAAGAATATGCCGCACGAACCAGCCCCGTTCCGCCGGTCGCTAAAATGACGGCGGTTCGTTTGTGCTTCATCAAAGTCTCTGTGCCTTCGATGGTCGGATTTGCTAAAACTCTGATTGCATCAGCGGGGAGTCCTTCTCTGACCGCGACTTCGCGCATAACTCTGGCAGTTTCGGCGATGGAACGCGCGGCGGACGGATGCGGCGAAAGAACGATTGTGTTGCGGGATTTGACGGCGATGATAATTTTGAAAATCGCCGTCGAAGTCGGATTTGTCGAGGGAATAATTGCGGCGACGACACCGCGCGGGCTGGCTATTTCAACGATGCTTTCGGTTTCTTTAATAACACCGACGGTTTTCAGGTTGCGAAAATAATTCCAGACATCTTCGGAAGCAAAACGATTTTTCTCCTGCTTGTCGGTCGCGGTGCCAAAACCCGTTTCTTCGCACGCCATCTGACCGAGACGCGCCGAAGCACGAAGCGCGACCTGCGCCATCGCTTCGCAAATGCGGTCAATTTTCGCCTGGTCAAATTTCGCAACCGTTTGAAAAGCCGAATATGCGGCTTCAACCGCATCGCTCGCTTCCTGCTGCGAAACAAGGTCTTTATCGCTCGACATAATTCTTAAAAGTAAGCAGTGAGCGGTGAGCAGTGAGCAGAAAGAAACCTGCTCACTGCTCACCGCTCACTGCTTACCGCTCACTTATTCCTGCTTTTAGCAGCGTCGCGTGTTGTCGAAACAGCCGAATCATTTGCGTTTCCCGCGCTGAGCTGTCCGCGTGAGCCGCCGCCTTCGACTGCTTTTTCGTCGGGGCTGTAACCGACACCTTTCGGCAGGACTCGTTCGACCTCGCCGTGTGGACGCGGAATAACGTGAACGCTGATAAGTTCGCCGACCCGCCGCGCCGCCGCCGCGCCTGCGTCCGTTGCGGCTTTGACCGCGCCGACATCGCCGCGCACGAAAATCGTGACATAACCCGCGCCGATATATTCCTTGCCGATTAAATCGACATTTGCGGCTTTAACCATTGCGTCCGCCGCTTCGACCGCGCCGACGAAACCCTTCGTTTCGACCATTCCGAGTGCTTCTAAAGACATTCTCTAATCCTCTCTTTTTTGTTCGTCTGTAAATTTTAATACCAGATTTGAATAAGGCTAAAAGTATCACGCGCGTCCGGCAATAATCAAGTGTTGTGTTCCCGAACAAAACCGCTGAAAAGAATTGACATTCGCGCTTTAACAGCGTTATATTTCAACACTAAGATAAGATTTTAGTTTGCAGACCGCAACTAAGGATATTTAAATAAAGACAAAATGTCATTAACTCTCGGCGAAAAACTGCGACAAGCACGGGAAGAGCGTGGTATCACTTTAAGCGAAGTGGCTGAACAGACACGCATCTCGGGGCAATATCTCGAATCAATCGAAAATGACGATTATCGAAGTTTGCCCGGCGGAATTTTTAACAAAGGATTTGTCAAATCCTTTGCTAAATACGTCGGAGTGGACGAGCAGGAAGCCTTGCAGGATTATGCGAGTTTGCTTGGCAGCCAAACTCATCAAATCGCGGACGAGCCGAGAAGTTACCGCCCCGAAGTTCTGACCGACGACCGGAGTTCTTCCTCATCTCTCCCAACGGTTATTTTTGCCGTTATAATTCTGGGATTGATGACCGCAGGAATTTTATTTTTGGTCAAATATCTTCAAAATAATCCAACACAGGAAGCTGCAAATACGACGGTCAATTCAAATGCAACCGCGACTTTGCCGTCCGAGATAAACAACTCAAACGCTTCAAACCAATCTGTCGCGCCTTCAATGAACGAGTTAAAAGTTGAGTTCAAGGCGTTGAAGGAACCGGTTTCCGTAACCTCGACGGTTGACGGGAAGAGAGCATCATCTTTGATTACGCCCGAAAAGCCGGGCGTTTTCGAGCCGAAACAAAATTTAGTATTGAGTTACGCTAAAGCTCAATCGCAAAATGTGCAGATGCTTCTCAACGGCAAGCAAATAAATTTACCTTCCGCGCGTCCCGGACGCAATGCAATTGAACTCGAAATTACCAATGACAATTTCAAACAGATTTTGGAAAGCGGAGCGATTACTTTTAACACGAACCCGACTGCCGCGCCGAGGTAAGAAATTTTATGCGGCTTTTGCGGCAACAAAAATTTAAGAAATCTTTTTACAAATTTAAGTAAAATCACGCCCGCCGGAAAAGTGCGGGTTTTTTATTATTTTTTATTATTCTTAAAATTATGAATATCGAAGAAATTAAAGAAGGTTTGACCTTTGATGATGTTTTATTAATTCCCGCATATTCCGAAGTTTTGCCAAGTGATACCGATACCTCGACAAAGTTTTCGCGCAATATCAGCCTGAACATTCCTCTCTGTTCGTCAGCAATGGACACGGTTACCGAAGCAGGTTTGGCAATCGCGCTCGCGCAGCAGGGCGGAATCGGCGTGATTCACAAAAATTTTTCAATCGAGCATCAAGCCGAAGAAGTTGACAAGGTGAAACGAAGCGAGTCGGGTATGATCGTTGATCCGGTAACGATTCGTGACAATCGGCTTGTCTCCGAAGCCTTAAATGTCATGCAGCGATTCAAAATCAGCGGTGTTCCGGTCGTTGACGAGAACGGTTTTTTGGTGGGAATAATCACCAACCGCGATTTGCGTTTTGAAACCCGATTCGATATTCCGGTCTCGGAAGTAATGACCAAGCAGCCGCTCGTTACCGTTCCCGTCGGCACGACTTTGAACGAAGCAAAAGTGAAGCTGCAAAAACACCGCATCGAAAAACTTTTGGTGGTTGACGACGGCGGACTTCTGAAAGGTTTAATCACGGTCAAAGACATTCAAAAAGCCATCCGTTATCCGTCTGCGGCAAAAGACGAACTCGGGCGACTGCGCGTCGCGGCGGCAATCGGCGCAACCGGCGATTTTTTGGAACGCGCTGAAGAACTCGTCAAATCCCGCGCCGATGCCATCGTCGTTGACACCGCGCACGGACACAGCTCGCGCGTCATCGAAGCCGTCAAAAAAATCAAACAAAAGTTTCCTGACTTTGAAATTATCGCCGGAAACGTGGCAACCGCCGAAGCGACCAAAACGTTGATTGATGCCGGTGTTGACGCGGTTAAAATCGGAATCGGTCCCGGCTCGATTTGCACGACGCGCGTCGTAACCGGCGCGGGCGTTCCGCAAATTATGGCAATCGTCGAATGCGTCAACGCGGCGAAAGGTTCGGGCGTTCCGATTATCGCCGACGGCGGCGTAAAATTTTCGGGCGATGTCGCAAAAGCGATTGCGGCAGGCGCGGATTCGGTGATGATCGGCTCGCTTTTCGCGGGAACGGAAGAAGCACCGGGCGAAGTTATTCTCTTTCAAGGTCGCAATTTCAAAACGTATCGCGGAATGGGTTCAATCGGCGCGATGAAAAAAGGTTCATCCGACAGATATTCGCAGGAAGGAACGGTGTCGGATTCAAAATACGTTCCCGAAGGCATCGAAGGTCGCGTCGCCTACAAAGGCACGCTGGCAGAAATGGTCACGCAGCTTGTCGGCGGACTTCGTTCGGGAATGGGTTATACAGGTTGCAAAGACATCAAAGAATTACAGGAAAAGGCTCGATTTGTTCGGATAACTTCAGCAGGTTTGCGCGAATCGCACGTTCACGATGTGATTATTACAAAAGAAGCACCGAATTATCGCCTCGAAAGTTAATTTAAATAGCCGCAGAAAGACACAAATTATGTTAGAAACAATTAAAATAATTACTTTAATTGGAATTTTTGGTACTTGCGTAGCAATCATCTGGCTTCAGCAAAAACAATTAACGGTTGTTAAAGCACAAAGTGAAACGTCTATTTTGACTCTTGAGGTTTCTCTTCGTCAAAACAAATATGTTCTACGCGAACCAATACAGCTTAACTTCAAATTATCAAATCAAACGGGTGCGCCAATCAAATTTGATGGATTTTATGGGCTCGGACAGAGTGTAAATTTTTTGGTGCGAGACGAATCCGGTAAAGAAATTTTGTATGAGACCAGCAAGTATTACAGAGGAGGCTTGACTGGTATTCATGAATTATCGCCAAAAAAAGAAATTGAATCTGAAAATTTGCTTGACGGCGAGTTATCGGAAATTGTATTTTCCAAACCTGGACAATATGAAGTTAAAGTTGAATTCAGTTATAAGACAGGAGAAGGATTTATGGAACCTGTAAAAGTTTTATCAAATTCCTTTACTATCAATATCAACGAGCCTAAAGGTATTGATAAACTAGCATACGATTATCTGACTAAAATATACGAGCCTGCTCGTCAGAAAAGTAACGCAACTCCGTTAAAACAACTTCGACAGGATTTTGTGGACAAATTCAGCAACAGCGTATATAGCAAATATATAGCGTTTGAGCTTGTTCAAATTTATGAGGGAAGAGAAGATGCAAAAGCAATGAGGGAATTGTGTAAAATTCACAACTTAAATTTTTTCTATTCTAAAGATGTTAAAAAAAGATTGCTGAAAATTAATGCTAGACTACATCCTATTGTTCCTAAACCAAATCTACTGCCTGACGATGAGCTACCAATAGTAATCCATCCTTGTACGGGCAGACCGATAGACCCAATGAATTTTTGATGTTCAGAAATAAAAGTGGTCGCAAAGGCTGAAAGATTGGAGTTAAACTGAAGAGAATAAAATAGGAAAAACAACAATACTAAAAAATCTTGTTATCAAAAGTGGCTAAGAGGTCAGCAAGGTTTCCCATTCGGCGTAAAGCAACTTTATCTGCCGTTCGGTCTGTTCATATTTCCCAGAAACTTCTTGCAGCTTTCCGTGACTGGAAACAGTTTCGGACGCACTCATCTGCAAAGTCAACTTTGATAATTTTTCTTCAAGACGCGGAATTTCCGTTTCAATTTCTTTGATTCGCCGTTCAATTTTTAACAGTTGATTTTTTGAAGGTTGGTCTTCTGTTTTCGGTTTTTGGTCTTCGATTTGAAATTTGGAATCTGAAATTTGAGATGCGGATTGACTTTGGGCTTTGGACTTTAGACTTTGGACTTCGCGCCAGTCGTGAAATTCAGAATAATTTCCGTTGAAAATTTCTACTCTTCCGTCGTCTTCAAACGAAAAAATCTGCGTCGAAACCTCATCGAGAAAAAACCGGTCGTGGCTGACGGCTAAAATTGTGCCTTCGTAGCTTTGCAGCGCACTTTCCAGTGCTTCGCGCGAAGGAATGTCGAGATGATTGGTCGGCTCGTCTAAGACAAGAACGTTTTTCTGTGAAAATATAAGTTTCGCCAGCGCGAGTCTTCCCTTTTCGCCGCCTGATAGATCGGCAACCTTTTTGAAAACATCTTCGCCGACAAACAAGAATCTTGCTAAGAATGAACGCAGCGCGCCATTTTCCGCCAGCGGCGCAACGCGGCGAAGTTCGGTAATAATTTCGTTGCGGTTGTCTAAATCCTCAAGCTGCTGCGAATAATAACCGATGTCGGTTTTCGCTCCCCAAATTATTTTGCCGGCAAGCTCGCGGTGTTTGCCCAGAATCGTTTTCAAAAATGTAGTTTTTCCCGTGCCGTTTCCGCCGATAATCCCCAGACATTCGCCTCTGTGCAAAGTAAAATTTATATTTCGCGCCAGAACATTTTCGCTGTAACCGACTACCAAATCTTCAGCCATCAAAACATTTACGCCTGCACGTTCTACCGCTTTGAGATTGAAATTCCCGCTCGATTTTTCGACTGTCGCGGCTTCGAAACGCTCCATATTTCCAAGCATCGTGCGGCGAGATTTGGCTTGTTTGGTTTTTTGTCCGGCGAGATTTTTGCGGATAAATTCTTCGGTTTTGTTGATATACGCTTGCTGATTTTCAAATTCACGCTGCTGCTGCTCGCGTCTTATTTCTCTCTCGATTATAAATTTTGAGTAATTTCCAACATATGAAACGGCTTTTCCCTGTTCGATTTCGATAATTTTGCGGCAGGTTCTATCGAGAAAATAGCGGTCGTGACTGATGATAACGTAGGACTTTTCGTAAGTTTGCAGAAAGTTTTCGAGCCATTCGACCGCGTTCACGTCGAGATGATTCGTCGGTTCGTCGAGCAGCAAAACGTCCGGGTTGGAAAGCAGAAGCCGCGCCATTCCGAGACGGTTTTTTTGTCCGCCCGAAAGATTTTTTGTTTCCGAATCCCAGGTTTCCCGCGCAAAACCTAAACCTAAAAGTATCGCCTCGGCGCGTGCCGTGTAGGTAAAACCTTCTTCGTGTTCAAACTCGGTTTGCAGTTCGGCGTATTGGTTGAGAATTTCTTCCGAAGCGTCGTGCGCCATGACCGTTTCAAGTCGGCGCATCTCCGCTTCAATGTCGTGAAGTCTTTGAAATGCGGAAAGCGCGGCGGTGTGAACGGTTTCGCTTTCGGTAAAATCAACGTGCTGTTCGAGAAGCCCGATTTTCAGATTGTTTGTTTTTAGAACATCGCCCGAATCAGGCGTTTCCGCTCCGGTGATTAAACGAAAGACGGTTGTTTTACCCGCGCCGTTTCGTCCGACAAGTCCGATTTTTTCGTCAGGATTTATCTGGAACGATACGCCGCGCAAAATTTCCGCGCCGCCGTATGATTTATAAATGTCGGCAAGTCTGAATAACATAAAAATAGTGGTTAGTGGTTAGTGGTTAGTGGTTAGTAATTGATTTTCTACTAACCTCTAACCTCTAACCTCTGACCACTCTATAACCACTTTCACCAAATTAACTATCTTGTTCTGCCGGTATTTGCCGCCGAATTTGTGTCAACCTTCACATTTGCATTAGTATTTGTCTTTGTGTTGCTGTTTGCATTCGCGTTGGCTGCTGCATTGACGTTTGTATTTGTATTTGCAATCGGGGTTTCCGCGCTCGCCGGACGCGCGCCGCTTAAATTATTTGGATTCTCTACTACCTTTTTCGCTAAATAATTCTCGATTTTCGCTTCGTTCATTGCAATTGCCTGATAGGAAGCGGCGAGCAATTGTTTGCGGGCGTTAACAAGCGAATCGGTAACTTGTTGGCGAATTCCCGGGGTTTCGAGCGTTATATTTTCGTCCTTGTCGCTGCGCTCTTGCAGTTTGAGAATATAATATTTGCCCTGCATCTGCGCTCCGGTAACTTGTCCGATAGGGAACTTCGGGTCCATTAAAGTGGCAGCAACTTGCGGAGTAAAGTTTTGTTTTAATTCTTCTTCGGAAACGTATCCCAAATCTCCGCCCTGCATTCGGGTTTGGTCTTCACTCTTTTCACGCGCGATGGAAGCAAAATCACCACCCTGTCTTATTTGATTGATGATTTCATTGCCTCTCTGAACGGCTTCGACTTCATTCGTTGTCGTATCGCCCTCGCCGCTGTTAGTCGGGTCAACCACGATGGCTGCCAGTTTGACACCTTTTTTCTTAACAAACGCTTCTTTATTGCCGTTATAAAATGCGTCAATCTCACTATCTCTCGGCGGTTCGATTTTGGCTGTAACTTTATCAACTAAACTTTTGATAGCCATTTTTTTTTTGATTTTTTCACGCAACGATGCTTCAGTTTCACCGGCTTCTTTCAATCTCTTATCAAATTCTTCGGCTGACATACCGCTTGACGTTTTTTGTTTATTGAGTTCCAACGTAACATCTTCGTCCTTCGGAACAACAGTTTCCTTTTCCGCCTTTTGAAACATTACTTCCTCTTGAATCAGGCTCTCTAAAACCTGTAGACGCGCCTGCGCGAGCTCGAGCGGTGAAAGTTTGGCTTCCTGTCCCTGTGCCTGCTGCTTGACGGCACGCTCGACTTCTTCAAATTTGATTGCTTTGCCATTGACGGTCGCGGCAGTTTCATTCGAAGCTGCATCACCGCCGCCGGTCGTGTTGCCTGTAGCTCCGCTTTGGCAAGCGTTTAAGGCGAATGTGGCAACTGCTAAAATGGCAATCGTAAAAATCTTTATATTAAATTTATGCACTATGGATTTTGCTCCTTGAAAATTAACAATATCTTTCATTACTTGCTTATCTCGAACTAATTTGTTATAAATCTTGTTTTTGAGTTTGCAACCAAACTCTTTTCTCAACACCTCGTTATTTTATTTTGGAGGCTTTATAATTATGGCAAAACGATGCGATGTCTGCGGCAAAGGACCGCAATTCGGTAACAATGTTTCACACGCGAACAATAAAACTCGCCGTCGCTTTAATCCGAATCTGCAATCGGTTCGCGTTCAACTTCCCGCCGGCGGAAACGGACGACAAAAAGTTTGCACTCGTTGTATTAAAGGCGGCAAAATTGTCAAAGCAGCGTAAACTTACTTGAGATTCGTCTCAAAACTTTAATTGCCAAACGTGCGATTCAGTTTCGTCGTTTGGCTTTTTTGTTAGCCGCAAAAAAATGCAAGAAACACAAAAGATTTTAATTTGTGATTTTTGTGCTTTTTTTGCGGCTATAACTTCTTAAACCAAAGCGATGCACTCAATTTCAACTTTCGCATCCCGCGGCAATCGAGCCGCTTGAACGGTCGCCCGCGCCGGTTTGTTTTCGCCGAAAAACTCGGCGTAAATCTCATTCATCTTAACGAAGTCATTCATATCCGATAAAAATACGGTTGTTTTGACGACATTGTTTAAACTCGTTCCAGCCGCCTCCAAAACTGCGCTCAGATTTTTCAGAACTTGTCGGGTTTGCTCGGCAATATCATCCGATACAAATTCGCCGGTTTGCGGGTCAAGCGGAATTTGTCCCGAACAAAAAACTAAATTTCCGGCTCTGACAGCCTGCGAATAAGGTCCGATTGCACCCGGTGCATTTTCAGTCGAAATAGTTTCTCTCACAAATAGCTTCGCCTCTGTTTACTTCTTTAATACTCAAGCAAAAGGCGAATCTTAACAGATAAAAGACGAAAAGGAAAGTTCGGGCTATAAATTCAGGGTTCAGGATTCAGGAATTAGGATTTAGAATTGGAATCTGAATCTTAAATCCTAAATTTTGAATTCTGAATCTTAAATCTTTTAAGAATTCACTCTTTCGACGGCAATCACGCCCGGCACTTTTTCTATCGAACTGACAACTTTATCAAGGTGTTTTTTGTCGAAAACCTCGATAGTTACTTCGATTAAACCTCGGTCATCTTTAGAAACGTTGGCGCGCGCGTCGCGGATTCCGGTTTTGATTTCAGCTATCGCGTTGGTGATTCCCGCCAGCATTCCCGTTCGATTCTCAGTCGTCACCAGAAGCCGCACGGATTGAATGTGTTTCTGATCGTTTTTTGCCCATTCCACTTCAACGATCCGATCTTTATTGATCATTAACTGCTGAACGTTTTTACAGTTTTTATTATGAACGACAATTCCTTTTCCGAGCGAAATATAACCGATGATGTTTTCGCCGGTCAGCGGATTACAGCAGCGTGCGCGGTTGGTCAGCAAATTGTCAACGCCTTTGACGATGATGGCATCTTCGCCCAAACCGATGAATTTCTTGACGGCTTTCATACCGCTCTCGAGCCGCGTTTCCTTTTTCTTTTCAGGGTCGAGTTCGGCGAATTTTTCCGCACCGAGAAACTTTGCCAGCACATTTCGCGGCAAGGTTTTTCCGTAGCCGATTGAAGCCAGTAAATCTTCGCCTCTGCCGAGACCGTATTCGTTGGCGATGCGCTTTAATTCTTCGGTGTTAAGTAATTTTTTCTGCGAAACACGAAATTTGTCCGCTTCCTTTTCTAACAATTTTCGTCCGATGTCTATAGATTCCACACGCTGCTGTTCTGAAATCCAGTGGCGCACTTGATTTCTGGCTTTGGAAGTTACCACACTGCTCAACCAATCGCGCGACGGCTTTGAATTCGGCGTGGTCAAAATTTCGACGACATCGCCGTTTTGCAGTTCGGTTCTGAGCGGCACGATGCGACCTTTTATCTTCGCGCCGGTGCAGGTATCGCCGACTTCAGAGTGAATCGCGTAGGCAAAATCAATCGGCGTTGCGCCGCGCGGAAGCTGAATGACTTTGCCCATCGGTGTAAAAGCATAAACGTCCTTTGGATAAAGGTCTAACTTTAAAGATTCGATGAAATCTTCGGAATCCTCGGTTTCATTAGTTGTTTCCACAAGCGGGAGAAGCAGCTTTTCAACGGTTTTTCGCAATTCGTCGAGGGCTTCATCTTCTTCACGTTTGCCGAGTTTGCTTTCCTTGTATTTCCAATGCGCCGCCACGCCTTCTTCGGCAACGTGGTGCATTTCTTCGGTGCGAATCTGAACTTCAAAAGACTGTCCGTTGTCGCCGATAACCGATGTATGGAGTGATTGGTAAAGGTTGTCTCGCGGTGTTCCAATCCAATCCTTGAAGCGTTCCGGGACGGGTGTCCAAATATCGTGAATGACGCTGAGAGCAAGATAACAATTTTTCCTGTCATTCGGCGTGATGATGCGGGCGGCGATCAAATCATAAACATCTTCAATCGTCAGTTTTCGCTTTTTCAATTTTTTCCAAAGTGAATAGAGACGTTTGACGCGCCCTTGAATTTCGACAAAAGGAACATCGTTTTCTGCAAGATTCTCTTTGATTGTATTCGTTATTTTCTCAAGCGCGGCTTCAAGTTCGGGACGGCGAGCTTCGATTTCGCCGGATAATTTTTTATATTCTTCGGGATAGAGATTTTGAAAAGATAAATCTTCGAGTTCGCTGCGGACTTTTCCCATTCCCAGACGATGTGCAATCGGCGCGTAAATATCGAGAGTTTCCTGAGAAATGCGCGCACGTTTTTCGGGTTTTAGAAACTGCATCGTCCGCATATTGTGCAGTCGGTCGGCGAGTTTGATAAGCACGACGCGCACGTCGGTTATCATTGCCAAAACCATTTTTCGGACGTTTTCGGCTTGCTGTTTTTCCTTCGATAAATCGCTGATATGAGCAATTTTTGTCAGACCGTCAACGAGACGCGTGATTTCATCACCGAAATACTCGCGGATGGTTTCCAGGTCAACGAGCGTATCTTCGACGACATCGTGCAGCAGTCCGGTCGAAACGCTGGTCTCGTCAAGCCGCATCTCCGCCAGAATATCCGCGACTTCCAACGGATGAACAAGATACGGCTCGCCCGAAGCCCGTTTTTGCCCGCGATGATGCAAAGCAGAAAAAAGATATGCCCGCCGAATCAATTCTATATTTGAATCAGGACGGTTGCTTTCTACTTTCTCAATTACATCTTCGATACGAATCATAAAAATTCAACACTTAATATTTATCGGAATCTTTAACTTTTTGTAAAATGATAAATGTTAGATGATAAATGAAAGGGCGACACTCAATTTTTATTGTAATTGAGTATCACCCTTCGTAAAAGCTAATTTTGAAAAACTACTTTTTGTTTGCGGCTGCTTCTTTGGCTTTTAGTGCAGCAGCAGCTGCGTCTTCCTTATCTTTCTTTACCTTTGCCAGTTCGGTAAATCTATCTTTAGCTGTTTCGGCTTCTGCTTTTAATCTTTCTTCTTCAGCGGTATTACCTTCCATTTCGGCGATACGCATTTGCTGGATAAGCATATTTGCTTTGTAAGACCAAACAGCGTCATTGTTTGTGTCCAGTTTTTCCGCCTTGTTTATGATTTCAGTGCCTTCAGCCGTACACTTTTTCAACGTTTCAAAATCTTCGGGACTTTGCGGCTTGGTAAATACAAACGTCGGTTTGCCGTCTTTGGTAACGGTTTTCTTGACCGCTTCGGCATCGCTGATGTCGTTGGCACACGAATACTTTTTAGCAGCAAGTTTTGTTAATGCTTCGGCTCGCTGAATAGGCGGAACCTTTTCGTTATCGGCGCGGTCGGTTACCCATTTGAGCCATTCGTCATTTCTATTCAAATTTTCCAGAAGATTGGCAACGGCATT
>Ga0136618_10000157_pt1 | contig 19415 bp, 20 predicted proteins | sample AntDrymUQ3302106_2_FD_104805 | JGI IMG/M metagenome (GOLD analysis project Ga0136618, IMG submission 104805) | Polar desert sand microbial communities from Dry Valleys, Antarctica - metaG UQ330 (21.06) | ecosystem: Environmental > Terrestrial > Soil > Desert | place: Antarctica: Dry Valley... | reverse complement strand
GGCTGGCGCCGGCGACGGCCGCGACGATCGACGGGTAGTTGCGATCGGAGCGCACGCAGTCCTTCGGCTGGCCGACCTGCGTGGGCACGAGCGGCGCGGCCGTGTAGGAGTCCCCCAGCAGGGATTCATCCACGATCATCGGTGAATCCAGGCTCAGGGGCTCCCGACGAGCGCGGCGCAGTCCCAGTTGCTCGCGCCGGCGCCGCCGTTCCACAGCTGCGCGGCGAGGCGGTCCTGCTCGGCCTTGGATGCCAGGTAGGCCTGCGGCGTCGAGCCGCCGAGGCCGCGCCATGTCGAGTCGATGAACTGGTAGTAGCCCGATGCCGTCGCGGCGTTGGGCGGCAGGTTCTGCCCGCCGGACTCGCACTGCACGATGACCCAGGGGATCGCCCACGGCCCGCCGGGACCCACCTGGCGGGCGGCCCTGCGGCGCTCGGCGAGCAGGCGGCGCAGCGATCGCTCGGCGCTTGCGCGGCTGCGGCGGCTGCCGCGCAGCGCGGCGGTGCGAGCGCCACGCGCGGTGGCCAGCGACGCACGCCGATCGCGCAGCCCGGCGGCGATCGCGCTCAGCGCGTCGTGGCGGCGACGTACGGCCTGCTCGGCGTCGCGCCGCTCGGCGGTGAGGCGCGCGAGCAGGCGCTTCTGGGAGACCGCGTCGCGGCGCCCGCTGCGCACGGCGGTGAGGATCTTCTCGTCGGAGCGCTGGACGCGGCGCAGGAAGTCGACGGTCTCCAGCAGGTTCTCGAAGCCGTCGGCCTCCAGGACGACGGTCAGGGCGTCGGGCCGCCCTCCCGCATAGCGCTCGCGCAGTAGCTCGGCGAGCTTGCGGCGCGACTGCGCCAGCCTCGAGCGCAGCCGCAGCGCCCGTGCCCGCTGGCGATCGCGGCGTGCGGTGGTCGAGTCGAGGACCGCCTGGGCCGCAGCGAGCTCGCGCCGAACGGCGTCGACGCGGCGCTGCAGGATCGCGACGTCGCGCGCCGTGGAACGCTCCAGGCGGCCGAGCCTGACGATCGCGCCCGACAGCGCCTGCTCTCGATCGCGCTTGCTCTGGATGCTGTCGCGCAGGCTGTCGGCGCGGTCGGCTCCGCCGGCCGGCACGGCGCCGATCGCCCACGCCGCGACCAGCGCGGCGACGAGCGCCAGCGCGGCGGCGGGACGGGTGATGCTCGGACGAGGGCGGGACATGCGGGGCCGCGGCGGGCATCCGGCCCTGCCGCGGCGCTGCACGTCAACGTAGCGCGCCGCGACCCCTCACGCGAAGCGCTGCAGGACGTCCTGCGCGTCTAGTGCAGAGGCGCGCACCTCGACGCGGCTGTTCTGCGCGGCGATGAACGAGGCGTTAGCCGATGATCGACGCGTGGGCGAGGCGCACCGGACGAGCTGGCGGGTTGTGAGTGCCCGTGGTCAGCCCCGTCGCAGGGTGGCGGGGTGGCATGGCGAATGATGAGGAGCGCTCATGTCCGACCAGGTGACCACAGACCCGCCGCCGGCAGCACAGCCCGCGGCCACGCGCCGGTCGACCAGGCAGGAGATCGCTCAGGTGATCGACCTGGGGTGGCGCGTCGCGGCGCTGCACGCGCTGCGCCCGACGACGATGAAGCCGCTGACCGGCGCCGAGCGGGGACTGCTGCCCAATCGCCGCAGCCTGCGGACCCAGGACCGACTCGAGCTGGAGGTCAACGCCATCGCCGGCGTGGCGTCACGGGCCGGCGTCGCGATCGGCGATGAGGAGCTGCGCGCCCTGCTCGCGCTGGCCGCGACCGCGGAGTCCTCCACGCGGGCAGAGCAGGAGTTCCGCGATCTGGTCGAGGTGCGCCACGTCGACTTCGCCAAGCGGCTGTGGGCCGCCGACGAGCCCCAGGGCAAGGCCTACGAGCTGGGCAACTTCCTGTCGGACACCTGGAATCCACTGGCCGTCCCTGACGCCGACCGGCGCGCGGAGCTGCGCAGGGTCTTCGATCGCCAGCGCGTCGAGCGTATGACGGTGCTGCTGGACGATCTGCAGGCACGCATCGATCCCGTGGCGGTGCATGCCGCCTCCCACCAGCTGGCGCAGTGGTGCGACGGCGTCCCCGCCCTGACGCCGGGGCGGTCCGGCGCGGCCGTGCTGGACTTCGACCTGCTGCGAAACCAGACGCTCATCTGGCGCCAGATGCTGACCGGCGACAAGGAGCCCGAAGCCTGGATCGACCATGCCGGGCGCTCGCAGGTGCGCACCGAGGTGAGCAGGCAGATGTGGCGGCGCTATCGCGCCGTGCTGGTCGTGGCCATCCCGCTGCTGGCGGCGTTCGGGGTCGTGCTGGCGCTCCACTACGACGGTAACGAGGAGACCGTCAGGGTCGTCGTCACCGGCGCCCTGACAGTCCTGGGCGCGTTGGGCATCACGCGCGCATCGATGATCGGCGCGCTGCGCAAGAGCGTCATGAGCTGGGGCGACCTGATGTGGAACAGGGCGCTCGCGAAGGTCGTGTGCAGCGAGACGAGCCTGTTCGCCGCGTTTGCTGCGCCCGCTCGGCGCGAGCCTCGCGATCCTTTGCGCTAGTGCAGCGTTCCGCAAGTCCGCTCACCCTCGGGCGGTCGCTGATCACCGCCTGGCGGCGTCCTCGGATCTCGATGCGAGGAAGAAGCAGATCTGCCCACCCGAGCGCAGGCTGACGCGGCCGAAGACCTCGCGCGCGCCCAGCGCGGTGAGCGACAGGCGGACGGGGTCATGCGGGCGGACCGAGACGCCGCCGACCGTGGCGGTCGACCTCCTCGGCCTCCAGCGTGACCATGTGCTCGAGCACATGACGGCGGGCGTCCTCGATCGAGATCCGTTTCATGGCGGCGGCACGCTACCAGCGGCGACCCGCCCTACCGGGGGTGGAGCAGCGGCGTTCGCCGCGGCGCTACGCGGAGGCGACCGGGCGCGACCCGCGTGCCTGCGGGGCCGGGTCGCGATCCGGGGAAGGGCGCCTGCGCGGCTTGGCATTGGCCAGCGTGCGCTTGGCGAACGACGCGATCGTGGCGGAGAAGCCCCAGAGGGCGACGAGGAGGGCGAAGATGAGCGTGATCGTGAACATGGTGTCTCGTGAGCTGATGGCTGTATCGGCAGCTTGGCCGATCTTCTTGAGGCGTTGTGTGAGGTATGCCCACCTTCGCCACGGAGGAACATATGCGAACATGTGTTCGTATGTCAATCAAGGGTCGCCCGTATACGTGGTTTCGCTCGGCGCTGGGCCGCGGGGACCTCGCGGGCGTGCGCGCGGCGGCCGCCGAGCTGGGCCATCGCGTCAACCTCGTCGACGCGTTGTCGGTCGTCCTGCTGATGGCCGCGCGCGACGACGACGCCTTCGACCGCGCGGCGACGAAATGGCTGGCGCGCTTCGCCCTGGAGCGCCCCGCCGCCGGCCTGGCTGACCTGCGCCTGGGCTTGTGCGCGCTGGAAGCCCTGCCGTACAACCGCGAGGCCGCGCGCGTGACGCTGCGCGAGCTGTGTGCCCGCCACAGCCTCGACGACGTGGTCGGGCTGCTGGCTACACCACGGGCGTGAGCGGCTCGCCGCCGCCGAGCACCGCGATGACGTTGTCCGCGCACAGCTCGGCCATCGCGTCACGCGTCGAGCGCGTCGCCGAGCCGACGTGCGGCACGAGCACGGTGTTGGGCAGCGCGGCCAGTGCCTCGGGCACCGCGGGCTCGTTCTCGTAGACGTCCAGGCCCGCGCCTGCGAGGGGGCCGTCGCGCAGCGCGTCGACGAGCGCGGCGGTGTCCACGACACCGCCGCGGCAGGTGTTGACGAGGATCGATCCGGGCTTGCACCGCGCGAGCGCGTCCGCATCGATCATGTGCCTGGTCTCGCGCGTGAGGTTGACGTGCAGGCTGACGTAGTCCGATGCCTCGAGCAGCTCGGCGAGCGCCATGCGCCGGGCGCCGTGCTTCGCCGCGGCCTCGTCCATCGCGTGCGCGTCGCTGAAGACGATGCGCGCTTCGAAGCCCGACAGCAGGGCGGCGACGCGCTGGCCGATGCGCCCGAAGCCGACGAGGCCGACGGTCGCGCCGGACAGCTCGCGCCCGAGGAACTGCTCGGGCTCCCAGCCGGCCCACTCGCCGCGGCGGAAGATCTGATCGGTCTCGACGATCCGGCGGCCGGTCGCCAGCATCAGCGCGACGGCCAGCTCGGCGGTCGCGTTGGTCAGCACGTCGGGCGTGTTCGTCGCGCGCAGGCCGCGCTCGCGCACGGCGTCGGTGTCGATGTTGTCGAAGCCGACGGCGAAGTTCGCGACGACCTTCAGGCCGTCGCCGGCGAGGTCGAGCAGCTCACCGTCGACAGGCACGGTCGGGTCGGCGACGATCGCGCTCGCGCCGGGGGCATGCTCCAGCAGCCAGTCGCGATCAAACGGCAGGCCGCCGCTCTGCACGTCGAAGCGGGCCCGGAGCCTGTCCAGCCCCGCGGCGGGCAGCGTGCGTGCGATGACGACCTTCACGCTGTGCAGTATCGGGGTCCTCGGGGGTGGCGTGCGCCTCGGCGACGACATGTATCGTCGCGTCATGCTTCCTCGCGCGCTGATCGGGGCGATCCTCGTGATCGCGCTGCTCGCCGCCGGCTGCGGCGACGACGGCCAATCGGCGGCCGATGCCGCCGAGGTCCGCCGCGCGTACGTAGCCAAGGTCGACGCGCTGTGCAAGAAGGTCACCGAGCAGTCGCGGCCGATCAACCGCAAGATCCAGGCGCTGATCGAGGGCAGCGGAACCTACGCCAGCAGGGTGCGCAAGGGCGCGCCGCTGCTGCAGCAGACCTACGACGCCCAGGCCGCGAAGCTCGAGCGCTTCAAGTCGATTGAGCCGCCGGAGGGCGACCGCGCGCAGATCCAGCGCCTGACGAAGAGCGCCGAGGCTCTGCTGGAGGACCTGCGCGACGGCATCCCCGCGGCGCGGCGCGGCGATCTGCCGGCGATCATCGACCTCGCGACCGACGCGACCGGCAACCGCGCGAAGACCGAGCGCCTCGGGCTGACCTACGGCTTTCGCGAGGACTGCTTTGGCCTCCCGATCAAGCTGCAATAGGCGGACGCGAGGTATCGTCGCGCCCATGCCCTACTCCGTTCCAGACCTCAACTACGCCTACGACGCGCTGGCGCCCCACATCTCTGAGGCGACGATGCGCGTGCACCACGACAAGCACCACCAGGCATACGTCGACAAGGCGAACGCCGCGCTCGCCGAAACGGAGTGGGAGGGCATCAAGCCGATGAAGCTGCTGACGCGGCTGGACGAACTGCCCGAGGACATTCGCGACACCGTGCGCAACAACGCCGGCGGCTACTACAACCACAACATCTTCTTTCGCAGCATGGCGCCGGCCGGCGAGGGCGGCGGCGGCGAGCCGACCGGCAAGCTCTTCAACGCGATCAAGGACACCTTCCGCTCGTTCGACGTCTTCAAGGAGACGATGGAGGCCGCCGCCATGAGCACGTTCGGCTCCGGCTGGGCGTGGCTCGTGCACGACGGCTCGCGCGTGCTGATCGTGACGACCGTCAACCAGGACAACCCGATCTCCGATGGGCTGACACCGCTGCTGGGCGTCGATGTCTGGGAGCACGCCTACTACCTCGACTACGAGAACCGGCGCGCCGACTACGTCAAGGCGTGGTTTGCGGTCATCGACTGGGAGGTCGTCGCCAAGCGCTACGCCGACGCCCCCGTGCCCGACGTCAGTCACATCCTCGAGCGACCGGTCAGCATCAGCGGCAAGCAGCGCGTCTTCGGCGAGCTCACGCTGGACGACGCGCGCACGCAGTCCTCCGAGCTCGGCGCGCTCGCGGGCTGGGGCCCGATGGCGAAGGTCGGCTCGATCGCCCGCGCCTGGACGGAGCTCGCGAAGAACCTCGAGGGCCGCGGCGCCGCGACGGTCGCCGACCTCGAGCCGCCGATGATCAAGCAGGCGGCGCTGGACCTCTGGATCATCGCGCCCGAGCGCGGGATGATCTGACGCAGACTTGACGCAAACGCGGGTGATTCGGAGCACTCGCGCTGTCGACGTGGCGCTGATGGCCGAACGAGGTGATCGCCGGCTCTTGCTGGCCGGCGCAGCGCGGCCCTGGAGGCCGCAGGCTCTTCAAGCCACCGGGCGCAGGTGGCGCAGCGGCCGGCCCTCGCGTAGCTCGCGCACGACACCGTCGACGAGGCCGTCTGAGTCGACGCGCTCGCCGTCGGTGACGGCAGCGACGATCCCCCGCTTGCGCTGAATCAGCGTGGCCATCGTCTCGTCGATCGTGTTCGCGGCGAGCAGATACCAGGCGGTGACGGCGTCGCGCTGGCCGATGCGGTGGCAGCGGTCCTCGGCCTGGTCGTGCATCGCGGGGGTCCACTCGAGCTCCAGGAACGCGACGTTCGAGGCGCGCGTCAGCGTGATGCCCTGTGCCGCCACCCGTGTCGCGGCGATCAGCAGCTGTGGGCCGTCGGAGGATTGAAACGCCTGCACCGTCTCGTCTCGTCGCGCCGTCGAGTCGCGGCCGAGCAGGTGCGCGGCGTCCGGAAAGCGCTCGAGCACCGCTTCCTGGACCTCGATATGACGCGCGAAGACCACCAGCGGCTCGCCTGACTGCAGGAAGTCGCCGATCCACGCGAGCGCCGCCGCGAGCTTGCCGCGCGCGGCCAGGCGCTGCAGCGTGCCCAGCTGTGCCAGGCGCTCGGCGCGCAGCGTCGCGGCGATCTTCGCGTTGAGCTCGCGCAGATCCAGCGGCTGGGAGCGCAGCCAGGCGATCACGTCGTCCTCGGCGAGGCGGTACTCGCGCTCGTTGCTCATCGCGACGGGCACCACGACCTGGCGCTTGGCCGGAAGCTGCGGCAGCACCTCGGACTTCAGCCTGCGGATGAAGCAGCGCCGTCGCAGATGCCAGTGCAGGCGCTCCTCGGACAGCTCCCCGCGAAACTGGCGAGCGAACTGCGCGCCCGAGCCGAACTCGCCGAGGCGCCCGATGACCCGCAGCTGCGAGACGAGCTCCTCGGCGTGGTTGAGCACGGGTGTGCCGCTGAGCGCCAGGCGCAGGCCGTCGGCGGTGACCGCGTCGGCGAGCTTGCGCACCGCCCGCGTTCGCTTGGCCTGCGGGTTCTTGACGTAGTGCGACTCGTCGATCACCAGTGCGCGCGGGCGCAGCCGCGTCAGAGCCTCGCGGTGCGCGGCCACGATCTCGTAGTTGAGGATCGTGATGTCGCCGGTCGGCGGCACGGCCATCCGTCCGCCGATCACCGTGACGCTGCGGTGCGAGACCCACTTGCAAGCTTCGCGCTCCCAGTTGAGCTTCAGCGAGGCGGGACACACGACGATCGCCGGGTAGGCACCGTCGGCCTCGATCGCGGCCAGCGCCTCGACGGTCTTGCCCAGGCCCTGCTCGTCGGCGATGAACGTGCGCCGCGCGGCCAGCGCGTAGCGCACGCCGGCCCACTGAAACGGGGCCAGCTGTCCCCCGAGCACGGCGGCGACCTCGTCGATCGGCTCACCGCTCGTGGAGCGCGAACTGCGGATCGTGGCCAGCGCCTCGTCGTGCTCGGCACGCAGGCGGTCCAGCGTGAAGGCGCCGGGACCGTCGACCGCGACGCCGTGGCGGGCGATGAACGCGTCCAGCCCCTCGACGACCCAGGGATCGACCGGCAGCGTGCGCCCGCGGGCCTCCGCGCCGGGAAGCTTGCCGAACGCATCGCCGATCTGCGGGTCCCACAGGACGTCCAGGCGAAGCCGCTCGCCGTCGAAGGTGCGTGCCGCGGTCAGCCGCGCCGGCGGCGGGTCCTCGCCGGACAGCAGCGCCTCGACGCAGCGGTGCGCACCCGCGTCAAGCCGGGCGTTGTCCTCCTCGGCGAGTGCTGCGGCGCCGCCGGCGGTCAGCGGCGCGAGCAGCAGCCCGTCGCGCTCGGCGAAGCCGGCGAGCAGCGCCTCGGGCGGGGTCCCGGCGCGCGTCGCGAGCACCCACCAGCCGCGCCCGTCGTGGCGCATCGTCGAGACATGGCCGACCCAGCGGCGCTGGATCTGCGCCAGCCAGGCGTTGACCTCGGCGCTGGCCGTCAGGTCGGGGAAGCGCTCCAGCACGTCGGCGACGTACACGCCGACCCAGTCGTCGACCGGCGCCCACCACTCGCGCGCGTCCCAGTCAAAGCGCCTGCCGGGGATGCCGCGCACGACGGCGACGATGTGCGCGTCGTAGGGGAAGCCGAGCACGACGATTCGGCCCGCGTCGGCATCGTTGCGCAGCTCGACGTTGGGACGGTCGGGGGCGAGCTGCATCGCCTCCGCACGGTATCGCTCGCCGCGGCTCCTACGAGCGCTTCAGCTCGAACCAGATCATCGTGTCCTGCGGCCCCTCGACGCCCCAGGCGTCGGCCATGCGCTGCACGATCTGCAGCCCGAACCCACCGAGTGACGGGGTCTCGCTGGAATGCATCAACGCATCGGGTGAGACGCCGGGCGGTCGTCCGCCGACCTCGATCCGCACGCATTGCGGCGTCACGCGCAGCGACAGCCTGACCGTCGCCTCGGGGGACGGCACGACGTCGTACAGGTACACGGCGATCAGCTCGGAGGTCATCAGCAGCGCCTTGTAGGCGAGCTCGCCCGAGATTCCAGGCATCGCGGCCAGCTCGCGCCGGGCCATGCCGGCGGCCGCGGCCGTCGCGGGCAGCTCGAAGACGCGTTCGTTGAGGGACATGCGGGTGCTCATCTCAGGGGCACTACCCCACTTGGCGCGTTCGGTTCCCGATCCCCACAGCCAATCAGCTACCGCTGAGCGCGGGCGCCGCATCGCCGCCGGCCACCAGCCGCGAATACAGCCCACCAGCCGACAGCAGCTCGTCGTGCGTGCCGCGCTCGACGATGCGGCCACCGTCGAGCACGACGATCTCGTCGGCGTCGCGGACCGTCGACAGGCGGTGGGCGATCGCGATCGTCGTGCGGCCCTCGGCGAGCTCGTCGAGGGCGTCCTGCACCGCGCGCTCGGTCTGGGAGTCCAGCGCCGATGTGGCCTCGTCGAGCACGAGCACGGGCGGATTTCGCAGGATCGTGCGGGCGATCGCGATGCGCTGCTTCTCGCCGCCGCTGAAGCGGTAGCCGCGCTCGCCGACGACCGTCTCATAGCCGTCGGGCAGCGAGCCGATCAGCTCGTGGATGCGCGCCGCGCGGGCAGCCGCGACGAGCTCGGCATCCGTCGCGTCCGGCCGCGCGAAGCGCAGGTTCGCGGCGATCGTCGCGTGGAAGAGGTAGGTCTCCTGGGAGACGAGGCCGACCGTCCGCGCGAGCGAGGCGAAGGAGGCGTCGCGCACATCGACGCCGTCGATCGTCACGCGCCCGGCGCTGACGTCGTAGAGGCGCGCGACGAGGTAGCCGAGCGTCGTCTTGCCCGAGCCGGTCTCGCCGACGATCGCCGTCGTCGTGCCCGGCGCCACGACGAGGTCGACGCCGTCGAGGGTCCGCCCCCCGTCCGCCTCGTAGCCGAAGGAGACCGACTCGAAGCGCACCTCGCCGCGCAGGTCCGCGCGGCCGGCGTCGTCGAGCACGACGGCGCTGTCGCGCTCGGCGATGTCGACGGGCAGGTCGAGGTACTCGAAGATCCGATCGAACAGCGCGCGCGAGGCCTGGATGTCGATGCCGACGTTCAGCAGCGAGCCGATCGGAAACAGCAGCCGCGTCTGCAGCGTCGTGAAGGCGACGAGCGTGCCGATCGTGATCGTGCCGGACCCCGACGCGATCACCAGACCGCCGAAGAGGTAGGCGAGTGCGGGCATCACCGAGAAGCTCATCTGCACCGAGGCCATCCGCCAGCGCCCGGCCATCCGCGAGCGGACCTCCAGCTCGGCGAGCTCCTCGGACTCGTTGGAGAAGCGCTCGGCGAGCTCGTCGGAGCGGCCCATCGTCTTGCCCAGCAGGATGCCCGAGACCGACAGCGACTCCTGGACCAGCGAGCTCATGTCGGCCATCCGTCCCTGGCGCTTGGAGGTGATCCGCCGGCGCTCGTTGCCGACGCGCCGCGTCAGCCAGACGAAGAACGGCAACAGCGCAAGGCTGAAGATCGCCAGGCGCCAGTCCAGCAGCGCCATCGCGACGACGGTTGCGACGACGGTCGTGACGTTGGAGACGATCGAGGTCGCCGTCGATGTGACGACGTTCTGCACGCCGCCGATGTCATTGGCGATCCGCGACTGCACCTCGCCGGTGCGCGTGCGCGTGAAGAACGCCAGCGACAGGCGCTGCAGGTGGCGGTAGACCGCGGCGCGCAGGTCGTGCATGACGCGCTGACCGACGCGGTTTGACAACAGCGTCTGCGCGACGCCGAGCGCACCCGTCGCGATCGCGACGAAGACCATGCCGCCCACCAGCCACGCCAACAGCGTTGTGTCATTGTCGGGGATCGCCCGGTCGACGATCTCGCGCAGCAGGAACGGCGGAACGATGCCGAGCACCGCCGACAGCGCGATCAGGGCGAGGACCGCGCCGAGCCTGCGCCGGTAGGGGCGAAAGAGGCGGGCTATGCGGCGGGTCTGCGGAGTCACGTCGGGTCAGTCTAGTTGGTTGCACACGCAACGACAATGGAAAGCTAGGCTTCCAGCGGTGACGTCCTCATCCGACCCGATCGGCCGTGCGCGAGCCTGACTCACGTCACACGCCGGTCGAGCGGATCGTCGAGCGCGACCTCGACGAGACCACCGGCAAGGGGCGGCCGCTGTCTGACCGCGCGCGTCAGGCCCAGCGCTCGGTCGAGACCTATCTCAAGGGCGGCGTGCGGCCGCGCTGGATGGAGCGCACCGTGGACATCGACGGCGAGATCGCCGACCATCGCCGGCGCCTGGCGCGCGCGTACCGCGCGCTGGGCGAGGAGTGCACGGGCGACCGGCATGCGTTCGCGCAGCGCTGGACCGCGCTCGCCCGCTCGTGGCGCTTCGACGACACCAACACGCTGATCGAGCAGCACAACGCGTGGTATCCGATCGAGCGCGACCTGCCACTGAACCCGCGCACGGGCGACTACGTCAGCGTCGGCGGGCGCTCCTACCGCCGGCCGGTCCTCGGGCCCGACTGGGTGCTCGAGCAGTTCCCCGCGCAGCCGGGCTGAACCCCTACGGCGACAGCCGCGCGCGGATTGCAGCGAGCTGCGGGCGGCCGGGGAGCACTGACTCGCGCGCCCCGGAGACGGGTTCTGCATGTCAGGATCGGACTCGCGCCGAACGCTGAGCCCGACGCGATATCCCCTGCTGCGCGCAAGCAGGTACTGTTTCGCGCGAACGGCCGGACCATTGGGGTCCGGCAGCAAAGAAGTGCCAGCGCCCCGTGTCGTTGCCTCAAAGCATCCTCGGAGTGTGAAGCACGCCCATCCGAGGAGGGCCAGCATGGCCACCGGAACCGTAAAGTGGTTCAGCGACGACAAGGGGTTTGGTTTCATCAGCCCCGACGACGGACAGAAGGATCTCTTCGTCCATCACACGGGCATTCTTGGCGAGGGCTACCGCAGCCTGGCCGAGGGAGCCAAGGTCACGTATGACGCCGAGGCCGGCGACAAGGGCCCCAAGGCGGTCAACGTACAGGCCGTCTGATCGCTGGCACGGGCCTCGAGCCCGTCCCACGGTTTTAGCAGGATCGAAGGCGGCCGCTCTCCAGCGGCCGCCTTCGTCGTGTACGCCCGGCACGGGCCCTGGCGGTCTGGTCGATCCTGTGAAGGCCGGTGCGCCGCAGGCCGCGCGCCTGTTAGGTTGCGGCGCGGCATGACGGCCGCTCCCCGCCGACTTCCGCGCTGGGAGGCGCTGGCGCTCGCCGTGCTGGCGCTCGCCGCCTTCGTAGGGTTCTTCGTCTACCCGACGTACTCCAACTACGACTCGCTGTACTCGCTGCTGTGGGGACGCGAGCTGCTGCATGGCTCGCTGCCGTCCTTCGACGCCTATCGCGCGCCCACCCAGCATCCGCTGTGGGTGGCGATCAGCGTCCCGCTGGCGGCGCTCGGCCGGGCCGGCGACCGCATCCTGCTGGCGCTCTGCGTGGCCTCGTTCGTGGCGATGATCGCGGGGATGTATCGCCTGGGCAAGGCGAGCTTCGGCTGGATCGTCGGCGCGGTCGGCGCGCTGCTGCTGCTCAGCAGGCTGGACTTCCCGTTCCTCGCCGCCCGCGGCTATATCGACATCCCCTACCTGGCGCTGATCCTGTGGGCCGCTGCGCTGGAGGCCCAGCGGCCCCGGCGCGGTGCGGTCGTCTGGGTCCTGCTGACGCTCGCGGGGCTGCTGCGGCCCGAGGCCTGGGTGCTCGCCGGGCTGTATGGCATCCGGATCGCGTGGGGCCGGCCGCTGCGCGAATGGGTGCGCGTCGGGGCGATCATGTCGATCGCCCCCGTCATCTGGGCGCTGAGCGACCTCGCCGTCACCGGCGACCCGCTCTACTCGCTGAACTACACGACGGAGTCCGCGCGCCAGCTCGGCCGGCGCCAGTCGCTGCTGGAGCTGCCGGGGGTCACGCTGCGCTACCTCTCCGAGCTGACCAAGCCGCCGGTGCTGATCGCCGCGATCGGCGGCATCGTGCTGGCTTGGCGCATGGCGCGCGAGCGCATGCTCGTTCCCACGGTGCTCTTCGTCTGGGGCGTCGGCGTGTTCCTGCTCGTTTCGCTGCGCGGCTTTTCGGTGATCAGCCGCTACGTCCTCGTGGCGGCGATCGCGCTGATGCTGTTCGCCGCCTTCGCGATGGCGGGCTGGAGCCGCCTGCCGCGCGGGCATCGCGCGATCCGGCCGTGGGCGGCCGGCGCGCTGGTCGTCGTGCTCGGCGGCGTGGCGTTCACCGCGTTGACCTTCAACCCGCGCTACGTCAACCGCGAGCTGAACCTGCGCGACAGCGTCCGCCGGGATCTGACCGCCGTGCTCGACTCCTCGCAGGTGCGCGCGGGACGCGCATGCGGGCCGATCTCGGTGCCCAACCACAAGCTCGTCGCCGACGTGCGCTGGCTGGCCGACGCGGACGTCCACGGCGTCGTCGCGCGCACCGATCCGCGCGAGACCGCCCGCCAGCGCCGCGGCGGGGTGGCGCTGTTTGTCATCGGCGGCACGCGCTTTCTCAAGCATCCCGCCTTCGGCCCGTTCGACCAGACCGAGGACTCGCCGATCATCCAGGTCCCCACCGCCGGCTATGACCGCGCGAAGGTCGGGCGCTACTTCAGCGCGTACGTGCGCTGCTGAGCCAGGCGGCGCGCCGGCCGCTCGACCGCGATCCACGACAGCCAGCCGAGCAGCAGTGACACCGGCAGGGCGAAGGCGGTCAGCAGCAGGAAGGCCTCGTTGGACCCGTCGTGAACGATGTTCAGCGACGTGCGCCCCAGAAGCAGGACGGGGTAGTGCACGAGGAAGACGCCGTAGCTGACCGTGCCCACCCAGCGCAGCGGTGCGAGCTCCAGCGGCCTGCGCGCGGCGGCGGGCGCCAGCGCCATTCCGCAGATCGCCGCGGCGAAGGCGAACGGCAGCAGCGCCATCAGCGCTGCGTCGCCGCGAATGCCGGCGCGCACCGCCCCCGCGTCGGCGCCGCCGGACGCGATCAGCGCCCCCAGTGCGACGGCGCTGCCGGCGAGCGCGGCGCCGGTCGCCAGCCAGGGCGGTGGGCGCCACCGTCCGGCGGGGCCCTCGCGCCAGCGCACGTACAGCATCGCGGCGCCCATGCCGGCCGCGAAATCGCCGAGATGCAGGGGAAACGACGACAGCAGGATGCCTTGGTCGCGGCCCGCCGCGCCGTCGAGCAGCAGCCGCCCGGCGACGCCGACAGCGACCGCGAGCACCGTCGCACGCCACGGCCAGCGCCAGAACGCGCCCGCGACGACGGGCAGCAGCAGGTAGAAGAGCGCCTCCAGCGACAGCGTCCACACGACGGGATCGACGCCGAGCCCCAGCGCCCCCGAGTAGCCGGGGATCAGCCGCGCCTCCTGCTGGACGAGCAGCAGGTGCGCGAGCACCGATCCGGCGCTGACCTGATCGCCGATCGCGGCGGTCACCATCAGCGGGTAGGCGAGCACGCACACGATCAGCACGACGTAGTAGGCGGGCAGGATGCGTGCCGCCCGCCGCCGCGCGTAGGTGCGCACCGAGCCGAAGGACCCTCCGCGCCGCGCCACCGGCAGAAACAGCACGAAGCCGCTGAGCACGAAGAACAGCGACACGGCCAGAAAGCCGCTGGACAGCAGGTCGCGCACGGGGCCCCCGCGCAGGCCGGGCTCGCCGGACAGCAGCCAGCAGTGGTAGCCGAGGATGCCCAGCGCGGCGAGCGCGCGGAAGCTGTCGAGGACCGCGACCGTGCCCCCGCGCGCGGGGGCGGCGGCTTCGCGGCCGCTCAGCGCGCCGTCGCCGCCAACTTGCTCGCCTGGCGCTCGGAGCTGATCGTCACGACGTCCCATACGAGCCCCAGCCTGCGCAGCCCGGCGATCGTGAGCGCGCTGGGATCCAGCGCGCGCTCGTGCCGGCGCAGCCCGTGCGCCGCGGATGTCGGGAACGCATGGTGGTTGTTATGCCACGCCTCGCCGAAGGTCAGCGGCGCGAGCCACGCGAGGTTGCGCGAATGGTCACCGGTCTCAAAGCGCCGGCGGCCGAAGAAGTGACACAGCGAGTTGATCGAGTACGTGACGTGGTGCAGCAGCACGATCCGCACCGCGCCGCCCCACAGCAGGCCCGTGAGCGCGGCCTGGATCGTGCCGCCGAGCGCGTAGCCGAGGCCGAACGGCAGCGCCAGCCCGAGGCCGATCCACCACAGCGTCGTGCGGTCGATGAAGCTGATCGTCGAGTCGGCGAGCAGGTCGGGCGCGTAGCGGCGCTTGTTGGCGCGCTGGGTGTGCAGGAACAGCCACCCGACATGCGCGTGCGCGAGGCCGCGCAGCGCGCCGCCCAGCCCGCTGCCGTGATCGACGTGCGGGCTGTGCGGATCGCCCTGGCGGTCGGAGAAGGCATGGTGCTTGCGGTGGTCGGCGACCCACGCGGTGATCGGTCCCTCGATCGCCATCGTGCCCATGACCGCGAGCGTTGCCCGCAGCGGCCCGCTCGTCGCAAACGCGCGATGGGTGAAGTGGCGGTGAAAGCCGACGGTGATCCCGAGCCCGGTCGTGACGTACATCACGGCGAACACGACGAAGTCGTGCCAGTGCAGCAGCTGCGCCCACGCCTGCCAGACGACGATCCCCAGGGCCAGAACCGGGACGACGGTGACGATCCCCGTCGCGATGCGGTCCGCGCGCTCGTTGGCGCACGGCTCGATGTCCGATGCGAGCGGCCCGCCGCCACTTGCCGACTGCGTCTCGGCGGCCGGCTGGTCCTCAGCCTGCGGGCCGGCCTGCGGCGCGCGCGTGGCGCTGTACATCGGGGTCCTCTTTCGTCGATGGCGATGCACCGGGCCGGTCAGACTGCGGTGTCCGTGGCGCCCACGGTAGTGGGTTGCGCCGGCGATCGGTCCGATCCCTAACCTGCTCGGGCGTGACGCGCGGTGCTCGCCTGACCATCCTGATCGCCGTGCTGGTCGCGCCGGTGTCCGTCGCCGTCGCCGCGGACGGGCGTACGAGCGCGCCGCGCGGGCCGATCGTCGAGACCCCGACCCCGCCCGAGCCGGTGCCGATCCCGCCGCCCTCGAGCCCATGTGCCGACGTGCGCCAGCGCTGCCCGGACCTCGTTCTGCTCCCGCCGAGCGACCTGCGGCTGATCCGCAGCCGCTCCGGGCGCCTGCGGCTCGGCTCGCGCAACCGGCTCGTCAACCGCGGCGCCGGACCGCTGTACCTGACCGGCAGGCGCGACAAGCGCCGGACGATGAAGGTCAGCCAGCGCATCTACTCGGTCAGCGGCGCGCACCGGACCTATCGTCTGAAGGACACGCGCTTTGACTTCTGGTTCATCCCCGGCCAGGGGCGCTACTGGAAGCTGCGCGACGCGCTGCGCTTCGAGCTTCGGAAGACGCACGGCCCCGTCAAGCGCCTCGTGAAGGTCGGCCGCAAGACGCGCTTCTGCATGCGCGATCTCATCGAGGTGCCCGGCCTGCCCGGCCCGCGCAGCCGCGTGTTTGGGGTTTGCAGCCAGTCGCCGAGGGCGCGGTCGGTGCGTATGGGCATCTCGGTCGGCTGGATGGAGAGCTACCCGTCCGGCTACCACGAGCAGTACGTCGACGTCACCGGGCTGCGCGGTTGCTATGTGCTGCGACACATCGCCGACCCCAGGCAGCACCTCATGGAGTCCGACGAGTCCAACAACATGTCGCAGGTGCGCGTGCGCCTCGGCGGCCGCAGGCTGCGCGGCTGCTAGAAGGTCGCGCCGGTCCTGGACTTCAGCTCGGCGAGCTCGATCGCGAGCGCGTCGACGACCTCGTTGAGGTCCGCGATCGCGCTGTAGTCGCCGTCGCGCATGGCATCCACGGCGGCGCGAGCCTCCTGCAGGCCCTCCTGGAGGCGGTCGAGCGCGCCGTCGATGCTGGAGACGTCCATAAGACGCAAGGCTACCGCCGCGGACGGAAGGGTGGCGGCCCGCCACCTGGTCCTGTCCTGCGGGTTGCCGGCGCCCCAGAGCAGGACGAGGCGAGGATCATGCGGCGCGGACCGCCGTCTGGAGGTTGCCACGAGCGCGCACGATCAGCGACTTCGTCGCCGGGACCGTCGTGTGCAGGGCGTGGGCCGTCTCGACGTGCGTGCGCCCGTCGAACTCGCGCATGACCAGGGCGATCCGCTGGCGCTCGGGCAGCCGGCCGATCTCCTCGACGATCCGGCGCATCTCCTCGCGCTCGGCGACGCACTGCGCTGGGTCGGCGTCGGGCACCGCGCGCATCCCGATCGCATCGTCGTAGGCGTCCGTGCGCTGCGGTCCGCGCAGCTCGTCCAGCGCGCGGTTGCGGACGATCATGTACAGCCACGGGCGCAGCGTCATCGGCCGGTCGGTGATCCGCAGCGCGCGATGCGCGCGGATCAGGGCATCCTGCACGATGTCGTCGGCGTCGTGGCCGCTGTGAAGCAGCATGCGCCGCGCGAACGCCGTCAGTGCCGCGCGGTGCCGGCGGTCCATCTCCGAGAAGGCGGAGTCGACGCCGTCGCGGAACTGCTTGACGAGCTCGGTGTCGGTGAGGCTTGAGAGTGGCGGGGCGATCATGGTGGGCTCCTTGGGAACGGTTCTATCCGCACAATCGGTTCAGCGCCCCCGATTGCCCTGACGCCCGGGGTCACACCTGCCCCACTCAGGTGTGAGACGGCGCCACCCAGGGTGGGTTGACATCGCGATGTGGCAAGCTCAGCTGCCATGCCCAAAGCCGAATCGTCACCGCTGGATGCACACGCTGCGACGCCCGGCGAGCTGCGCGAGCGCATCGAGGCCGAGCGCGCGGGCCTGCCGTTTCTCGTCCTGCGCGACGGCGACGGCGCCCAGCGCGTGCACGTGCTCGAACCGCAGCTGCGGCGGGTGGCGATCGGCCGCAGCGCGGGCAACGACGTCGCGCTCATGTGGGACACCGAGGTCTCGCGCCTGCACGTCGAGCTCGAGCGCCTCGGCGACGAGTGGACGGCCGCCGACGACGGCCTGTCGCGCAACGGCTCGTTCGTCAACGGCCAGCGCATCTCCGGCCGCCACCGCCTGCGCGACGGCGACGTGCTGCGCGTCGGCCGCACGCCGATCGCCTACCGCGTTCCCGAGGCGTCGGAGACCAGCCCGACCGCCGCCGCGGGCAGCCGCGCCGAGCTGCCGTCGCTGAGCCCGACGCAGCGCTCGGTGCTCGTCGCCCTGTGCCGGCCCTACAAGGACACCGAGTTCGCGACCCCCGCCACCAACCAGCAGATCGCCGACGAGCTGTTCCTGTCGGTCGACGCGGTCAAGGCGCACCTGCGCACGCTGTTCGGCTACTTCGGCCTCGAGCACCTGCCCCAGAACCAGAAGCGCTCCTACCTGGCGATGCGCGCGCTGCAGGACGGGACGGTCAGCCGCCGCGACCTGTAGTGCCTCGCCGCGAGAAGGTCACGCGCTGCACGCCGCCGCCGCTCTCGTCGAGCAGCGTCAGCCAGACCGTGTCGCCGCCGGTCACGTCGAGCGCGAACGGCTCGCCGCCCGTCTGGATCCGCTCGCGCACGCGCCGCCTGTCGGGGTCGATCCGAAAGAGCGTGTTCGCCGCCTGCGCGGTGACCCACACCGAGCCGCCGCCCACCGTCACGCGCGTGGGTGCGACCGGCAGGTCGATCGTCCTGCGCTGCAGGCTGCGCGGGTTGATCCGCTTGATCGCCTTGTCGCCGGCCACGGCCACCCACACCGCGCCCTCGCCGACGGCGACGCCGTTGGGATCCGAGCCGACGGTGATCTGCTTGTGGTTTGAGATGTTGTCCGCATCGACGCGTACGACGCTGGGCGAGAACGTGTTCGTGACCCACACCGCCCCCTCGCCGACGGCGATGCTCTGGACGCCGCCGGGAATGATCGTCGACTGCTGGGCCCCCGTGCTCGGGTCGATCCTCACGAGCGTCTCGCCGGAGCCGTCGCGCATGCCGCGCCTGCGGACCCCGACCCACACCGCGCCCTGGCCGGTCGCCATCACGATCGGCTGCCCACCCTGGACCGTCGTCGCCGCGCCGATACGTCGGCCCGTGCTCGGCCGAATGCGCAGCAGCGAGCCCGTGTTGCCCTTCAGCGCCCAGATCGATCCGAAGCCCGTCGCGACGGCCGTGCCTCCGGCGCGGATCGTGACCTGGCGCACCGTGGCGGCGGTCTTGGCGTCGAGGACGACGATCTTGCCGTCCGAGCCGCTCAGCACCCAGACGCGGTTCTTGCTGACCGTGATGCCGTTGGGCCGCGTCGCGATCGGGCGCGGATCCTCCGCGCGCGTCGGCGCGGGAGCGCTCGTCGTCGTGCTCGGAGCCGTACTGGCGGTGATGGGAGGGGCGTCCTCGCCGCCACCGAGCAGCAGCGCGACGAGCACGCCGGCGATCACGAGTAGCGCCGCGGATGCCTGCACCGCGGGGCGCCGCGCGAGCGCGCCGATCGAGCGGTCCCGGCGGGCGGTGACCGCGGTCTGCACCTGATCGGGGGAGGCGTGCGTCTCGGCATCGGGCGCCGGAGGGCTGACGCGCGCCGTGGGCAGCGTCGGCGCCATGCCCTCGGGCGCCGCGGCGCCGCGCGCGACGACGCGCTCGGGGCCCGTCGCGTTGCTGCGCCCCGCGGCGGCCAGCACGGCACGGCCGAGGTCGCCCGCCGAGGGAAAGCGGTCCGCCGGATCCTTGGCCAGCGCGCGCGTGACGACGCCCGCGAACGCCGCCGGGACGCGATCGGTCGGAGGCGGGGCGTTGAGATGTGCCCACAGCGTCGCCTCGTCGGACTCGCGGTTGTACGGCGCGTCGCCGGTCAGCGCGTGGACGAGCACGCAGCCCAGCGCATAGACGTCGGTGCGCGCGTCGACGCGCTCGCCGCGGATCTGCTCGGGCGCGACGTAGCCGAGC
>Ga0136618_10000155_pt1 | contig 19481 bp, 15 predicted proteins | sample AntDrymUQ3302106_2_FD_104805 | JGI IMG/M metagenome (GOLD analysis project Ga0136618, IMG submission 104805) | Polar desert sand microbial communities from Dry Valleys, Antarctica - metaG UQ330 (21.06) | ecosystem: Environmental > Terrestrial > Soil > Desert | place: Antarctica: Dry Valley... | reverse complement strand
GCATTCAAGGACGAACTCGCCAAACTTTTGAAAGACGGTTTCACGGCGGAAGAAATCGAAGCGGCGAAAAGTGGCTGGCTTCAGCAGCAGCAGCTTTCACGCGCTCAAGACCGCGAGCTTTCCAGCAGATTAAACAATTATTTGTTTCTCAATCGAACGATTGCCTGGGACGCTGATTTTGAAAGCAAAATCAAAGCCTTAACGTCCGACCAGATCAACGCGGCGATGCGGAAATATATGACTCCCGAAAACATTTCGATTGTCAAAGCGGGCGACTTTGCGAAAGCCAAAGAGAAGATGAAAAAGCAGTAAAGGCAAAACTCAATATACATTTTTTGTAAATTTGAGTTACAAAGAAAGGGACAAGTTTCATTTGAAACTTGTCCCTTTTCTACATAATAATTTGATATTACAACGGGCTAAACTTTTTGCAGATTTTATTTCGCAGTCGCCTTCTTCGACTGTGACTTCTTTTCTGTTTTCGGTTTCGTCTTAGTTTTTGAAGCCGTTTTCGTTGTTGTATCTTTTACAGTTGCTTTGGAAGTTGTTTTCTTTTCGGTTTTCGCTGCCGGATTGAGCATCGAAGTCCAGCGAAATTCAGGTGTTTCAAAACCTTCCTTCAACTTCTTGAGAATAAAATCAGTCATTTCATTGATAATCCAATTGTGATTGCTTTCGCCGACTGACGCGAGTTCGGCATCGGGCGCGGGATTCATAAAATCAATCGCATACGGAATGCCGTCTTTGATGGCAAACTCGACCGTGTTCAAGTCGTAACCCAACGCTTTGCAAATCGTTTTTACGTCTTTTTCCACTCGCGCGTGGAGTTCGGGCGAGAGATAATCCTCAACATTGACATACTGCATTCCCGATAAATAAGGCTTCGACGGGTCATACGGCATAATCAAAACCTTTTCCTGCCCGACGCAGTAACAGCGCACGAATTGGTCATACTCGATGCCTTCCTGCAAAGTCATACAAAGCGTTCCCGTCTGATTATAAACGTGCCACAGTTCTTCGAGCGACCAAACTTTGGAGACGTTTTTCCAGCCGCCGCCGTCAAACGGTTTCAAAAACGCGGGAAAGCCGACGTAATCGACGATCGCTTCCCAATCAATCGGAAATTCAAGATTTCGCAAAGATTCGCTGGTGATGTCTTTGATGTAATCCTGCTGCGGCAGCAAAACCGTCTTCGGAATCGCCACGCCGATTTTCGCCGCGAGCGAGAAATTAAAAAATTTATCGTCCGCCGACCACCAGAACGGATTGTTGATAATAAAAGTTCCTTCGAGTGCCATTCGCTTCAAAGTTGCGCGGTAATACGGAACTTCGTGCGAGATGCGGTCAATAATCACGTCATATTTTTTTTCTTCGTCGAGACGAATGCCGCCGACCTTTACCATTTCGGCGACGACTTCGCCGTTTCCTTTTTCATTGATACTTTTAATAATTGATTCGGGAAACGTAATTTCGCGTCCCGTTAAAATACCGACTCTTTTCATAATTTGTTAAATTCCTTTTCTGATAATTTTGTTGAAAGACTACTGTGTAGATTTCGGACTGTTCCAAAAACAGATAGTGTAATTGAGAAGTGCGTAAAGTTTCAAGCGGACAAATAAAGTTTGAAACGCAAAGTTAATCTGCCGCACAATTTAATCTTTAAATAAAAAAAGTCACAAATTGTCATCGAAGCAATTTGTGACCGAATAAAAATCTACTGTTTGATTTGACTATTTTCCGGCAACTTTCCTGTCGCTTTCGCCGACGATATAACTGTTTTTCGCCCTGACGACCAGATTCGGACGCTGAACGCGGACGCGAAGTCGTCGTCGTTCGCCTTTTTGTCCGACCGTTTCAGGATAATAACCGATTGTATATTGACGGCGGAGTTCTTCGGCAATGCCGTTAAACGCCGCGTCTAAGTTATTATTTGCTTCAAAGGTTCTGCCGCCGCTGTTTCTGGCGAGTTCTTCCAGATACCGCCGACCTGTTTCATATTCGGCGCGGCTCGTGCCGGCACCTCTGCGTCCGCTCGGATAACTGCCGCCGCCGATTTGAACCTTGTCGCCTAAAATGCTTCCCAAAATATCTGCAATCACGTTGCCGCTGCTTTGCGGCTGCGGATTGTTTGAGCCGCTGTTTCCGCTCGGCATATCGCTGTAAGTGTCATAACGAATCGGGTAAAACAGCGCGTCGATTTCTTCGGTTTCCTTGACGGTACTCTGGTAGCTTGCCCGCCGCGAAGTCGTGTCAACGCCGTCGGTAAAAAGCACGACCGCTTTGCGACCTTCAATCCGCTGGAGTTGCTGCCTGATAGCATAATCTACGGCTTCATAAAGCCCTGTTCCTTCGCCGAACTTCGCTTGCAGAATAGCATTTCGCAAAGTGTTTCGGTTATTGGTCAAAGGACTTAAAACGCGCACCCGTTCGTCAAACGACATCACCATAATTTTGTCGTCGCGCCGCAGTTGATTGACAAAGGTAATCGCCGCGTTGTGAATTTCGTCAATCTGAAATTTTGTCGAAGGGCTGACGTCTATCATCAAGATAACCGTGAACGGTTGTTCGACCGCCGCAAAATACTCAATCTTTTGCTGTGCGTTGTTTTCAAAAATCTGAAAATCACTCTGCTTCAAACCGGAGATAAATCTGCCGTTGCGGTCAAGCACCGAGACGGGCATCGTTACCAGATTAGTTTCAACCTTGATAACTTCGTCGTCCTCTTCGACGACTTCTTCGGGCGCATCTGTTTTTGCCGGTGTTTGAGTGCCGGATTTTGTGTCGCCAATCAAAACGGGCGGACGCTTGGCAGCCGGTGGATTTGAAGAATTTATTTCGGCGGTTGGCGGTGCCGGAGCCGTCACAATTCTCGGGCGCGTGGCGCGTGTTGTCTGCGCCGCAACTGAAAGCCCCAAAATACCGAGCCAGATAAAAACGACTGCAAATTTTTTCATATTCCGATTCTCCGAGCAAAAACTTAGTATCGGGGAGAATACCTTTGATTAAAGATACACGATAAAAGATGCCAAACAGCGACACTCTGTTAACAACTAACTCTTAATTATTTGTAGAGCGGCGTGCCGGTCAGTAATTTCAAGAACTCATTCTATCCGCGCTTCTTTTCCGGTCTCATTTTATTCGGCGCATTTGTTTTGGCGGAAAAACCCAACGGCTTTGGCGTTTGCGGGATTTTTAGGTCGTTTGCCGCTTTTGAAGCTGCTAATAGTTTAGAATTTTCTAATAGTTTCGCGGCTGCCCGCGCACTCTTGCTTAATTTCTTTTTTTCTTTTGCCATCTATTTATTGTAAAAATTTTTGGAGTTTTGTGTCTAGGAACGTTTGAGCATTTGCGGTAAGGTTGCAAATTCCGCTTTTTTCGTGCGATGTTAGAAATGCACAAGGAGAATTAAAAGTTGTTCGTAGAAAGTAAAACAAAAACGAAACTGCTCAAGAAAATGGGCGAAGCCATCCGCGATTTTTCGATGATTGCCGAGGGCGACAAAATAATGGTTTGTCTGTCGGGCGGAAAGGACAGCTACACAATGCTTGAATTACTGCTCGACGTGCAGAAACGCGCGCCGGTCAAATTTGAGATTCTCGCCGTCAATCTCGACCAGAAACAGCCGGATTTTCCCGAACATATTTTGCCCGAATATCTGGAAAGCGTCGGTGTAAATTATAAAATTGTCGAAGAAGATACTTATTCGATTGTTACCAGATTAGTTCCCGAAGGCAAAACTTTTTGCTCGGTTTGCTCGCGTCTGCGGCGCGGAATTCTCTACACGACCGCCGTCCGCGAAGGCTGCACAAAAATCGCGCTCGGTCATCACGCCGACGACGTTATCAACACATTTCTATTAAATTTGTTTTTCGTCGGACAACTCAAAGCGATGCCGCCGATTCTGCGTTCCGACGACGGACGCAACACGGTGATTCGACCGCTTGCCTATTGTCAGGAAATAGACATCGCCAAGTTCGCTGAAGAAAAACAATTTCCAATAATTCCGTGCAATTTGTGCGGCTCGCAGCCGAATCTAAAGCGCGCCCGCGTTAAAAGATTGATTAACGAATTGGCAAAGGAAATTCCGCACGTCCGCTCGTCAGTTATGACGGCTTTGACCAATGTTACAGGCTCGCATTTACTCGACACGGAGCTTTACGATTTTGAAAACTTTGCGCCTCTGATTAAAGAATTAAAACCTTTGCACGGAAGCGTCGAAAAAGAACTCGACGAGATTTTCGATCATTCCGAACCGCAATTTAATAGTCTTAATTCGCTTGCTCAAATAAGTTGACAGAACTAAAAAATACCGAAATAAATTTCAATGTTTATGAGTCTATTTCAAAATCAATAAAATTTTGTCTGAGGCAACAATTCACAAATTTTATGCTACTAAAAATCAGGCTTACAAATATATGAAATACATAATCCGTATAATTACTATTTTAATTACATTTGCGGTCGGATTGCAGTCCTCATTTTTTTATAACACTTGGCTGACAGATTTACCGCAAGTTCAAGTTGAAGTTAGTGAAAATTTAACATACGCGTGTAAATTCGCGCCTTCTGTTGTGAGCCTTTGCGAACTCGATAGTTTTCCAGATAAATATGACGGCGAATGGGTAATTACCGAAGCAACCGTTTTTGCAAACGGCTATGGTGAAAATGTTTTGTATCCGATTAATTGGTATGAAAGCTGTGAAACTCTTAAAGATATTCACTTTACTTTTCTGGAATTGAAAGACTTCAAAAAACTCCAGATTGCTTTGAAAAATAGTAAACCATACCATAAAGAGGTAAATGTCAGAATTAATGGAACGGTAAAGATAATCAATGAAAAACATATCGGGAAAAGTTATCTGATAATTCCCGATACTATTGAAATAATCTCGCCGTTTAGAAAATTTACGGCGAAAGCTGCGGCTTAGTTAAGAAGAATTTACAAAGACATTTCTTTCAATTCTCCAATAATCTTCGGCAAAATTTCCAAAACAAAATCAACTTCCGCTTCGGTATTAAATCTTCCGAGCGAAAAACGAATCGCGCCCATCGCTCGTGAATATGGAATTTCCATCGCTCGCAAAACGGGCGAAGCGGTGTGAGTTTCCGCGTTGCAAGCCGAACCCGTCGAAACACAAACGCCTGCATCGCTGAGTTTTGCCAGAATTGCTTCGCCGTTGAGGTTTTCAAAGGAAATGCTCGAAGTATTCGGCAAACGAAACTGCGCTTTCTGCGTTCCGTTTAACCGAGAATTTGGAATTTTTTGCAAAATTTCGTTTTCGAGTCTGTCGCGCAGAGATTTAATTTTTCCCATTGCGGAAAAATCCTTCACAAATTCAGCCGCCGCACCGATTGCCGCAATTTGATGAACGGCTTCCGTTCCCGCGCGACGCGAGTTTTCCTGACTGCCGCCGACATAAATTGAAGGAAGTTCGACACCGTTTTTTATATAAAGCGCACCGATGCCTTTCGGCGCGTGAAATTTATGACCGGAAATGCTGAACAAATCTATTTCAGTTTCTTTCAAATTGACGGGAACTTTGCCGACTGCGTTCACGCCGTCAACGTGAAACAGCGCGTCTGAATTTTCTTTGATGATTTCCGCAATTTCTTTGACCGGAAATAAAATGCCGGTTTCGTTGTTTGCCAGCATCACGGAAACGATTGCCGTATCCTCGCACAAAGCGTTTTTCAATTCGTCCAAATCTAAAAAACCTTCTTCGGAAACATCGAGCCAGGTGATTTCAAAATTGTCTTTCTCTAATTTTTCACAAAGTTTGCGAACGGCTTCGTGTTCGACCCGCGTGGTTACGATATGTTTTTTGCTCGGCTCGGCGATGAGCGTTCCGCAAATCGCCCAATTGTCGCTTTCAGTGCCGCCGGATGTAAAAACAATTTCCCGCGAATCGTTTGCGCCAAGCAAACTCGCCACTTGCTCGCGTGCGGTTTCGATGACTTTGCGCGTATCGCGCCCGAAATTATGAGCAGACGACGGATTGCCGTAAAAGTCTGTGAGAAAAGGCTTCATCCGCTCGAAAACTTCCGGCGCAATTTTGGTAGTGGCGTTATTATCGAAATAAATCATAAAAACAATGGAAAACGGAAAATGGAAAATGGAAAATAAAAACATCATCAATTTACCATTCAGCATTTATTTTTTGCTATTCATAATTTTCCGTTTTCCATTTACCTTTTACCATTTACCCTTTACCATTAAGAAAGTGAACGCAACTCTCAAGGTTACAGAGGCAAGCGGCAATAGCTGGAAAGTTAATCTGCTTCCGCTTTCAAACTACAGCATCGGCAGAGGCAAAGACAACGACATCGTTCTCAATGACCGTCGTGCTTCGCGCCGCCACGCGCAAATTATTGCAGAAGCGGCGGACTTTAGAATCGTTGACGGTTATTCCTCGGGCGGCGAAATCAAGCGCAGCGTCAATCAGGTTTTCGTCAACGGAACACCGAGACTCGAAAAAATTCTCGAACAAGGCGATGTGATTATTATTGGTGAAACCCGTTTGAAATTTGATAAATCGACCGAAGCAAAAGTTGCGGAAATTCCGAAAAGCAAGAATGAAATTCTCGTAGATTTGCTCGATGATTCGGCGGGCAAAGCAGAAAACACAAAAAACTTAAAATATAATAATCAGCCGCTCGGACATACGCAGATGTTGATGTCTGCACAGGAAATTATCAGAGGCAGCTCAAATCTTTCGCTTGATTCGGGGGTTGCCACGCCCGAAGAAATCAAGGAACTGCGCCGCAAGGCAAAGGTTTTGGATTTGCTTTACGAAATGAGCAAAACAATTGGCACGGTTTTTGACTTGAAAGAAATCTTTGTCAAGGCGACGGATTTGGTTTTTCGCGGAACGCCTGCCGACAGAGTGGTCGCCTTGATTAGCGAGGAAACGCCCGGCGGCAAAATTTTACACAACAATCTTTTGCCGATTGCCGTCAGAGCGCGTGACGCGAGTATGGAAAATTCAGCCGAAAAAATTTCGATTAGCCGAACGATTACGCAAAAAGTAATGCGCGAAAAAGTCGCGTTGTTGTCGCAGGACGTAACGGGCGACAAACAGCTTTCATCGGCGGAATCAATCGTTTTGCAAGGTGTGCGCTCGACTATCTGCGCTCCTCTGATAACCGAATCGAATGTCCACGGCGTGATTTACGCCGACCGGCTCGACCCGTTTTCCGCTTTTAGTCCGAATGATTTGGAACTCATCAGCGCGGTGGCGGCGCAAACCGCCGTCACGGTTGAAACGGTCAAAGCGCATAAACGTCTGGCGCGGGAAGAAGTCGCGCGGGCAAATTACAGCCGTTTTATGCCCGAATATGTCGTCAAACAATTGCTTGAAAACCCCGATTCGTTTAAACTCGGCGGTGTTAATCAAACTATCACCATTCTTTTTGCCGACATTCGCGGATTCAGCGCGTTCTCGGAAAGAGAAAAGCCCGAAAAAGTGGTCGGTCTTCTCAACCGCTTTTTTACGGCGATGTCGGAGATAATTTTCGCGCATGGCGGAACGCTCGACAAATATACCGGCGACGGTTTGATGGCGATTTTCGGCGCGCCGACGGCGACTGCCGATGATGCGAAAAACGCTGTGGACACGGCGGCGGCGATGCAAAGACGACTTGTAACTTTAAATAACGAATTAGAATCCGAAGGTTTCAGCCGGATAAATGTCGGCATCGGACTTCATACGGGCGAGGCAACCGTCGGTTATATCGGTTCTGAGCAACGCTCGGAATACACGGCGATTGGCGATACGGTTAATCTGGCTTCGCGGCTCGAATCCAACGCCCGCGGCGGACAAATTTTAATTAGCGAAGCGACGGCACAGGCAGGCGGAAACTTGTTTGAGCTGACCGCGCAAGAACCTTTAACGGTAAAAAATCGCTTGCAGCCTGTTTCACTATTTGAAGTAGAGTGGAATTAGGCTAAAATTAGCAGTATTTTAAGATAAGGGAAACCGTTAAAACAGTCCGTTTTTTGACTTGTTGTGTTTGAATAAGGGGAAATGCCTTTATGTTAGGAATTTCATCGTTAAGAAAACTCGTTACCGATTCGATGGCGATTGATATGGGCACGGCAAGCACTCTGATTGCCGTCAAAGGGCGCGATATTGTGCTTGACGAACCGTCAATGATTGCCGTCAACGAATTAACGGGGGAAATAGTTGCCTACGGTCACGAAGCATTCGATATGCGCGGGCGCGAAGCACGTGACATTACAGTTTTAGCACCGCTCAACGGCGGCGTGGTGGCGGATTTTGAACGCACGAAAAAAATGCTGGCGCATTTCGTCAAAAAGGCAAAAACCGGCGGCTCGCAGGTTTCTCTGCAAGCCGTGATGAGTATGATCTCCGACGTTACGCACGTCGAACAGCGGGCTTTGTTGAATGCGGCGGAAGACGCGCATATCGGCAAAATTTATATGATGGAAGAAGGCTTGGCGGCGGCGTTCGGCGCGGGCGTCACGCCGCGCGATAAACGCGCTTCGGCGGTGATTGACATCGGCGCGGGAACAACCAATATTGCCGTTGTTGCCAAAGGGACGGTGGTTCATTCACGTTCGGAACGGCTCGGCAGCGACGAGATAAATCTGGCATTGGCAAATCATCTGCGGCGGCATCGCGGGCTGCAAATCGGCGAAGAAACAACCGAAACTATCAAGATACGGTTTGCGACCGCTTTTCTGCCCGAAGACATTGCAAAAAGTTTGACGGTGCGCGGGCGCGACGTGCAGACGGGAAGTCCGGCGGCGGTTGACATTACGGTCGGTGAAATTTATCCGGTGGTCGAAGGCATCGTGCGGCGCGTGGCGCAAATCGTCAGCGATACCTTGACCGAGCTTCAACCGGAAGTTGCCGCCGATATTTACGACCGCGGAATCATTTTGACCGGCGGCGGTTCGCTGCTGAACGGTATTGAACAATATGTCCGCAACTTTGTAAATCTGCCGGTCACGATTTCAGATGAGCCGCGTTATGCCACCGTCCGCGGACTGCTCAATATGTTCGACGAACCCGAACTGCTCGAAAAAGTCTCGCGCAACGAATTTCACTTTCTGCAAAACTCCGAAGTTCCGTTTGAAGCATAATCTAAGACGCAGAGACGCGGCGACACGGAGAGAAATATTTCCCCGCGTCGCCGCGTCGCCGTTTCTCCGCGTCATACTTTATATGATTTAATTTTAGCAATGCGCTTTCTCCAATTCTTCAAGCGGCAACTTCTTATCGCGCACGTTTTCGGAATTCCCGTGCGTGTAGATTTTCGCTGGTTCTTTGTGCTGATATTAATGTCCTGGCTGACGGCGAGCAGCATTGACCCGACCTTCAAAAATGCCTCAACCAATTTCTTTTTTGGATTTTTGACCACCATAATATTTTTTGCTTCGATTTTTATACACGAAGTTGCACACGCCGTCATCGCCCGCCGAGAAAACGTGCCGGTGGTGGAAATTGTGCTTCATCCTTTCGGCGGTCTGACGCGCTTTCGGCGTGAACCCGACACGCCGCGTGCCGAATTCCGCATCGCTATTGCCGGACCGATTGCCAGTTTTCTGCTCGCGGGTTTGTTTCTGGCTCTCTGGGCAATAACCAATTCGCTCGGCACAAATATCATCTCGCCGCTGTTTTTTCTACTCTTCCTGTGGAATTTTCTGCTGGCGATTTTCAATCTTTTTCCCGGTTATCCGCTCGACGGCGGCAGAGTTCTTCGCGCATATCTATGGCGGCGCGGCACAGATTTGAACGAAGCAACCATTTTGACAGGTCGCTGCGGGCAAATTATCGCCGGAGTGTTAATCCTCTTCGGAACTTTTATCGCGCTCGTGCGGGCGGATTTCTTTACCGGCTTCTGGACGATTATCGTCGGTGTATTTCTTTACGATTCGGCGAGCGGAATTATTCGTCAAACCAGGGAACAGGAAAAACTCATCGTCGAAGACGTGATGGAAATTCCGATTTCCGTCAGTCCCGAAGCGGACGTTCTCCATTTTGTTGACCGAATTTTGCCGCTCTACCGCCGGACGATTTTTCCAGTCGTCAAAGATAAACAGCTTTACGGCATTCTGTCATTGGAAGATTTGAAAAAGCTGCGGCGTGAAGATTGGCACAAAACGCAGATTAAAGCGGTGATGCGTCCGGTTACGCCCGATTACTTTGTCGAACCGGATATGCTCTTGAGCGAAGCGCGGGAATTGATGCGCGAAAACGGCATCGGCGCGCTCGGCGTAATTGATGCGAGCGGAAATCTCGTCGGCTTTATGCACGGCAAAAAAATCAAACAAAGAAGTTGACCAAATTGCAGATTATCAAATTTTGGTTAATGATTAAGACAAGTTTTGCGATCAAAAATTAAGAGACATCTTTCCAAAATAAAATTGACCGGATCTTAAGAAAAAATAAATCGCAGAGACGCTGAGACGCTGAGAAAAAACAAAAAATTCGCGGAGATTTTCTTAAAATTAGAAACTTTCGGGATAATCAAAAGTGGTTGTACCAAATATTTTTTCAAAAAAACTCTGCGTCTCTGCGTCTCTGCGGTAAAAAAAAATATTTAGGAAAGATGTCTATTTAGGAAAGATGTCTAAGGGAGAAAAAGTTAATGCTTGCCGTTTTGGGCGCACTTGTTGCAAATGGTCTAATCACGATTTTGAAATTTATTGCCGCCATCTTTACCGGCTCTTCGGGGATGATGGCGGAAACTCTCCATTCTTTGGCGGACACGACCAATCAGGTTTTCCTGCTTTTGGGATTGCGTTTCTACAAACGTCCCGCGTCTGAAAAACATCCGTTCGGTTACGGCAAGGAACGCTTTTTCTGGTCGTTTATCGCCGCGATTTTTATTTTCGGAGTCGGTGCAACTTACGCTATTTACGAAGGCATCGATAAAATCAGACATCCGCACGAAATCACGAATCTAAATTTGGCTTATTGGATTCTGGGAATATCATTTGTTTTGGAAGCCGGCTCGATTGCGCTGGCTCTCTATCAGGAAATCAAGGAAGCCCGTCACGAAGGAATGACTTTTATAGAGTATTTGCGCGAATCGAAAGACCCGACGGCGAAAACGGTTATTTTTGAAGATTCCGCCGCGCTCATCGGAATCGTGCTGGCGGCAGCCGGACTTCTTTTGGGGCAATACAAAGTGCCGCCCTATGAAGGCGTGATGTGGGACGGTATTGCTTCGGTAACTATCGGCGTGGTTTTGGCGATTGTCGCATTCGGTCTGGCACGTTCTTCGCGCGGACTTCTTTTGGGCGAAGCGGCGACTGAAAAAAATGTCGCGGCGATTCGCGCGGCTATCGAAGCGCATCCGAGTGTCGTCAAAGTCATCGAACTTTTAACGATGCACCTTGCGCCGAAACAAATTCTGGTCAACGCGCATATCAATCTGAAAAGTGAATTGACCAGCACGGAAATTATTCAAACCATTGCCGAAGTGGAAGAAGCAATGAAGAAAGCCGAGCCAAAGGTTGATATGATATTCTTGGAAACGGCAAGCCTCAGAGATACGAATCTTAAAGAGGCAAATCCAAAACATATCGGTTGATAATTTAAGATTCGGGATTCAAGATTCAGGATTCAAGATTCGGGATTCAAGATTTAAGATTCATTTCTTTCTTTTGGAATCCTAAATCCTAAATCCTAAATCCTGAATTCTGAATCTTGAATTCTAAATCTTGAATTAAAAGATGGAGTTCAGCGATTACATTCCAAACATAAACACGCTGCGAAATGTGTTCGACATCGCGCTGGTTTTTGTTATCGTGTATGTCGTCTTGAAACTTCTTCGCGGCACACGGGCAGTGCCGACGGTGGTCGGAATGTTGGGTCTGGCTCTTTTATATTGGCTTGCGGTGGCGCAGGAACTCGCTACGCTCGAATTCGTTTTGCGTTCGGCGGTGCTTTATATCGGCGTGGCGATTATCGTTTTGTTCCAATCGGAAATCCGCCAGGCTCTGATTTATTTCGGCAATCGGCTGCGGTTCCCGGTTTTCCGCCGCGCACAAGGCGGTCTCGGCGAAAATATCTATGACGAAATCGTTTTAGCGGCAACCACGCTTTCGACTGAAAAAATCGGCGCGCTGATTGTCATCGAACGCAATGTCGGGCTGAGAAATTTTATCGACGCGGGCGTGTCGCTTGATGCCAGACTCAGCTACGATTTACTGGTCACGATTTTCAATCCGACAACGCCGCTGCACGACGGCGCGGTTATCATTCAGCGCGAGCGCATCGCCGCCGCATCCGTTTTTTTGCCGCTCACCAAAAATCCGAGTATTTCGCGCGAACTCGGCACGCGCCACCGCGCGGCAATCGGCGTAACCGAAGGCACAGACGCGGTTTCGGTCGTTGTTTCCGAAGAAACCGGTTTAATTACTTTTGTTGAAGGCGGCAGGGTTAAGCGGAATTTAGACACGACGAGTCTTCGTAGCTTACTATTACGCGCAATGGATTTGCCGGTCATCGAAACAAAACGCGAACCGACAAAAACTATGAAGGAAACCGAATCCGAAATAACAATTGGGTAATTCAAGATTTAGGATTTAGGATTCAGGGTTCAAAATTCAGGATTCAAAATTCAAGTTTGCTAAAAACAATCCTAAATCCTGAATCCTGAATCCTAAATCCTGAACTCAATATATGTTTTCCCCGACCGAAAAATTTTTTCAAAAGGAAGAGCGGCAAATCTTTATTCGCCGACTTTTTCGCCGCGTCTTTTTGGAGGATTGGTTGATAAAAGCGACTGCGCTTTTTATTACGCTCGGCTTGTGGCTCGGCGTAACGGGACTTCGCGCGCCGATTACAACTCGTCTGAACAATGTCGCCATAAAGCTTCGAGTTTCAAACGACATCGAAATTACCAATTCGCCCGTGCAGGAAGTTGATTTGGTAATTACCGGCGACAAGCGCAAAATTGACCAGATAAAACAAAGCGATTTGGTAGTTTCGCTCGATTTGGCTGACGCGCAGACGGGTGACCGAATCGTTCAAATCACACCCGAGAATGTCAACGTCGAACTTCCGACCGGAGTTCGGCTCGATGAAGTTCAGCCAAACAAAATCGCGGTCAAATTGGAAAAAGTCGAAGAACGCGAAATTGCGGTTAAAGCCGAAACCGAAGGAAATCCGGACGAAAATTTTGAAATTTACAGCGTCACGGTCGTGCCGCCCAAAGTGCGTATTCGCGCACCCGAAAGTTATATCAAATCGCTCGATTTTGTTTCGACTGAAAAAATAAACGTCGAAAACCGGCGGGAAGATTTCACGGCTCGACAGGTTGCGCTCAACGTCGTGAATCCGAAGGCGACGCTGCTCGATGCAACGGTTGATGTCTTTTTCAAAATCGGCGAAAAGCGAATCGAAAGACTTTTTTCCATTCCGGTTGAAACAGAGGACGCAAACAAAATTGCCACGTTTGTGCTTTACGGCGCACGCTCGATTTTAGAATCGGTCAAAGCGGAAAATCTGCAAGTGCAAATTCTCAAAAACGAAGCGGGCGAAAATTCTCCGCAGGTAATTTTACCCGTTGAAATTCAAGGACAAGTCGAAATTAGAAAACTTAAAATCAATGGATAATGGATAATGGATAATGGATAATTAAAATCCTTCTTAGATTATCCATTATCCATTATCCATTATCCATTATCCATTTTCTTACGTCTTCGCGCATTTCGTCCGTGATTTCGTGTTTTGCTTTGTAAGTTTTTGCCTGAAAGTTTGGCAGATAGTCTTCTAACTTTTTCTCAAAATTTTGAAATTTCTCAAACGGATAAAATTCGTCATTGTCGCCGTAAAGATATAAAACCTCCGCATCGGTCGGCGTGTAAATTTCGTTTGTTTCCAAATCCGAAGGAATGCCGCCGCACAGGGCAATCACGCCGCGCAAAATTTCCGCGTGCGTAAAAGCAAAGCGAAAATTCAGCGCACAGGCTTGCGAAAAGCCGTAAAGATAAATTCGTCGAGCGTCAATAATTTTATCTTTGCCGAGTTTTTCTATCACCTCAAGCACGAAATTATGGTGCAGCAAAACAGATTCCTCCGCTTTATAATCGGTCAGCCAGCCGAAGCCGATTTTGAATTTACCGTCGGTTTCACGGAAGTGCTGATGCGGTGCCTGGAGCGATGCGACGACGAAATTTTCGGGCGCAATCTGGCGCGCTTCCCGCATCATGTAACGCTTGTGCGCGCCGTAACCGTGAACGGCGACAAGCAACGGCGCAGGCTTCTCCAAATTTTCAGGAACATATAAATCGTAGTAGAGATTTATTTTGGTTTGCAGACTTAAATCGGTTTGCAGATTTTCGGAATTCATAATTATTCTAATGGTAAATGGTAAATGGTAAATGGTAAATGAAGACGTGGATTTCAAAGATTCTATTTACCATTTACCATTTACCATTTACCATTAAATTACCTATGCAAAGTCTACTCAAACAGCTTGACGAACTCACCGGCGTTGAGACGGAAAACAATTTTGCTAAATGGCTTGAGCGAATTGCCTTTATTTTTTTAACTTTGATGGTTTTGTCCGCGCCGCATTCGATTGCCGCGACGCAAATTACCTGGCTTTCGGGAATGCTCGCGTGGACGATTCGGCTGTTTATAAAACCTCGTCCGAAACTCGTCCGAACGCCGCTCGATGTTGCTTTATGGGCTTTTTTCGGTTGGTCGGTGATTTCCGCAATATTTTCTTACGCGCCCGATATTTCAATTGACAAACTTCGCAACGTCGCGCTTTTTCTGATTTTCTATTTTGTCGTCAATAATCTGCGAAATGTTCGCGCCGTTAAATTTCTGGTTTTTGCATTGATTTTTTCGTGTCTGGCGAGCGCGGCTTGGTCGCCGGTTGAGCGTTTCATCGGGCGCGGTGTTCAAATCTCAGGCATTTCGGCGCAAAGTCCGCTTGTCAAGGGGCAGCATTTTAACCACGATGTTTATCTTCGCGCCAAAGGTAGAAATCTCAGAAGTCCGGGTAATGCAGAAACATCAGAAGATAAAATCGTGTCTTTAATCGAAGGCGACGCGATTGTTGAAGTCGAAGGCAGAAAAATCAGAACGCTTGATGAACTGGTCGCCGAGATTGAAAAAAACGAAACAACTTATCTTGAATGCTTTCGCCCACCGAATTATTTTACGATTCGAGTGCGGCGGGCAGATTTGCTCAGCGGCGCGAATTCGCTCGATAAACTCGGCATCGGCAGTTGGACGCACAGCCGAAATTGGCGATACGCCGGATTTTACGGTCATATAATTACTTACGCCGAAGTTTTACAATTAATCGCATCGCTTGTTTTGGGACTTTTCATCGCCAGCCTGGGAAGTAAAGAAGACGCGGAGACACTGCGACGCGGAGACGCGGCGAAAGAGCAGGATAAATCTCTGGTCGGAGAAAAATCCGCTCGTCCGTTTTTCAAATCTCCGCGTCGCCGCGTCGCCGCGTCGCCCTTTCTCCTCCTCTGTCTTATCACGATGATTTTCGCGCTTTTGACGACTTTTACGCGCTCGGCGCAAATCGCTTTTGTCATTTCGGCGTTTTCAATTGCCCTGGCAAGCGGCAGTCGCAAAAGGTTTTTAGTTTTAGCTGCGGTAATTTTACCCGTCGCGCTAATCGGGCTTTTCTTTGTGCAACAAAGCAGAAACGTCGGCTTTGACGATAAAAAAGATGATTCGATAAATTACCGGCAAACGGTTTATCGGGAAGGCTTCGAGTTATGGACAAGCAGTCCGCGCAACTTTTTTCTCGGTGTCGGAATGGATTCGGTCAAGCGTTACAAAAAAGAATGGCATTTATTTGACAACGGCAGGCTTGAAACAAGTCATTTTCACTCGACACCTTTGCAGCTTTTGGTCGAACGCGGTTTGCCCGCGCTGCTTCTCTGGCTTTGGATTTTGTGGATTTATGCGCGAATGCTTTTAAAGAATTCAGGATTCAGGATTCAGGATTCAGGATTTAGGATTCAGGATTCAGAATTTAAGAATAAAAATGGCACATCGGATTTTGAGTTTTCAAATCCAAAATCCAAAATCCAAAATCCAAAATCGGAAGATTGGCAAACACGCGGTATTTTACTTGGTTGTTTCGGCGGTCTAGTCGGATTTTTCGTCAGCAGCTTTGTCAATTACAGTTTGGGCGATGGCGAAGTTGCGATGGTTTTCTTCTTGTTGATGGGATTCGGCGTTTCACTTGCGGTTCAGAATTCAGAATTCAGAATTCAGGATTTCAAGTTTTGAATCCTGAACCTTGAATCCCAAATCCTAAATCTTGAATCCTAAATCCTAAATCTTGAACCCTAAATCCTGAATCTTCAAGCGGCTTTTTCGATTCGATAGCGGGCGATTTTCATATACAGACCGCGCCTTGTCAGTCCGAGTTCGTTGGCGACGCGGGAGATGTTCCAGCGGTGGCGCGTCAGGGCGACTTTTATCATTTGCGTTTCGAGTTCCGAGACTGCTTCTTCGAGCGTTCCGCTTTGCGCGCCGACGCTGAAGGACGAAAACGCGCTGTCGTAGGAGGCAATCGGTCTGACGTTGCCGCCGTCGGCAAACGAAGCTATCGGATTGGCACTTCGCTTGAGGTCAATCGAAAGATGTTCGGGCGTGATTTTGTCGCCGTCTTCGGCGCGGGCGACAATGCGCTGAACTTCGTTGCAGAGTTGGCGAACATTGCCCGCCCAATCGCAGACCATCAATAAATCTATCGTTTGCGGCGTAACGGTAATGTCGCGTTTGCCGAATCTGGCTGAATACTGATTGATATAATAATTTATTATCGGCGGAATCTCTGAACGCCGTTCACGAAGCGGCGGAACGCGCAGGCGAATGACGTTTAAGCGATAATATAAATCTTCGCGGAAACTGCCGTCGGCAACCTTTTCTTCGAGCGGCATATTGGTCGCGGCAATAATGCGAACATCAACTTTTACCGGGCGTTTTTCGCCGAGCGGCTGGACTTCGCCTTCCTGCAAAAACCTGAGAATCTTCGGCTGAACGTCGAGCGGCAAATCGCCGATTTCATCGAGAAAAAGAGTTCCGCCGTCAGCCGCGCGAATTATTCCGGGTGAATCGGTAACTGCGCCGGTGAACGCGCCTTTTTTGTAGCCGAAAAGATGACCTTCGGCTAATTCCTTCGGAACGGCGGTGCAGTTAAACGGCACAAAAACCTTATCCTTGCGGTTAGAAATCGTATGAATGGCGCGGGAAACAAGTTCCTTACCCGTTCCCGATTCGCCCGTTACCAGAACCGTTACATCCGAAGAGCGAATTTTATAAACTTCTTCAACCAGCGCGGTCATCGCGGGACTTGAATGAATAAAACCGGGCATCAAGCTGTTCGATGTGAACGGACTCGTTTCCTGGTCGGTGTGTTGAAATTTATCTTTGTCGCGCAGAGCGCAAACGTCCATTCCGAGTTCGACAACTCTGAGAAGCGGCTGAAGTGAGCCGTCGTCATTTAAAACCGCACCCAACCGCGGCGCAATTATCAAAAACGCAGGCGCGGCACTCGGCGCACGAAGATTGAAAATTTTTAAGTTTTTTGCTTTGGCAAAATTTTCTAAATCGTTTTTCTGATTGGCTTCCTGGAGTTTGACGACAATCTCCATACTTTCGGTCGGAACGTAGCCGTGCGTGATAAACGGAAAAAATCTCTTCTGGTCGTTTATCTCGGCGATAATAATTTTGTTTGCCTTGCTTTCCTGCTGCAAAATGGCGATGAGTTCACGGAAAAGCAGTTCGCGTGAAGCGGTTGCTTCGGCGAGTCGGAGCATCAAAAGCTGCGAACCCGCGCTGGTTACGCGCTTCTTCGGTGCTTCGACGGTTTTCAGCTTTTCAAGCGTTTTTTCGGTCGCCGTCATCAGCCATTTAACGCCGAGCTTGCGAAAAATTTCGTTGGCGGAAATCAGATGTTTTCCGGCGCGGTCAGGCTGTGTTTCAAAGATGGTTTTGCCGATTAGATAGTGCGCCAAAGCCGTGTGATAAACGTCTTCCGCCGCTTCAAAAATCGTCAAAGCGCGGCTGAAATGATGGACGGCTAACTCTTCGTCGCCGTTTTCTAAAACCTGCAAACCGCGAATGCGCTGAATGTTGCCAAGCACGAAAAAGTCTGACGACGGGTCGGTTTCTTCAATCGCGGCAAGCTCGCGCTCGCATTCGGACTGTTTGTTTTCTTCGAGATAAACTTCCGCCAGAACAAGGCTCGCCATGTTTGCGATTTGGCGTTCGCCGATTTTTCTGCAAAGTTCGATTGTTTCCTGCGCTTTTTGCCTGGCAGCAGGGAGTTTGCCCTGCAACAATAAACACCGCGCCAGATTCCTCAGCGATTGAATCAAATAATATTCCTTCTTACGCTCTTGGGCTATTCGGACGCTTTTTTCGAGAAGTTCCTGAGCTTCGGTTAATTCGCCACGCAAAATTTTCAGCTCGCCCAGAGAATCCAAAATTCCTGCAATGTGAACGTGATTTGCCTCGGTCGCCAATTGCAAGGCGCGATTATACGCGGCTTCGGCTTTTGTCCATTCGCCGCGCATCGTCAGATGCAAACCCAAATTATTATACGCGGCAGTTGCCTGGATTTTATGCTCGGTCAGCTCGAAAAATTTGATGGATTTTTCCAAACAAGCAATGCCGTCCTGCGGGCGGCGCAAAAACCAATACGCGCCTGACATATCCGAATAAATTTTTCCGAGCAGAAACGGCGCGTTCCGCGAGCCGATAATTTTCACCGCCAAATCGAAAAACTCCAGCGATTTTTCGCTGCTGCCTTCCTGATGATAAGCTGTTGCAACTCCCTGATAGCTTTCCGCCATTCCGCGCCAATCGCCTTGCTCGCGGTAATAATTCAGAGCTTTTTCGGCGTGGTCGCGGGAAATCGAAAATTCGTTGAGCTTGCGATAGACACGCGCCAGCGCAATGTAAATTTCGCCGAATTGATTGGTCAAATTCGCTTCCTGAGATTGCTCCAGAGCGTAATTGAGCAGTGCGACCGCCTGCGGATAATCGTTTGTATTATTTAAGGCAATTGCCAGTTGCGTGATGACGGAAATTTGTGTTTCCGGTTCAATCGCGCCGAGCAGTTCTTCGTCGTCATATTTTTCGATGATTTCGAGCGATTCTTTGTAGCGACCTTGAGTTTCAAGCGTGTAGGATAAAAGCCGGTGAAGTTTGCCCAGTGTTTCGGGCGTATGCGAATAAGTTTTTAGCGTCTGGTTGAGTATTTTTTCCGCCGCGCTGGAAAGTCCTTCGGTCAATTTCTGCTGAACTTCGGCAAAAACCTTCGCCAGACTTTCATCCGAGATGCTTCTCAATTTGCGAACGCGCACATCCGCCGTGCTATCAAACAGTGAAGCACTTTCCGACGATTGATAAATTCTGGTCGACAACGAATCCTTTTTCATCCCGCAATAAAAAAGAAAAACTGCTAATACGAACCTTTTTTCAGTATCAAAGTTTTAATTTCGGTAGAGTAAT
>Ga0136618_10000153_pt1 | contig 19599 bp, 16 predicted proteins | sample AntDrymUQ3302106_2_FD_104805 | JGI IMG/M metagenome (GOLD analysis project Ga0136618, IMG submission 104805) | Polar desert sand microbial communities from Dry Valleys, Antarctica - metaG UQ330 (21.06) | ecosystem: Environmental > Terrestrial > Soil > Desert | place: Antarctica: Dry Valley... | reverse complement strand
GCATCGGCCAGGCCATCGACATCCTGGGTGGAATGGTGCCGGCGGCGCCGCGCTGGATGACCAGGGTCGGGCTGGAATGGGCGTTCCGCATGCTGCGTGATCCGCGCCGGATCGGGCGCCGCGTCTTCATCGACGACCCGCCCTTCTTCTGGTGGATGCTCCGGTCGCGTCTGAGGAGGCGTCCCAAGGCTGGTGGCTAGTGGCGCTCGCGCCCGGGCTGCGGGCCGTGGCGCGCAGGTTGGGCGTGGAGCGACAGGCCCTCTACTTCCGCAGGCTCTTCCTGCCGCAACATGTGCGCGCCGATATCCGCGACAGCGAGCTCAGCGCGCTCGATGACGAGACGCCGCATGACCGCGCGGAGTTCGTCCAGGGTCAACAGCGGCGCTCGCTACAACTTCGTCACGTGGCCCTCGTAGCCTCGAAACTTGCCCCGCAGGACCGTAGGCCAGTCGGTGCTCTCCGGGTTGGTGAGCACTGACCGCCGTCCGTCAATGGTGCGATCAATACATGGGCTAGCGATGACTTGGGAGCCTGCGGTCGGTATAGTGGCCAACACGTCGCGCTCGGGGATGGGCCTGCGGCCGAGAGTGGGGAGAGGGGCACAATGAGCACACGACGCAGGCGTGGTTGGCTGTCTGCCTTCCTTTTGGCGACGGTCATCACCGGTTCGGGCAGCCTTGCCGGCCCCGTTTCGGCCAATGAGTTCCGCTTCAACGCTGGTCCTTGGCTGGACCTGGCTACGAGCGTGGACGAATTCATCCCCTACATCGACCAGACGTCCCAGGCAGTTCTGGGACCCAGTCAGCTCAACTACAGCGGAAAGTTGACCGTGCTGCTGGTCGGTTCGGACCATCGCGAAGGCAGCGGTGAACGTCTCGACACGATCCTCATCATGAGCATCAACCCGAGTAACAAGGTCATTACCGCGGCGAGCATCCCGCGCGACACGGCGCGCATCCCGATCCCGCCCGAATACGGCGGTGGCACGTACAAGGGCAAGATCAACGGGATGTTCAAGTTCTTCAAGAACCAGGTCGGCGGCGAGCGGGGGCTGGCCCTGAAGCGCTTCGAACGGATGGTCGAGTACGTCCTTCAGATCAACATCGACTACACCGCATACATGCGCTTCGGCGGATTCGACGCCCTGGTCGACGAGGTCAGCGGCGTTCCCACGGCCATTCCCTATGAGCTCCGAGATGACAGCTACATCGACAAGCCCGGCGATGCCGCCGGTGCCAAGTTTCTGGCCAGCTCCAACGCCTTGCTGAAGGGCGGCAACGCGCCTCGTTGCGTCGGCGGGTATCCAAAGCCAACACAGAACTGGAACGCGGTGCCGAACTGCACGCGCGCGCTCGTCTACGTCCGCAGCCGTCACGGCAAGCTGGTCGGTTGCTGCGGCAACAACGACTACAAGCGCGCGGGTCGCCAGCAGAAGTTCGTCTACGACGCGATCAAGCGAGTCACCAACGGGTTCACCAGCAGCAAGGCCAATGCACTGGCGTCCAAGGCGAACAGCATGCCCAACGATTTCTGGACAGACATTCCGACGGGTGGCTCGTCGCCCGTTGAGATGTACAACCTGCTCAAGAACTCGACGTTCTCGGGCAACACCACCCACTCCGCCGTGTTCTCGCCGAAGGCCTACGCACAGCACATCGCCGGAACTTCATCGAACCAGCTGAAGCTGGACGTCGTTCGCACGAAGTGCAACAGCCTGTTCGACTGAACGCTAGGAGGCGGAAAGCGCTCCGTCGGCCATCGGCGTGCCCGGCGCTGTGACTATTTGCCGGGCTCCTCGAGAGAGGGCAACGGCAATGCCCATGGCCCCGAAGGCGAGGTAGATTCGCGGCGGCGACTCGTACATCGAGCTGGCCAGCGACTCGACGAGAGCATGCAGGAAGACCATCCATGCGCCGAGACAGAAGGCGTGCAGGTACGGGGAGATCACTGTGCGCGTTGATTGCCACACGGACCACCCGAGGGCGGCCAGGAAGACGACGTAGGCCAGCAGGCCGACTACTCCGATCTCGCCCAGGATGTGCGGCCAGAACGTGTCCGTGATGTAGGCCGTGTAGACCGGCGTCAGCCCGTAGATGCGGTCGAGCCCGTACTCGGCGTAAACCGGGCTGAACTCCACGCGGCTCATGGGGCTGCCGAAGCGGCCCAGGCCGACGCCCAGCGGAAAGTGCTCGCTCGCGATCTGGACGGAGGTGGTGTACAGCAGCAGACGTGGGTTGCCGTTGACGTAGTCGATGCCTCCCGGCCCCGGTTCCTGCGGTGACGGCGGAGGCGGGGCGAAGAGCCATTCGCGCACGGTCTGGTCGTAGAGGCCTCTCAAGCCGGGTGCGAACACGATCGCCAGCACCAGCGCCACCGCGCCCACCGGCAGCCACAGTCGGACCAGCGTGCGCCTCGAGACGCCTCTGCGCAGCTGGGCGACCATGCCCCCAGCCAGCGCCACCACGAGGCCCACGATGGCGCGCCGCCGACCGCTGAGAAATGTCCCGGCGCTGAACAGCAGCGCTGCGGCGAGCATCCACCACTTGCGCAGGACCACGTAGTGGCTGAAGAGGAAGATCGCGACGAACGCGGTGAACCACGCGAACAGCACCGGGTGGATGAAGATCGAGGCCACGCCGGGCAGCTGGCCGCGCGCGTTCACGTCGCCCGGCATGTTGAACAGGGAATGGAACGCGGGTCCGTTCAGGATTTCGACGAGGCCAAGGCCAAGGACGACGGCACCCACTGCCAGGACCGCCACCGAGGCCTGTCGAACGTCGCGATCGTCCCAGCTATGCCAGATCACGACGTACAGGAAGAGGACACCCTTGAGCATCAGGAGGAGGCTGATCAGCCAGATGTTGGCCGGCACTGCGTTGATCAGGCTGGCCACGATGGCGAGGCCGACGACCACGGCCATGGCGCCATCGCGCATGGGCTCGACGAAACCGCGCTGCCGCGGCCTAGTTCGCCACAGGGCGAGGACAACGAGCAGCGGAACCGCCACTTCATCGATGTTGCGCACGGCTGGTCCGAACCAGCGGGCGAGCGTGTCGTAGACGAGGATGAACAGGGCAATGGCAACCAGCGCTGGCTTGGGGGCGCGCAGGTAAGCGATCAGCACGACAGTGGCAGTGGCCAGGATCGCGGCCGGTCCGCGCACGCCCGCCGGCAACGCGACGCTGGTGATCGCGACGATGGCCACGAGCAGGGCCAGGATGCCCAGCGGCACGAGCGCGTGCGTGGGGGCCGCCCGACGCACCGCCACGCTGATCACCTGCTGGCCGCCGCGGTTGTTGGCATCCGGGGATGATGTCAGATCAGCGCTCCGAAGGGTGGTACGAAAACTGCCAGCCAGCACTCACGGCGGCAGATGATAGGCGGGCTAGACTCGATCGCCGTGGCCAGCACTCCAGGTTTCTTCAAGCGCATACCCGATCCGTGGCGAGGGCGGATCGGCCTGCGCCGCGCCCGGCGTTGGATTCGGGCGACCCGTTTCGCGGCCGCGCACAACCGACGGGTCGCCGCAGACGCCCCACAGCTCAACTTCTACCCGATGCGTCCTGAGCCCAATGCCTCCATCTCCTACGTGGTGCGCCGGATGGGCGCGCGGATCGGTTTCCATCCGGCCGACGCGGGCCTGACGCTCGCGTGGGATACCGGCACGTGGTTCACGGCCGGGGCTGCCAGAGTGCTGCCCAGGGGGACGCTGAACGCCCGCTGCCTGGACATCTCCAAGGCCACCGTCGACCGGCTCTGGTCGGAGGTCTGTGGTTATGCCATCTCCGTCGATCCGTTGACGACAGAGGGGAGGATGGTGGTCAAGCCCGACGAGAACGGCACGCGTGGCGGCCGCGTGGTCGACGGGCCTCTCCCGGCCAGGGCTATGGGCATGGTCTACCAGCGCCTGGTCGACACGCGCGTCGGCGACCGTGTGCTCCAGATTCGGCCGGTCATCCTGTGCGGCCAGATCGTCCTCGCCTACGAAAAGTGGCGGCCCTATCCGGACTGGTTCAAGGGCCCCGAGCTGACGGTGCCCAAAACGGCGACCGACTTCTTCTCCAACGATGAGGTCGCGCTACTGCTCCGCTTCGCCGACTCGATCGGGCTCGACTACGGGGAGCTGGACGTCGTTCGCGATGGGCAGGACGGACGGATCTACGTCGTCGACGCTAATCGGACGCCTGTCCGCCCCAAGGGCCTGCCCGAGGAGAGCGTGGATGCTGCGTTCGGTCCGCAGGCCGACGCGTTCGCGGCCCTGCTCAGCCGCTGACAGGAGCAGCCCTGGCCGCCGCGGGCTGCACGTCCGCAGTTGCGGCCGGTGAGCTGGGATCGACCGCGGCGACGTTCGCGCTCCGAACCAGCTCCGCGTAGCGCGGCCGGATCTCGTCCACCGCCCAGCGCAGGAGGAGCGATCCGAGCACGGGCTCAAAATGGACCACGCGCCAGCGGCGCTCGACGAGCCCGGCAACCAGCCAGTCGGCATGCAGCGCGTGGGCGATCTTGATTGCCGCTCGATGGCCGCCACGAATGACTTTCTTGCGCGGCAACGAGGTCAGCGCGTCCTTGCCGGCGAAACGTTCGAAGGAGGCCCTGCCAGACGCCGACATCGCCTTGAGACCGTACAGGTTGAGCCGTTGACTGGCGGCGAGCTTCTGGACTCCGAAGCTTGACCGCGGCACACCTGCCTCCTCGGCCAGGCGCCGGGCAACGGGCTCGTCGTAGCCGCCGCCGACCGAGTACGGCCTCAGCTCCGGGCTTGACCGGAATGCGGAGAACGATGGCTGCTGCAGGCCGCCGATGTAGGGCATGGGCAAGTGGATCATGTCGACACGCAGCCGAAACTCTCCCAGCGACGCGCCCGAGAGATCGATACGGCTCAGGTTCGTTCTGTCGAAGCCGCGCCAGGCCGCGCCGCCCCAGAAACCCGTCATCAGCAAGGTCGACGGCAGGGCGCGCTCCAAGGAGCGAAACACGACGTCCTCGCCGGTCACGCCGGTGGCCAGGAACTCCGCCTCCGGAGCGTCAAGAAGCTGCTGGTAGGCCAGGCGGTCGAAACGATCGACGGTCAATCCGAGGGCATCTGCGGCCACGTCGCAACTGTCGGCGTCGCCCCGGTGACCCGCCCATGCCCGCCCCGTGCGGAAGGTCAGCGCACGACGGCAGCCGGCCGCGGCGCCCACCGCGGCCGCAGCGGTGCTGTCATAGCCGGCCGACATGGCCACCGCCGGCGAATAGCCGGGCGCGTTGTCGAACGCCGACCTGACGTGGGCGACGAGCCGGTCGCGGTAGTCGGAGAAGCTGCCGAACGGCTCGTCGCGGGGCTTCGGCCGAACAATCTTCGAGCCGTTGATATTGACGAGCAGGTTCTCGAAGTAGTTGAGAGTGATCGGGTCGGTCGTGGTCGGGGTGGCCTGGACTGCGTGTGACAGCCCTCGGTTGCTCGTCCCGACCAGCGGCGGGTAGAGCGTCTCGGAATCGAGCTCGCGCCCCGTCGCACATAGAAGCGCCACAAGTGAGTTGGAGATCACCAACGTGCCGTCACGCTCCGTGGCCAGGTAGACCGGCTCCAGCATGTGCGACGGTGGGACGACGATCAGCTCGCGGCCGTCGATGACGATGCCTGACCCGAACACGGTCGATGAACGCGCCACGGCTGGCAGGCCAGGGGCACCCGACCACGTGCCCTCGAAGAAGCCGCGCTCGTCGAGCCTGACCGACCGTCCCACGTTTACGGCGACGACCAGGTCGCGGACGCGGGCGAGCCATGCCAACGGCGGCAGCGAAGGCGACCGCTGGAACTCGAAGCGCCACGGGCTCACGGGTGAGGTCATTGCCGAGGTCTCTCCAGGGCGCGATAGCGTGGCCGCACCACGCTCACCGCCCAGCGGAACACGAGCGTCCTTAAACCGGGCGGGATCCACACCAGCCAGGCAAGCGCAGGCAGCTCGGGCGAGGGCGCGAATCGGAACTGCCAGGTCGCCGTCACGGGCTGTGATGATATGGACCGGCGGATAGACTCGCCCCCGATGGGACCCTGCCTCCGAGAGGTCTAGTGCCGAAGTCGAAGCTGCCTCTCTATCGGGCCCTTCCGGATCCATGGCGTGGTCGTGTCGGATTACGGCGTCCCCGGCGTTGGCTCCAGGCGCTGAGCTTCGAACGGCGCCACAACGCCCGCTGCGCTGCCGACGCGGCGACGATCAACTTCTACCCAATGCGAGTTGGCCCGATCTCCTCGATGGCCTTGATCCTGCCGCGCGTGGGTGCGCGCATTGGCCACACGCCGCGCCCGGAGCAGCTGACGATGGCAGGCCCCAGGCCGAAGCGTTTTCAGCGTTGCTACGGGCATCCCGCGACTAGCCCACCGGAAAGCAGCGCACGTCGCCTGAGTCGACGTTCACACCAGGACCAACACCACGAGGTGACGACCGATAGCGGTCCCAGGCTCCCGCCGCGAGCGTCCATTACCTGGGCGCTCCAGAGTGGACTGGCTGGTCGGCTAGGGGTACAGCCTCGGGAAGCGGTCCTCGTGACCACCGGAGATGCCGGCAGCCGCGTCGAGCGCGTTAAGCAGCTGGCGCGTGCCGCCGATCCGGTGGCGGTAGTTCAAGTAGTAATTGGACACGCCCTTCCAGAACGTCCCGTTCCCGACTCGATCGCGATACGCGCGCAGCCACAGGTTGCCCTGGACGTAGATGACCCACGCGTAGCATCCGCCGAGCTCGTAGATCGTCTGGTCGAGATCGTCCTGCGCGCAGTTCGAGCTTGCCCAGCGCGACAGAAAGTTTCGGGCCATGAAATCGGCGATCGCCTCGTCGGCGAAGGGCTGGCGGGCCTGATCATTGCCGACCGTTGAGTAGAACCACTGGTGGGCCATCTCGTGGCTGACCATCCAGGGCAGCGCGTTCTTGGACGCGTTGCTCGGCAGCCAGATCAAGGACGGTGACTCCATCGCATACCACGGGCCGACTTCGCTGATGGTGACCTGCGGCTGCGGGTATCCGCCCACCTTGTTGGTGTAATCGCTGAACGCGCGACGAGCCACATCGAGCACATTGGCGGCTGAGAGCGTTCGGTAGTAGAACGTGATCCGGGTGCCGCCAACCGTGGTCGATGCCGAGCGGTAGGTGGTGCTGCCGCTGAGGTTGAAGTCGCGCACGTTCGTGGCAACGAATACCTGCGTCAGGCCGTTGATGGACACTCTCCGGCCGCTCGTCGCGAAGGTGACGGGCTCGTCCGTGGTCAGCGCCACGCGCACGCTTGGGCTGACCGGCGTCACCCAGGGCTCGCCGCCACTCGGGTTGTTGAAGGGCGTACTGCGGCTGAGCCATGGGATCCACCGGTACGCCGTCAGCACGCCGTTCGCGCGCGCAAAGCCCGGGGTGTAGCCACTGGCCTTTGGCGAGGAGGACAGCACGGCCGTGTAACGGATTCGAACGAACGTGTTCTCGCCCACCGCGAGCGCCGAGGGCAGGTTGATTAACACCGTCTGGTCGTCGACGTTCGCGTTGGCGGACGCGCCGTCGACGGTCACGCTCCCGACCTGCGCATTGCCGGTCCGCAAGGTTGCCAGGTTGAAGGCGAGCACAGACACCCGCGCGCCCGTGCTGTTGGTGACACGCGCGGTGCTGTCAACGCTCACCCTGCGGTTCGCCCAGCCGAACGTGGCGACCACGTCATACGTAGCCCTGAGTCCCAGGCTGTTGACGTCCGCGGCGTGGGCAGGGGCGGGAATGGCGATCAGCAGCACGAGCGCGATCAACCACCAACGGCTCCGGTGCCGAAGCGCATGCGCGGAAACAGCACTAGACATGAGTCACCCCATAACGACCTTCACCGACGGCTGGCGCGAGGCTACCACCATCGGCGCCGCCGCCGACGGGTCACCGGAATTGGCGCCGTTAGCGGCCTTCCTGGTTCACCACCGCCGGGATGGTCCGCAACAGGATCTTGAAGTCGAGCAGCAGCGACCAGCGATCGATGTACTCGAGGTCCAGCGTGACCCAGCGGTCGAAGTCTGGTTCCCGGCGGGCGCTGACCTGCCACAGCCCGGTGATGCCGGGCTTCATCGACAGTCGGCGGCGGTGCCACACGTCGTAGCCCTCCACCTCCACCGGCAGCGGCGGTCGCGGCCCAACCAGGCTCATGTCGCCGCGCACGACGTTCCACAGCTGAGGCAGCTCGTCGAGGCCCGTCTGGCGCAGGAAGGTCCCGCTCCGGGTCAGCCGTGGGTCGTTGGTCACCTTGAAGGCGCGGCCGCTGACCTCGTTCAGCTCCTCGAGCTCGGCCAGGCGCTGCTCGGCGTCAGGCTGCATCGTCCGGAACTTGAGCAGCTCGAAGCGGCGGCCGTGGAGTCCGACCCGCGTCTGGCGGAATATCACCGGACTTCCGTCGAGCGCGCGAATGCGCAAGGCCACGAACGCGAAGAGCGGGCTCAACAGGATCAGCGCGCCCACGCCGATGGTCAGGTCCGCGACGCGCTTGATGAGCAGGCCCAGGGCCCGATCCGGCCCGTACACGAGCGACAGGACATGCTGTCCGTCGAAATCCTCCGTGTAACCGCCATAGACACGTGGGCCGCCGCCGTCGGATGGGATGCGGACGACCTTGCCTTCACCGGCGCACAGCCGCGTGACGGGCTCGACCAGGTCCCAAGCCTGGACCGGCAGGCACACCGCGACCTCGTCGACAACCTGAGCGTGGAAGACGTCCTCGATCTGGTCCAGAGGCGCGAGGACAGGCCGAGTCAAACCCGGGGCGATCCCGTCGGGCCCACTGAGGTGGCCGATCACGCGCACCCCGAGGTCCGAATGGCGCTCGATCCGGTCCGCGAAATCCTGGGCTTCGGTGCCGGCTCCGAGCACGAGCAGGTTGCGCGTCATGTATCCACGTTGGCGCAGCGCGCTGAACGCCCAGCGCAACAGGATGCGCGAGGCAATCGACAGGATGGCCATCGAAACGAACAGGACGCCGATCAGGAGTCGGCTGGCATCCGAGATCTTGACCACGAACAGCAGCGTGATGGTGGTCAGCGCGAGGACGCCCGTCGCCTGGAGCAGCGCGACCATCTCGCTGCGCATCGACCAACGCGCCCTGAGTCGATACAGGCCACGCAGCCAGACCACGAACACCCAGCCCGCGCCGAAGGCGGCTGCCGCGAGCCAGCCGTCGGCGCCGAGCCGGCGCCAGCCGTCCTGCCATTCGATGCCGTAGCGGGCGATCGAGACGGCGATGAAGAGAGCCATGGCGCCGACGAAGTCGACCGCCATCAGCGCTGCCCGAAGAGTCGTCGTGTGCCGCCGAACCATGCGTCCTCAGTCTGTTCAGCCGTGCGTGCTGCCGGCCGCGACGGGTGCCGGAGTCTAGCACTGGCCCCCGATGGTGCCCGGCGAATGGTCGGTGCTAACGTGACGACCACTCAGGCGTTCCGCGGGGGATTCCATATGCGCGAAGCTGATAGGCCCTCTGCGACGATACGTGGCTTTCGCGTGTTTCCTTTCGCTTCGAATGCTGAGTTGATAGAGATGGCCCACGCCTGCGCTCCCGCGATCCTGGTGGCGCTCAACGCCGAGAAGGTGGCCAATGCGGATGAGCATGTCCGTCGCATCGTCGATCACAACATCGGCTACCCCGATGGGATGGGAGTCGTCCTGGCGCTGCGACGGCGCGGTCTGCACACCGCCCGCGTCGCCGGCGCGGACCTGTGGCTCGAGTTGGCGCGGTCAAAGGTGGGACAGCGGATCTACATCATCGGGGCGAGTCGGTCCGTCATCGCGTCCGCGGTGAAGCGGCTGGCTGCGGTGATCCCGGGCATCGTCGTGGTCGGGCACCGCGACGGTTATCTCGCAGCGGATGATGTCAGGGACCTCAAGTCCGATCTCACCAGCACCCGGCCGGACCTAGTTTTCGTGGGCATTGGCTCACCTCGGCAGGAGCTCCTGATGGACGCCCTTATCGGGGCCTGGCCGGCGCTCTACATGGGCATCGGCGGCAGCCTTGACGTGTTCGTGGGCCAGCGGCGTCGGGCGCCGGCGTGGATGCAGCGCATGGGCCTGGAGTGGCTGTTCCGGTTTGCCGAACACCCCAGCCGGCTGACACGCCTCCCGGCATATATTCGTTTCGCATGGCTCTTGGCCCGCGGTAGGTTTTGATTACTCCCCAGGCCAGCGCCGCGCAAGAACGGCTGGTCGTGCATGTCGTCGGCGCACGCCCGAACTTCATGAAGGCGGCGCCCGTCATGAATGCCCTCCGCGACCGCGGCGTCAACCAGCGCCTCGTGCACACCGGCCAGCACTACGATGATGCGCTGTCGGACGTCTTCTTCCGCCAGCTCGCGCTGCCAGAGCCTGACGTACACCTCGGCGTCGGATCGGGCGGCCGTTCGCAGCAGATCGCCGAGCTGTTGGTTGCCCTGGAGGGTGTCTACGCGAACGCGCGGCCGGCGCTCGTGATCGTCTATGGCGACGTCACCTCGACTTTGGCGGCAGCGCTGACCGCGGCCAACCTGCGCATCCCCATCGCGCACGTAGAGGCGGGCCTCAGAAGCTTCGACATGTCGATGCCCGAAGAGATGAACCGGCGTATCGTCGACCTCCTTGGCGACCTCCTCTTTGCCACCAGCCCGGATGCGGTCCAAAACTTGACCAACGAGGGCGTTTCGCCGGAGCGCATGCACTTCGTCGGCAACCCGATGATCGACACCCTGTTGGCCAACGTCGACCGCCTGGATCCCGACGCTGCCCGCGCCGGGCTCGGCGTGGCCGCGCGTTACGGGGTGGCGACCTTCCACCGCCCCAGCAACGTCGACGGCGAAGGGGACGCCTCCGCCCTCGTTGATGCCCTGCGCGCAGTGACCGATCAGCTCCCGATCGTTCTGCCGCTGCATCCGCGCGGCCGGGGGACTCTCCAGAAGGCGGGCATACTCGACGTACCCAACCTCCACGTCATCGATCCGATTGGCTATATCGAGTTCCTGTCGTTGGTCAAAGGCGCCGCGCTGGTGATCACAGACTCCGGCGGCATCCAGGAGGAGACGACCGTTCTGGGCATACCGTGCCTCACCCTCCGCCCGAACACCGAGCGGCCGATAACCATCTCGCACGGCACCAATCGCCTGGTGTCCGTCGCGGGCCTGCCCGCCGCAACTCGCGCGGCTCTGTCGGCCGAGCGGACACAGCCAAGTAGCGTGCCGCCGCTGTGGGACGGCCACGCCGGAGAGCGGATTGCGGATGTCGCGGTGGACTGGCTGGGCGGGCCGTGACGGAGATCGCGCCGGTTGTCGGCGACTCGAGCGCCTCCGAACCGGCTGACGAGGCGCGTGTCGCAATCATCGGCCTTGGCTACGTCGGCCTGCCGCTCGGCCTGTCGCTGCTGGAGGCGGGGCTTTCTGTGGTTGGCGTGGACGCGGACGAGGGCCGCCTGGAATCCATGCGCAACGGCCGCTCCGTGGTCGGCGACGTCCCGGACGCCCGCCTGCGCCAGGCGCTCGACCGCGGCCTCGAGCTTAGGTCGACCGACGACGCTGGCCTCGACGCCGTCGACGTGGTGTTCGTGTGCGTGCCAACACCGGTGACGGCCGCGAAGGAGCCGGACCTGACGGCCGTCCTCTCGGCGGCAGACCTGATCGCTCGAACCCTGCGCCGCGGGCAGCTGGTGATCCTCCAGTCGACGACCTATCCGGGCACCACGATGGGCCCGTTCCGTGAGCGCCTGGAGACCTCCGGTCTCAGCGCAGGCCGCGACTTCTCGCTTGCCTTCGCGCCGGAGCGGATCAACCCGGGTGATCCACTCCAGGCCCAGCAGTCACTGCCCAAGCTGGTGGGTGGCGTGACGCCAGCGGACACTGCCCGTGCGGGGCGCCTGATGCGCCGTCTTGGCGGGGAGGTACACGAGCTGTCGTCGCCGGACGCCGCCGAGCTCGCGAAGCTGCTGGAAAACGTCTTCCGCAACGTCAACATCGCGCTCGTCAACCAGCTGGCGCTGCTGTGCGAGCGCATGGGGCTCGACGTCTGGGAAGTGATCGACGCTGCTGCCACCAAGCCCTTCGGGTTCATGGCCTTCCGGCCCGGGCCGGGGGTGGGCGGCCACTGCATCCCGGTCGATCCCTATTACCTTGCCTGGCGGGCGCGGCAGTTCGGCGTTACCGATCGCTTCGTCGAGCTTGCCGGCGACATCAACACCGAGATGCCCGTTCATGTCGCGGAGCTCACCAGCGCCGCGCTCAACGAGCGAGGACGGTCGACTAACGGCGCGCGGGTGGGAGTCATCGGTGTCGCCTTCAAGGCGAACGTGAGCGATTCGCGCAACTCACCGGCCGCGGTGGTCATGGCCGAGCTCGTCCACAGAGGTGCCAAGGTCTCCTTTCACGATCCGCACGTCGAGACATTTGCCGACGCGTCCGGTGGGTCGTACGACTCGGCGACGCTCACGGATCTGCTGGCTGGCAGCGACGTCGTGGTGGCGCTGGTCGGCCACGATGCGGTCGATTGGGATCGCGTCTACGAGGCGGCTGGCCTCGTCGTGGACACGATCTCCAGCTCAAGCGGCCGTCGCACCAGGCCCGGTCAGGTTCTCCGCCTCGGCGCCGGTTGGAGCTGAGTCTTGCGTTGCATCTGCGGTGGTTGCCTGGCGGAGTAGCGCGAGCGCTATGCCCATCGCGCCGAAGATCAGGTAGACCTTTGGCGGTGAATGGAAGAGCGAACTGAAGACCGTCTCTACCAACGCGTGGAAGAAGACCATCACGGTCGCCAGGCAGAAGGCGTAGAGGAACGGATCCCGTTGGCGCATCAGCTGGGTGGCATTCCAGATCTGGAGGCCCACCACGCCGACGAACGCGACGTAGGCAAGCAGCCCGAACACGCCGATCTCGCCGAGAATCTGCGGCCAGAATGTGTCGGTGATGTAGCCCGGTACCTCTCGGCTCAACCCATACACGCGGTCCAGGCCGTAGGTTTCGTAGAGCGGGCTGTAGTCCACCCGGCTCATCCAGCTGCCGTAGCGACCGAGTCCCGCGCCCAGCGGAAAGTAGTCCCGTGCCACGTCGACGGACGTGTAGTAGATGGCCAGCCGTGCGTTCTCCAGGCCAGGCTCCGGCGGGGCATCGACCACCGGTGGTGGATCGGACCCTGGGGGGCGGAACTCGCCGACCGTCTGATTGAGGAGTGTCGACAGGCCCGGCAGGAAGAGGAGGCCAAGGACGAAGATGCCGGCGCCGACCGGCAGCCAATGGCGGGCGATCTGCCGGGCCGGGATGCGCGCTCGGACCTGGGCGGCGAGTCCCGCCAGGAGTCCGACGATCACGCCCAGGATGGCGCGGCGACGCGCGGTCAGGATCGCGGTGGTAGCAAAGAAGAGCCCTGCGGCCAGCAGCCACCACCGACGAAACACGACGTAGTAGCCGAACGCGAAAAGCGACACGAAGGTGCCGAACCAGGCCAGCATCTCTGGATGCTGGAAGATCGAGTTGATCGAAGGCAGCTGGCCGCGCGGGTACGCGCCGCCGACGAAGCCGAAGAACGCCCGGAAGCCGCTAGGGTCGAGCAGCCCAACATATCCCAGTGACACCGCCACCAGTCCGACCGAGACCACCGCGACGCCGATCTGTCGCAGGTCGACCGGCTCGTAGTTTTGCCACATGACCAGGTACAGGAAGGCGATCACCTTCACCAGGAGGAGGAGGCCGGGCAGCCAGGTCCCGAGTGGCACGCCATTGACGACGCTCGAGATGATCGCCAGGCCGAAGACAGCCCCCGCGGCCAGGTCGCGCGCAGGCGACAGGTACGGGCGTCGCCAGGGGCGAATTCGCAGGGCGGCAATGAGCACAAAGGCGGGAATGCATACCTCGTCGATCTGCTTGATGCTCGGCCCGACGTAAAACGCGATCGTGTCGTACAGCAGTACGGTCAGAGCGAAGACCACCAGCGTCGGCTTGGGGGCGGCCAGGAACGAGCCAATCAGCACGGCGGACGCGGCGGCGAGGAGGGCAGGCCCGCGCAGCTCTACCGGCGCGATCACGTAAGCGATCGTCATCGCGGCAACTGCCCCGGTAGCGATTGCCGCAGGGACCAGCGGGTGGGCCCGGTCGATGCGGATCACGAGGCCGACGCCAGGTCAGTTCGGCTGATCGCGACGATCGACTTCGGCAGGCCCGCGGCGCGCTCCACCCAGATCTCGGATTCGGGGAAATAGCGCCGGAGCTCGTTCCTGCCGACCAGGTTCACCTCCTCGACCAGCAGCGCCGCCTCGTGGGTGGATCGGGCGTGGCGGTGGCCAAGCGGCCATCTGCGAGTCAGGAGGATGCGCAAGTTCACGGGCAGGAACTGGAAGAAGGGAAAGAGCCAGTGAGGCTCGAGCGGGAAGCCGCGATTCGGCGTCTGCACCCACCAACGATCGCCGTGCCTGCGCACGCTGTCGGCAAAATCCTGCCGGCTGCTCATCGGTATGTGCTCGAGCAGGCTGTTCGACACGACCAGATCGAACCGTTCCGTCAGCGGCGGAAGGGAAGCATCCGCCACCAGCAGGCGCATCCAATCCTCGTCGGCAGTGAGCGACGCGTCGGTGTTCACGAGGGTCACGGTCAGCGGGCGGGGAGAGGCATTGCGCCAGTAGTCCGGCGTGCCGCCAAGATCGAGGACCTTCAGCTTGGCGAGGTCAGGGAAACGCCGCAGGAATTCCTGCCAGCGCCGTGCCCGCGCTCGTGCGGAGAACGAATGGGGATTGCCGGGGCTCGCCAGCGCGTCAGTGATTCGGCGCGACACAGATGGGCTCACGCGGCGGGCGGGATCACCGCGGTGTAAACGTCGACGACCCGTTGGGCGATGCGCGCCGAATCGAGCCACAGCCTGGACTCTCGGCCATTCGAACGGTGCTCCTCTGCCAGAACTGCCTCGGCGGCCGTCGCCAGCCGCCTTACCAGCTCGGCCCGCCGGTCTCCAGACTTCTCGGTGGGGAAGGCCACCACCGCCGACGGGGCCACATCCTTCAGCATCTCGGCTACGTCGCCGACATCCACCGAGACGACCGGCAGGCCCATCACGGTCGCCTCCTTGACCACTGTGGGGGATCCCTCTGACCCCTCGCGCGAGGTGAAGAGGAGCAGGTCGGCGGCATCGAATTTGGCGACGATGTCAGCGCGGGATTGACCCGCAGCTGCCAGCACCATCTCGGTTGCCGGCACACCGGTCCGTTTCAGCGCAACCATGACCTGGCTGAACAGGTCGTGGTCCTTGACGCCGATCGTCGGGGCGCTGCCGAACATCACGACCTTGTCATTGGGCCCGAACCCTAACCGCCTCCGCGCCGCGTCGCGGTCGCCGGGACGGAAAAGCTCCAGGTTGACGCCATTGGGAATGACGATCCCGTTCTCATCGCCCGCTTTTTTGCGCAGGCGCTCGGACACATAGATTCGAGCTGCGGTCCCGCCCCATCCGAGGCGCGTCATCCAGCGCTTCCACAGCTCATTGATGTCGCTGCCATAGAGCGTCAGCACCTTGGGCACGCCGCGGACCGGACGGGTGGTCATCGCGGTCATCCCAAAATGGGTGTGGACCACGTCGTAGTCGCCCGTGCCCGCGCGTCGCGCGATGTGACGAGACCTCAGCAGATAGTCGGCCCTGCTGCGGCCCTGCACGACGAGCTCGACATCGACATGGTGTCCCAGGGCGCGGAGGTCGTCGACATGCTCCATGACGTTGATCCCGCGCCATCCGCCATCCTGCGGATACTGGTTAGTTACGGCGAGGATTCGAAGAGGCCGCTCCGCTGTCTGCCGCGCGAAGTTACTCGCCCTCACCCTGCGTCTGAGTCGGACACGGACGGGCCCGTTTTGTCGGTGATCATCGGGCGGCATGATCGCAGACGTGGCGTGAATGGTGGTCCGGGCGACCCTCCGACGCGATCACGCGGCGACGATGAGCTCCTCGTAGGCGGCCACCATTCGCTCTGGCGAGAACCGCTCGCTGGCGCGGCGCGCACCGTCTCGCAGTTGCGCCGCGAGCACTGGATCAGTCAGCACGCGTTCAATGGCCTCGGCCAGAGCCGGCGTGTCAGCGGGAGGGACGAGGAGTCCGCTCTCGTTCTCATCGATGACCTCGCGCGGGCCATAGTCGCAATCGGACGCAACGATCGCGGCTCCGGCGCGTGCGGCCTCGACGAGCGTCATTGACAGCGCGTCAGAGAGCGATGGGATGGCCACGACGTCGGCCGCGGCAAGGTATGGAGTTGGATCAGGGACGTGGCCCAGGAAATGGATTGCGTCGCCAAGGCCAAGCTCGTCCGCGCGGCCCTCCAGGTGCTGTCGCTGGTCGCCGTCGCCGAGCAACATGAGCCGAGCAGGCACGCGGCGACGCACGATTGGCATCGCCTCCACCAGGTACGCCACGCCCTTTACCTGACTGAGGTGCCCAGCGAAGACGATTACCGGCCCTACGGCGGGCCAGTCCGGCAGGTCGTGAGTGGCGATCGACTTGCCGGACTGGCGGCTCGACCCGTTGTAGATGCGGACGACTTGCTCCGGGCGCAACCGAAAACGGCGTAGGACACCTTCGCGCTGACCGTCTGAGACGCATACGACGGCGTCCGCGTCGCGGTAGAGGCGCCTCGCCAGAAGCAGCTGCCATCGGCGCCGAAGCGAGCGGGCCAACAGGTCGGGGTTGGTGTGCTCCGTGACGATGACGCGCGGTCGATGCCGGCTGATTCGGCGTGCTGCCAGGAGCAGGAGGTTCTGGTAGGTCATGACGCCCATGACGACGTCCGGGCGCTCCGCGTCGAAGTAGCTCGCGATGCGGCGCACGACGAAGGGCAGGTCCAGCGCGGAGCTCTTGTGGAAGTCGATGATCGGCACGTCCTCCGGTACGCCAGCGGCGTGGTTCGCCTCGTCGACGCGGTGCAGCAGGCCGAGCGTGGACAGGACCCGAGCGCGGTCCAGGCCGGGCAGCAGGGTCTCCACGAACCGCTCGACGCCGCCTCCGCGCAGCGCAGGCAGAATCACGAGGAGCGTCGTGGCCATGGGCGGGGTCAGCTGCTCGACGGCACGGCCTGGGCCTGGGTGGCCGTGACCTCCGCCCATACGTCGCGCAAGGTCTCCGTGATTGCCCGATCCGGCAGCCATCCCGTGATCGATGAGAGAAGAGAGTGATCGCCGCGGATCTCCGGTGCGTCCGTAGAGCGGACCAGGGCCGGATCGACACGCAGCACCGGGTTGATGCCGGCCAGGCGCGCCAGCTCATCCACAATCTCGCGAATGGCCACCGAGCGCCCAGTGCAAACGTTCACGACGAGGCCGCGACCGGGCTCCCCGTCGTGCATCGCGACCTCGAGCAGCTGGCGGTAGGCACGCACCACATCACGCACGTCGCCCAGGTCCCGCCTCACGTCGACGTTGCCGACGGGAATCTCGCTCGCCTCACCGTTGGCGACGGCAAGGACGCGTCGCGCGAGCGCGGGCACAACGAACTCCGGGCGCTGGCCGGGGCCCGCGTGGTTGAAGGAACGAGTCACCACCACCCGCAGCCCCAGCCGAGCTGCATAGCCCAGGGCGACGCCCTCCTGTGCCGCCTTCGACAGCGAGTACGGCGAGTGCGGCCGGAGCGGGCTGGACTCTGACAGCGGCAGGTCCTCAGCCGCCGGCGCTCCGTACACCTCGGACGAGCCGCTGACCAGGATCGCGGGCGGATGTGGGAGGGCACGCATCTGCTCGAGGACGTTGATCGTGCCCAACACGGCGACGTCGAAGGCCACCTGCGGGTCCGTTGCCGCGTCGGGCGCAAAGGCTACGGCGGCCAGGTGGGCGACCGCGTCAGGTCGAGCAGCGGCGAGCACGTTGCGAACGTCCTCCGCGCGACGAACGTCGACATCGACGCTGACCGGGATGACCTCGTGGCCGGCGCCGGCAAGGTCCTCCGACAACCATCTGCCGACGAACCCGCTGGACCCGGTTACAAGTACGCGCATCTAGGTGACGCCTCGGGCAGCAACCATGCCCAGCAGTCTAAGTGCGGTCGTGAGCCAAATGGCCAGCGCATTTGCTGGTCGAGATGGCCGATGGCTGGACGAAGGCATGGAACGATCTGGCCGCAGGCGCAGCTGCCAGCCCGAGCTCTTCGGCCCGCCGAGTATCCAGGACGGCGGGTCTCGAACCGGGCATACCCACTCGGGCGCACCCACTCGAGCGCGATCTCGAATCCCGCCCAGTGCCGTCGCTCGCCAAGCGGGACCTGCTGCTCGTCTGGCTCGGGGTCGAGTGCCAACGCGAACGGAACACGACGGGCCTCGGTTCTTCCCTCAGGCAGCCCATTCGGTTCAGTAGCTCGTGCGCTCGAATCGGGATTCAGCGACGAGGGTGTCGCGCATGGCCGGAAAGGCGCGTCCAACCGTCTTCTTGATGAAGCCCTTCACCGTCCGCTTGGGCTGCTCAGCCCAGACCGTGCTGATATCGATCTCTCTGAACCCCGCCCCCCACATCACCTTGGCCAGCGTGTACGGGCTGAACCAGTACCGATGATCGGAGTTGATGAGCTCGTGGCCGCGCATCGTCGTGATCGTGTTCTGCATCCGGAAGGCGTTGGGCGTCGTGAGCACCAGTCGGTCGGCAATGCCAGCCAGGCGCTCGTGTACACCTGTCAGGAATGCGACGGGATCATCGACGTGCTCAAGCGTCTCACCAAGCACGACGAGGTCGAAGTGCCGATTCCTGAGCGGTGCGGGCAGGTCTTCTTTGACGATGTCTGCGCAGAAGATGTCGCTGAACCCCAGCCCGGTGAGGTATGCGCAACCCTCACGGTCGATATCGATGCCGGCGCAATAGTTGGCGGAGTCGCGCAGGATGTCGTGCAGCCAGTTGCCTCGTTCTCGCTCCATGTCGATCAGCGGCAGGTGTCCGACAAAGCCGACGTCCAGGATGTCCTTGCCGCGCACCAGTGAACGCAGATAGTCGGACCGCTGCGCCGCTGGCTGGGCATGTCCGATCCCGTGCAGATCGAAGACGAAGTTGCTGGTGAAGTCCTCGCCGTCGAGGTATGCGGCGGACGACTCACTCAGACGCATAAACCTCACCCTCGTTCAGTCGCCGTGCCAACGGCTTCGGCCTCGCGCTGGCCGGCCCGCCTATGATCGCAGCCGTGACATCCGTCGACCTCCCCGTGGATCCCGGCCGGGAGGTCGCGGCAATCGGCCAAAGCGGCCGGACAGCCGTGATGCAGCTGATCCTGCGCACGGCCATCATCCGCGTCCTCGCGTTCGTGGGCACGGCGATACTCGCCCGTATCCTCCTGCCCGAGGACTTCGGCACCTTTGCCGTGGTGACGTTCCTGGTTAACCTCGTCGGGCCAGTGGCGGACTTTGGCCTCGGCCCCGCGCTCATCCAGCAGCGCGCGCGGCCAACCGAGCGCGAGCAGGCGACGGTCTTCACGCTCCAGGTCGCCATCGCGACTGCGCTGACCGCGCTGATCTGGCTGTTGGCGCCGCTCGCCCGCCTGGTGTTTCCCTCCCTGCCGGCAGATATCGACTGGATGATCCGCGTGGCTGCCCTCATCCTTCCGCTGTACGCGCTCAAGGCGCTGCCAACGGCGATGATGTCGCGGGTCCTCCGCTTCGGGCCGCTGG
>Ga0136618_10000152_pt1 | contig 19605 bp, 13 predicted proteins | sample AntDrymUQ3302106_2_FD_104805 | JGI IMG/M metagenome (GOLD analysis project Ga0136618, IMG submission 104805) | Polar desert sand microbial communities from Dry Valleys, Antarctica - metaG UQ330 (21.06) | ecosystem: Environmental > Terrestrial > Soil > Desert | place: Antarctica: Dry Valley... | reverse complement strand
CGGGTTGTCTCGCGCTAAGAGGCGCTCGATGCGGACGAGCCGTCCGCGCTCCGACTCGGAGGCGGTTCGATTTTTGGTCGCACTCAACTGAAAATCGCTATAATGCCTCATTTGTTTTACGTCTTCTGCGTTCCGATGGCAAAGATTTTCACCAAAATAACACCTGCGACAAAACCGCCGATATGCGCCGCGTAAGCCACGCCGCCGGTTTCCGCTGATGCGAAATAACCCTGAATAATCTGAAACCCAATCCACAATCCAAGCGCGACGAACGCCGGAACTTCCGTTAAAAAACTAAAAATCAAAGCTCGCACGCGGCGTGTCGGAAATAATAGTAAATATCCGCCGAGAACACCGCTGATTGCGCCTGACGCTCCGAGCATCGGGATAACCGAGCCGGTGTCCATCACGATTTGCGCGGCGGCGGCGGCAAGACCGCATACAATATAAAAAGCTGCGTAGCGAATGTGTCCGAGCATATTTTCCAGATTGTCGCCGAAAATCCAGATGAAAAGCATATTCCCGAACAGGTGCATAAAATCGCCGTGCATAAACATCGAACTCAGGAAATTGAAATACACCCCGAGCGGTGTCGTGTAGTGCGGAATTTGCCCGATGACTTTTCCCTCGGAGCTTTCTAGATTTATCAAGCCCTGCAAATCAACGCCCGTTGTAATCTCGCGCGGCACAAGGGAATATGCGTAGCTGAACGATTCGTTCGAGCCGATTTGCTGCAAAAGCACGAAAACTAAAATGTTGATGCCGATGAAAAGATAGTTGACATACGGCGTGATTGTTCTGTCTGAATTGTCGTCGCTGATCGGGAACATACTCTAACCTCACGTTATTCAAAGTTCTAATAAAAATAACATTTGAGCAGACCATTATAATACTTCAACTTTTTTCGGTGTTTGCAAAAGTTCATAACCTTCAGAACGCGCCACAAAAGTCGCCGCCGTCAAATCGCCGACGACGTTCAGAGTCGTGCGGCACATATCGAGAATTCTGTCCACGCCGAGAATAATCGCAATCAGTGCGGGATTTACGCCAATCATCGCCAGAATGCCGATGATAAACGGAATCGAACCCGACGGAACGCCAGCTGTTCCAATGCCGCCAAGGATTGCCAGATAAACAACCATTAATTGTTGAGCAAAAGTTAATTCAACGCCCGCCAGTTGAGCTAAAAATAAAACCGTAATGCCTTCATAAAGTGCCGTGCCATTTTGATTCGCCGTCGCGCCGACGGTTAAAACGAAACTGTTGATTTCCTTCGGCACGCCCAAATTTTCCTCCGAAACGCGAAGCGCGGTCGGTAAGGTGGCGTTCGACGAACTGGTGGAAAAAGCCGTGACGATCACAAGCCACACGCGGCGGAAAAAATCAATCGGATTAATGCGCGATAAAAACCAGACGGAAAGCGAATACACGCCGAAAAAGTGTATGCCGAGACCAAGCAGAACCGTCAAAATAAACGCGAATAAAGTCCCGAGCAGATCAATGCCGAACCGCGCCATATTGTTGAAAATCAAACACGCGACGGCATACGGCGCAAACTTCATAATCATATCGATGATTTTCGAGGTGATTTCAAACAGCGAACTCATTCCGCGCACAAACGGATTGGAGACGGTGGCGGGCAGAAGCGTAATCGCCACACCGATAATCAGCGCGAAAAACATCAGGTGCAGCATATTGGGATTTTCGCCCGCTATCGAGTTAAAAACATTGCGCGGCACAATCGTTTTAACCACCGACATCAGCGGCGAATCGCCGGCGGCGGCTTGTTCGGCTTTCTTTGCGGCTTCGACCGTTGTTCCGGCTTGCGTTTTGTATCGCTCCTGAAGCTCAACCGCTTTGTCGGGCGCGAGCCATTTTCCCGGCTTTATCGTGTTTGCCAAACCTAAGCCGATGACCACCGAAATCGCCGAAATAATCAGACAATAAGCAAAAGATTTGAAGCCGACGCGACCAAGTTTGCGAACATCGCCGATGCCCGCCACGCCGACGATCAGTGAGGAAAGCACGAGCGGCACGACAATCATCAGCAGCAGATTTAAGAAAAGCTGTCCGACCGGCTCGGTAAAATTTCTGATTGTCCAATCAATGCCGGCAATGAAGTTTTCGCCGCTCGATTTGCCGATTTGGTTGACTGCAAGTCCGCCAACCACGCCGACGAGCAAGCCGATTAAAATTTTTGTATGAAGTGCCAAGCCTTTTGGTTTGTCCCGCGTCTTGTCGTCTAAATCGGTTCGTAGTTCCTGTTCAAAATTGTCTTCAGCCAGTTTTCTGTTTTCTTCATTCATTTTTCAGTTTCACCTTTTTGTTTTGGATTGGGTTGGAGCAAACATCTATTTTTAGGACGTTGAAATTAACTGTTTGATTCGGCGCAAATCTTTATCCGTTCGGTTTTACCGGAGTTTGATTTTAGATGTTCTGCATAGACTACTATATTTGCTCACCGAACTCTATTAAAATTCTATTTCGATTATTTGCAAAATTAATTTTTCATCCGGTTTAATTTCTTTGTCTGAAGAAAATTCGTTTATAATCGGAATTACATTTAATTTCTTTATAAATTTTGGAGAATTTTTTACTTATGAAAACTGAAACATTGCAATTCGATACGGCAAGAGGCGCAACAACCGCTTACGCTGCGCTGCCGGATGAAACCGATTCCGACACCAAAGCCGTTGTTATAATTCACGAATACTGGGGTTTGAACGACCATATCAAAGACATCGCCGGTCGTTACGCCGACGAAGGTTTTATTGCCATCGCGCCCGACCTGTATCGCGGCAAAATCGCGGAAAGTTCTGAAGAAGCAACAAAATTGATGAACGCGCTCGAACTCGAAGACGGTTTGGATACGATAAAAGATGCGATAGCCGAGGCACAAAAAAAATATGAGGTTTCACGCTTCGGCATCACGGGTTTTTGTATGGGCGGAACTTTTGCCCTGCAAGCCGTTTGCCATCTGGAAGGCTTGAGCGCGTCCGCGCCGTTTTACGGCGACATTCCTGATGAAATGACTTTGAAGAATTTGAAAACGCCGGTTTTGTTTGTTTCAGCGACCGAAGACAAATGGATAAATCCAGGAAAGGTTGCCGAACTCGAAAGAATTGCCAAAGACAATACTTTGCCGATTGAATCGGTCAAATACGATGCCGACCACGCATTTTTTAACGACACGCGACCGGAAGTTTATGACGAGAAATCAGCGAAAGACGCTTGGGCAAAAGTCATAAAATTTTTCAACGATAATCTGCAGCCACCGAAAGTATCGTTGATTTAAGAAATTTGCTTTTTATTCAATCCAAAATAAAAACAGCTTAGATACATAAAATATATCTAAGCTGTTTTTATTCGGTTAAAATTACCTTTCAAAATCCGTTATCGTTACGGAATTTTAATTTCGCGTCCGGCGGACAAAGATGAGCCGATAAGCAAGCCATTAAACTTTGCAACTTCAACCGGCGAAGCCCCGTATCGTTGAGCGACTTTGGCAACTGTATCACCGTTTTGAGCTTTGACGGTTCGCACTCCGCCAACTTGCGGCTGAACCGTTTGCGTGGTTGGACGAGCGTAACTCGTCTGTCTTACATTGTTACCCTTCGGCACGACGATTTTCCCTTTCGGAGCAACCGCACCGGCATTTGCCGCCTGCAATTGTTCGACGCTCACGCCCGTGCGATTTGCGATATTCTGCCAGGTTTCGCCTGCCGCCGTTTTTGTAACGGCTACCGCATTACGACTTGATGCCGGAAGTTTTCTGAACACGGCAACAACGTCGTTTGATTTTCCGGCAGGAACGCGAACGATATACGGTTCGGGCGGCGACACATTCGAGCGAAGTTCAGGATTGAGATAACGCAAATACTCGACGCTCGTATCGGAAGCCTGCGCCAGAAGACTCAAGTTTGTCGAAGGCGGAACGCGAATCTGGTCATACATCAATTGCTGCGCGGGGCGAACGTGACCGAAACCGTATTGATTCGGGTTGTTGGCAATCAAAATCGTCGCCAAAATATTCGGCACATAATCGCGGGTTTCCTTCGGCAGATACGGATAAGCGACCCAGAAATTTGCGACACCGGCGCGGCGAATCGCGCGGTCAACATTGCCTTCGCCCGAATTGTAGCCTGCCATTGCCAATTCCCAGTTTCCGTTGTAGCGATTGGCAAGAAATTTTAGATACTTGGCAGAAGCTCGCGTAGCTTGTTCAAAACTGTTGCGCTCGTCAATGTGCGCCGTGCGGCGAAGTCCGTAGCGTGCGCCGGTTCCCGGGATAAACTGCCAGAGTCCTGAAGCCGCTGCCCAGGAAAGAGCCTGCGGTTTCCAGGCACTTTCGACCTGTCCAAGCCACGCGACGTTTTCAGGAACGCCTTCTTCACGAAAAATCCGGCGAGCCATCCGCATAAACATTCCCGAACGATGAAGTCCGGTTGACATCGTCGCGCGTCCACGTCCTTGATAATAATTGACGAACTGCTGAATCATCGGATGAACTTGAAAGGTAAATCCGAGTGATTTGTTGGAAACGGCGTATTGAATATATTGATATTGCTGTTCGGCAACCGGATTGTTTTCGATTTGTTTTTCTTCCGGCAGCAATTCGAGTTTTGCCAAATCATCGAGCGGCGAAACTTCAAATTTTTGTTCGTTAAAACCAACCTGCCCTCCGTCCGGCTGAGTGCCGTTGGCAACGGCTGCGGCAGCTAAAACAGTGCTGTCTGCCGGATTGATTGGGGTTTGATTGGTCAGCACGAGTTTAGCGATTTTGTCCGCCAAGTCATTCTCGACATTCCAGCCGCAGGTTGCCGAAAGGCTTCTGATATTCGCCTGCTGCTTGTCGGACGGAAATTCCATCCGGTAAATCGTTTCGGTCAGTTGGCTGTAACACTCGCGCAGTTTTTGATTGCTTTGAACATTTACGCCGGACAACAAAAAAACTTCGATTGATTTGTCAAAATCCTCGCCGGCTTGCGGACGGCGATTGTCCTGGATATTTAGCAAACCTTGTTTGAAATATCTGCCCGCGTCGTTAGCTATCTGGTTATAACGCGCTTCGCTCTGCTCGACTTCCTGTGTTTTGATGTTGTCTCTGCCGCTCGCGCTCGAGCCGGTAACCTGTCCGAAAACGAAGGAATTGGATATAAAAAATAAAAATGCTGTTGTATTTAAAACCTTAAAAAGGCGTGATTTAATCAAGTTCGTCTATACTCCTTATTAAAAATTTTTCTAGGGTTAGGGCGAATCGGTAAAACGTCCTGAAATTCGCTGGCGTAAATTATTAAACGCCGAAGCATCGAAAAAGTTGCTCTTATTGCCGCTTGTTTTGGAGTTTTTGAATAAAAACCTCTTCAAGGTAACACACGAAAAGTAAGATGTCAACAAATATGAAGCCGATAAAATCTAGCTTTGATGTTCATTTATGATAAAACTTATGAATTCTATCAACTTTACTTATGAACTCTGTTTTACTGCGCGGGTCTTCGACTTTTCGACCGGCGGCATTTTGTCCCGCAGTGCCAGACGGAAAACTTCGCGCACATTTTCTACAAATATAAATGTCAAATCCTCCAAAACTTCCTGAGGAAGGTCTTCCAAATCACGTTTGTTCGGTGCGGGCAAAATTACCGTTTTTATCTTTGCACGTCTTGCCGCGAGTAGTTTCTCTTTGACTCCGCCGACGGGCAGGACGTTGCCCCGCAATGTAATTTCGCCGGTCATCGCAAAATCCTTTCGCACGGCACGTTGCGATAAAACCGAAACAATCGCCGTCGCCATCGTGATTCCTGCGCTCGGACCGTCTTTTGGAATCGCGCCTTCGGGCAGGTGAACGTGAATATCGTATTTTTCAAAAGCGTCTTCGTCAATGCCGAGTTCGCTTGCTCTCGCTTTGGCAAAAGAAAATGCGGCTTGCGCCGATTCCTGCATTACTTCGCCGAGTTGTCCGGTCAGCGTCAATTTGCCTTTGCCCTTTGTTTTGAGTGCTTCGATAAACAAAATATCACCGCCGAAAGCCGTCCACGCAAGTCCGGTAACAATGCCGATTTCGTCTTTTTTCAAGGCTTCCTCGGGGAAAATTTTTGGTGAACGCAGATAACTCTTGACGGTTTGAGCGGTTATTTTTGCCGCTTCAAATTCGTCTTCGAGTTCGGCTTTTTTTCTGGCGACTTTGCGGCAGACTTTCCCGATTTCTCTTTCCAGTTGGCGAAGTCCCGCCTCTTGCGTGTATTCGCCGATAATTTTTGCGAGTGCGCCGCGCTCGAATTTTATATCGTTTTTTTCGAGTCCGTTTTCATCAATTTGTTTCGGAAGTAGATGCCGTTTGGCGATTTCGAGCTTTTCTTCTTCCGTGTAACCTGAAAGAAAAATTATCTCCATTCGGTCGCGCAGCGGCGGCTGAATCGTGTCCAGAACATTCGCCGTCGTCATAAACATCACATTCGACAAGTCAAAAACTACGCCCAGATAATTATCCCGAAAAGTGCTGTTTTGTTCGGGGTCAAGCACTTCCAAAAGCGCGGAACTCGGGTCGCCGCGAAAATCCGCGCCGACTTTATCAATTTCGTCGAGCATTATCAGCGGATTATTTGTTTCCGCTTGCTGCACCGCCTGGATAATTCTGCCCGGCATCGCACCGACATAAGTTCGACGATGACCGCGGATTTCTGCTTCGTCGTGCAATCCGCCTAAAGAAAGACGCACGAATTTGCGATTCAAAGCACGAGCAATTGAGCGTCCGAGCGAGGTTTTTCCAACTCCCGGCGGTCCGACCAAACACAAAATCGAGCCTTTCGGTTTCTCTTTTAATTTGCGAACCGCGAGAGCTTCGACGATGCGCTCTTTGACGCGCTCAAGCCCGTAATGGTCTTCGTCCAGAATCTTTTCCGCCTTTTTCAGATTAAGATTATCTTTAGAAGTTTTCGCCCACGGCAGCTCGGTCATAATATCCAGCCAATTTCGCAAAGTCGCGGTTTCGGCGGTGTCCGGGTGCATTCTCTCCAATTTTTTCAATTGTCGAAGCGATTCTTCTTCAGCCGTCGGCGGCATTTTTACTTTTAGAATTTTGTCGCGGTATTGTTCGATTTCCTCGAAAAGCTCGTTGCCTTCGCCGAGTTCCGATTGAATTGCCTTGAGCTGCTGGCGCAAAAAGTATTCGCGCTGCGAGCGGTCAATATCGGCGCGGGCTTGCGTGTTGATTTCCTGCTGAACGGTCAGCACGTCAATCTCTTTGCTAAGCAACTCATTGACGCGCCGCAGACGCATTACGGGGTCAAACATATCTAAAACGCTCTGTGCGTCTTCGACTTTTAATTCGAGATTCGACGCGGATAAATCAGCCAACCTTCCGGCATCTTCCAGATTGGCAATAATCGCCATCACTTCCGGCGAAATGTTTTTGCCCAAATTGGCGGCGCGTTCCATCGAGGAACGAACATTACGCAGCAAGGCTTCGACTTCTAAGGAATTGGTCGGCGCGATTGGTTCGGGAATCGGCGTTAAATTCGCTTTGACGTAATCGTTACCCGCGCCAATCGAATCAATGCGAGCGCGTGAAAGTCCTTGAATCAGGATGCGAATTCGTCCGTCCGGCATTTTCAGCATCCGCATAATTACGGCAACCGTGCCGACTTTGTAGAGGTCTTCCTGCACCGGCTCTTCGCGGTCAACATCCTTTTGCGAAACGAGCATAATCATTCGATTCTGACTCAACGCCTCGTCAACCGCGCGAATGGATTTGTCGCGCGAGACAAAGAGCGGAACAATCATAAACGGATAAATCACGATGTCGCGCAGAGGCAAGACGGGCAATTCGGAAGGGATTTGCATTTGAGTGTCGCCCGGTTCGGCTTCACTGATTTTTTCAGAGAAATCTTCAATTTCGTCCATATAAGTTATGTTAGGAAAAATTGGGCAAAAGGGCAAAGACGAAAGATAACGGTTTTTTAAGTTGGAATTTCGTCATTGCAGTCGAAAAAAGTGAGGCAAACCATTGTGGTCTGCCTCACTTTTACGGAAATATCGTTAAAGTTTTTATCTGTATGACCTTGCACCGACCGTCGGCAATCCGTAAATTCGGGCTAAAGCGTTTAACTCCGCTCGAAGTGTAATCCACGAATTTTCCGCTTGTCTGCTGAAGTTTCGTCTGTTCATTATACGATTGACAAGCGTCGCGGCTCTTAAAATTTTTCGGGCTTCCGGTCTGTTTTCTCCGCGTGTATCGTTGTGGTCAAACTCTCGCCGCAACTCATCGGTCGCATTTTCCAACTCACTAGCACGTTCGGCGATGTTGTCTTCGGTTCTGCTGCCGTCCAATCTGCTTCTGTCGAGAGATTTGTTTAATTGGTTGGAAAATTTGTCGGTTCTTTCCTCGATTCTTTCGAGCAATTGCTCCATTTGCTGTTTAGAAATGGCTCGCCCGCGTCTGGTTTGGGCATTTGCTGTGTCGGCAACGAGTAAAACGATAAACATTGCGATAAAAACAGCACCCATTTTTATTAATTTATTTCTCATTTTTACTTTATTCTCCTCATTTGAAAATTTAATTTCTCGATTTTTCCGGCGCAAATCGCGCCTGCGTTTCTGATGCAGGGTTTCTGCGAAAGGTTGAAGAATTTTTAAGTTGGTAAATTTCAAAACGATTCGTCCCGTCAAAGTATCTGTGCTTTAGACAAACCATCTTTCCGTCATATCGCACCAAATAGCAAGTCCGCGCCACGAGCCGAATCGTTCATAAAATTTTTCAACATCTTTATCGGCACAAATTTGTCCGCCGTTGTGCTTTTTATAAAACTGCGCCCGCAGCCACGAATCGAGCGCGAGTCCGTCGTAATGACCGACGAGCTTTAGGAGATTTTCTGCCGCGTAATCACCAACTCCCTTTATCTGCTTCATTTCCTTTTTCAATTCTTTGCTCGGCAAATCCGTGTTGAGCCAGTTTTCAGGATTTATTTTGCCGCTCGCAACTTTCTCGGCTAATTCAGCAAAATATGCGGAGCGATAACCGGCTCGAATTTCATTTTTATAAAATTCGGCTGAAACGCTTGCCATCGCTTCGGCGGTCGGAAAGCTAAATTTACCGTCTCTGGTTTTCTGACCGAGTTTTTGGGCTAAATGCATCACCATCTTTTTTGTCAAAGCCCAAGAACAATTCGTCGTGCAGATGGTTTTGACCAAATCTTCAAAAACCGTCGGCGAGCGCAGAAGCCTGCCTGCGTTTTCTTTGAAAATCCAGGCAAGTTGTTTTTCGGATTTTACAAGTTTATAAAATTCGCCCAAATCATCGTCGAGCCGCAAAATATGCCGCACGTCGCGCAGAATTTTATCTTGAAATTTTTTGTTTATTTTATCGTCCGCAATTTCGATTTTCAGTTTTCCGTTTGTTTCTTCGACTTTTGCCGAAACCGGATTCTTTAAGTTTTCGTCGGTGAAAACATAGCTCAAACGCCAATCACCTTTGTCCGATTCAAACGGCAAAAGTTCGCACCAGCCGTGACTGTTAATTGTATGTTTAAAGCTAAAGTTTTCAGGCTGGTCAAGAAAAAGCGTTTTCGACATAAATTATTTTCACATTTCTTCGGCTAAACATCGCCGCGTTCCATCTAATCAAACATAAGAAACTGTTTTTATTTTTCGCTTGAGATTTTGCGAGCATAAAAAACAGCTTGTTTTTTCAGCAAAAATCTTTTATAAATGAATATGCAAAACAATGAATAACGGCTTTTTCCTACCTATCGCTGATTTTGCTTTCAAAAATAAAGACATCAGATTTTAACAAAGGATTTCTAAGGAGAAAAGGATATGAGAAGCAGAAAATCGCGCTTTTGGCAGCAGATTCTCGGCGCAGTTTTGGTAAGTTTTCTGTTGATGTTTCCGGTTCAGGCGCAAGAAGAAGACCCGAACCCGGATTCGCCGACTCCGATTTTGCTGAGTGAAGCGGGTTCGACCCGCGCACTCGCCGCGCCATCCGAGAGCATCGGACAGACAAATTTATCGAAGATAAAAAGCGGAGCATTTTCTGCGAATTCAAAAATTTTGCTTTTTGTATCCAACTTGAATTTGATGCCGGACGAGGGAGCAAACGCCTTCCGCGTCAATGTCGAAGACGCGAAAGGCAGACAATATCGCTTTCCCGTTTTAGAGATTATGCCGGTCAAAGGTCAGAATGGTGTCTATGCGCTGACGGTTCTGCTGACGGACGAGCTTAAGTTTTGGGAGCGACCCAAATTTAAGGGAGATGTTTTGGTGAGTTTGGCTTGGCGCGGACTTGTAAGCAACAGTTTGCGTCTCGGAATCGGCAAAACCGGCGGCATTATCAAAAACGATGTTCGAGCAGTTTCGACCACCGCGCCGCCGACCCAAATTGACAAATCTGAAAACAGCCCGAACCCAACTCCGAATTTTGTCGGCTATTATTATTCAGCCGACCGCACCCGTTTTTTGGAACAAGCGACTTTCGGTCCGACTCCCGGAATAGACCAAAAAATTCGCCGTCTCGGACTGCGAACCTGGCTCAATACACAATTTGAAGCACCTTATCCGACCAATCCGTATCCGAATCTGATTTTGATGCCGGGCAATGCAACTGATGAGTGTCGTGCCACGCTAAATTGCATCCGCGATTTTTATACGATGTATCCGGTGCAGACCTGGTTTTACAAAGAAGCCTTCTACGGCGACGCGCAATTAAGGCATCGGACTGCGTGGGCATTGAGTCAGCTTTGGGTTGTTTCCGGCGTTGACACTCAGCAGGCGAGTTGGATGTTTGCCTATCATCAAAAATTATCGCAGCACGCTTTTGGCAATTATCGCAATTTGATGACCGATATAACGCTCAATCCGGCGATGGGCAATTATTTGGATATGATTCGCAGCACGAGAAATAATCCGAATGAAAATTTTGCCCGCGAGATTCTTCAGCTTTTCTCAATCGGCTTGTTTATGCTCAACCAGGACGGCACTTTGCAGCTTGATGGAGACGGCAAGCCGATTCCGACCTACGACCAAAATACGGTTAATAATTTTACAAAAGTCTTTACGGGTTGGACGCTTTGCGAAAATACCGCGCTTTGCCCGAACAGAACCGCCGGCGCGCCGAATTACAAAGACCCGCTGCTGCTTAATCAGAACAATCACGACCTGACGGCAAAAACTTTGCTTGCTTATCCGAACGCCGTTAATCAAAATCTTCCGGCTGGTCAAAACGGCGCGACCGATATGACGCAGGCTTTGGACAATATCTTTAATCATCCGAATGTCGCGCCTTTCGTCAGCCGAATTTTGATTCAGCATCTGGTCACGAGCGACCCGACACCGGCGTATGTCGGGCGTGTTGCGGCGGCTTTCAATAACAACGGCTCAAATGTGCGCGGCGATATGAAGGCAGTCATAAAGACGATTCTGCTCGACCCCGAAGCACGCGGCAACGTCAAAACCGACCCGAAATACGGCAAACTGCGCGAACCTGTCCAATTCGCAACCAACCTTTACCGGCAATTTAATGTTCGCTCTTTTGACGGCACGACGCAGAGTGACGGCTACGTCAATCAAATAATTGCGCCGATGGGTCAAAACACCTTTAACTCGGCGACGGTTTTCAATTATTACACGCCCGATTACATCGTTCCGGGAACGGCTCTCAACGGACCTGAATTCGGTATCTTGACAACCGGAACGGCGATTGCCCGCGCCAACTTTATCAATACGATAGTTTTCAACCGCATCGGCATAAGTTCCCTCGCGCCGTTCGGGACTTCAATCGATTTAACCGAAATGCAGGCATCGGCGACGGCAGATGCCAGCGGCAATCAACTGCTCGACGCGATCAACACGAAATTGATGCACGGCACAATGTCGGAGCAGATGAAGAACACGATTTTAACGGCGGTGCTGGCTGTCGCCGATACAGACCCGCTGCTTCGCGCTCGAACGGCAATTTATTTGGTGGCGAGTTCATCGCAATATCAGGTGCAGAGGTAAAAACTATGAAACAAAACAGACGAGAATTTTTGACAAAATCAGGCTGCGCTCTCGGTATGGCGGCGATTGCGACGCAGGTTCAGCATTTTGGTATGATGAGTGCTTTGGCGCAAACGGTTGATGGCAGCAATGCACCGAGCGTGCCGAACGATTACCGCGCTCTGGTCTGTATTTTTATGCAAGGCGGAAACGACGGCAACAATACCGTCATTCCAATTCACAGCGACGCGAGTTTGAGCAATTATTCGTCATATTCAAATGCGCGGACTGCATCCGGTTTGGCAATCGCGCAAAACGCTCTCTTACCGATAACCGTTCCGCGTATGAATAATTTGAGCTACGGTTTGAATCCGAGTTTAGGCGTGGTGACGGGCGGAATCAATAACGGTATGCACGAGCTTTGGGCGCAGGGGAAAATGGCGATTGTGACCAATACCGGCACGCTCGTTAAACCGATGACCAGAGCGCAGTATCAAGCCAATTCAGTCCCGAGACCGCTTCAATTATTTTCTCATTCCGACCAGGTTACCCAGTATCAATCGGGACGTTCCGACCAGAATTCTTTTACCGGCTGGGGCGGAAGAATTTCCGACCGCCGCACGCAAGCCGACAACCCGGGCGGTTTGGTTCCGATGATTACTTCAATCAGCGGAGCGCAGCTTTTTACCGCCGGACAAAGCACTCTGCCGCTGGCAATCAATAACGCCGGAACGTCTCTGAGCAGTGTTTTATCTCCGCAAGGTTTCAACACGACAGCCGCATCGCAAGCCAGACTTTCCGCCTTTAACCAACTGCGAGCGCAGGATTTAAATTCCGACTATATCGCGGCGGCAAGCAACATTACCAATCAGGCGATTCAGGCGAATCAAGCATTATCCACTTTTCAGGAAGTTACCGTCGCATTTCCCAACACATCAATCGGCAGTCAACTTAAGCAAGTTGCTCGATTAATCAAGAAGCGCGCGGATTTGAGTGTCAATCGGCAAATTTTCTATGTTCAAATCGGAAGTTTCGACACGCACACCAGCCAGATTAACGGGCAGGGAACCCTGCTTTCGCAATTCAGCCAAGCAGTTCGCGCTTTTTACGATGAAATGGTCACGCAGGGCGTTTCAAACAGCGTAACGACCTTCACAATGTCCGATTTTGCACGCACGTTCAATCCGGCGGGTTCGGGCGCAGTCGTCGGCTCAGACCACGCCTGGGCAAATCATATGTTCGTCATCGGCGGCGCGGTTTCCGGCGGCAATTTCTACGGCGGGAATACTTCCAACGGAACGCCGTTCCCGACTCTGCAAATGAACGGACCCGACGATGCCGACAATGGCACAAACGCCCGCGGGCGCTGGATTCCGACAACTTCGGTCGAGCAATACGCAGCGACTTTGGCGCGTTGGTACGGTTTATCCGACGGCGATATGTCGATAGTCTTCCCGAACATTGTCAACTTTCCGACCAATGACCTCGGCTTTATGCAGCCGTAAAATTTGCGGCTTCAATCAATTCAACGAAACGGCGAAGAGTTTTTATAAACTTTCGCCGTTTCTTTCTTTGTCAAACGTTTTAATTTCAGCGGCAAAGTAATTTCACTTTCTTGACATCCGACATTTTCCAAACTTACACTTTAGCTGCAAAAAGCGTTATATTAAAAGAGAAGTGAATTTACCGAATTACCTGACATTGGCACGAATTATCATTGTCCCGCTTCTCGTGGTCGTTCTTCTGACACCAATCGCGGAGGAATGGTTCGGCATCAGCAGTTACGTACTCGCCATCGGTATTTTTCTCGCCGCGTCTTTTACGGATATTCTTGACGGACATCTCGCCCGCCGCCGCAATCAAGTTTCCAATCTCGGCAAACTGCTCGACCCGATTGCCGACAAACTGCTTGTTTCCGCCGCTTTGATCGTGCTGGTCGAAAAACATCTTGCGCCCGCCTGGACGGTCGTTATAATTTTAGGCAGGGAATTTATCGTGACGGGTTTGCGCTCGGTCGCCGCCGCCGAAGGCATTGTCATTCAAGCGCAAACGGTTGGAAAAATAAAGATGTGGGCGCAATGCACGGCGATTGTCGCTTTGTTGATTGCAGGCGCAAACGGCAATCCGCCCGTGTCGAACTTCGGTTGGGTTTTGCCGACGTTTCGCTTTTGGGAAGTCGCGGAAGTCCAAACCGCTTTCTCACATTTATTTAGTTTGGCTTTAACGACTGACGATTGGCAGGTGTTCGGTTATTTAGTCGGGCGCGGCGCGTTGTGGATTTCGGTTGTCACCGCCTGCTGGTCAATGTATGATTATTTCAAACACTTTCTCGTGGAAAACAAAAAACGCAAATCACTGAAAGATGCGATATTTGCAGGTCAGGAAACGAATAAAATAAAGTCGGAAGCTAAGACGCGAGCGTAAAAATCAAAAACGAATTGCAAATGCGGGGCAAGCACATTTGTAATTCGTAATTTGAAATTCGCAATCGATTCTACTGAATTTCAACGCTGTCGCCGGTGTGAATTTCCTGAGCCGTGCGCGTGATAACAGCCGTCGCGGTTCTTTGCCTGACATTCAAAATCACGAGTTCGCCGACGACTTTTCGCAAACCGGCGGGACGACCTCTTTTCGCTTCTTCGGTAGTAACGATGCGCCCGTCGGCTCGCTCACCCGATTTGCGCGGTGCTTGATTGGAAAACTTCCCGCCGCGATAGACATTGCTTTGAAAACCCTCGTCGCGTGCGCTGACTGATTCGTCGCGCGATTTATCGAACAAATTCCCCTTGCCGAGCGGACGATAAATCGTCAGGTAATCACCGGCTTTAACATTATCTTCCGCGCCCAAATCAATGTAAACAATCTGCTCGCGTCCAAGCAGTTCCTGACTGTCCCGCGCCATAAAAATTCTACCCGAAGTCTTGCCCGAAGACTCGCCGAAAACATCCAACGCCGGTCTTTGCGTAAATACCGGACTTGTGCGCGCCAACATTGGCTGAAGCAAATCGCCAAGCAGAAAGTTGTCGCAGGAATAACTGATACGCGCAACGGAAACATCCGCTTTTACCTTGATAACTTCGAGATTGCCGACTTCCTGCACGTAAAAACCGAGATTTCTTTTTCTCGACCAGCGCGTCTCAACCTGCCCGCGTGGGCGGATAACCGCAAACCTGTCGCCGACCTTTACGCCGCGAGTAGCACCGAGGCTGATATAAACATTGTCACCCTGTGCGTATGTGAATTTTTCTTGTTCATTTTCCGCCCCGACAATTTTATTAGCTGTGTTGACCGAACCGGCTTCGACATAGCCGGCGCAGTATAAATTGCTGCCCGCCACGATAGGCATTTCCCGGTTTTCCGGCTGAACATTCAACGTCGGTGTCGGTGCCGGTGTCATTGCTGATGTCGGTCTTTGTGCGAAAATGCTTGCCGACAAAGCGAACAGAATTAAAAATAGCGTTCCGAAAATACTTTGATACAACTTTTGAAAACTCACGTTTTTCTCCTTCAATGGCTTTGATTTTAGAATTCCGATTATAAAAAGTGGGAGAGGTTATAAATGAAATGAACACACAAGCCCTTTCAGGCAATTACTATCGTAACCTTTTGCTTAAACAATCGTCAACAATTATTTTTGATGTTTAAACAAAATAATTATAATCTTTCGGCTTGCACAAAATAGTTTGATTTTGTAGTATTTTCGCTTGCGGTCGCTTTTTCTTGAAAGCCGCAATCAGCCGGTGTAGCTCAGTTGGTAGAGCGTTTGATTTGTAATCAAAATGTCGGCGGTTCAAATCCGTTCACCGGCTCCATAAAATATAACGTTAAAAGCAACACTGAAAAGTGTTGCTTTTTTATTTTCCCAAGGAATTCATCCGATCAATCGGTTGAAAAAAAATCAGACGAGATAAAAAGCAGGTTATTTTTCAAACACGCGGATAAAGTAAAATCGCCGGTAAAAACACGAGAGGCTTACGAATGCTACCCACACTCGTAAGCCTCAATAATTCAACCCAATACTTATCAGGAGAATTACCAGCTAATAAAATACAACAAAAAAAGGAAAACGTCCAGAAAAAAGATTTTGTTTCGAAAATATCTTATCGAACTACGCGACAAACTTACGAATTGACTGCGTAAGAGTTAGATAAACACAAGAGGCTTAGAAATTCTCGCAAATCTCTAAGCCTCTCAGGAAACCCAAATAAAATAATCAGGAAACATTACACTACGCCAAAGAAAGAAGAAAATCAAGAAGCAGAAGCTATATTTTCGGCAAAACCGGGAATTTGCATCTAAAAACCTTACAAACTTTACTCAATAAATTTCAAATTGACCGTTAATACGTAAATTCATTAGAACCTGCAACGCTTTCGCAGGAGAAAAATCCTGTATCTTTTTTCTCCCGAAAAATGCTATCTTAAATTCAGTTAGAATTGGAGGAAATTTTTTATATGTCTTTAATAATTTGTCCCGAATGCGCCCACGAAGTTTCATCTTCGGCTGCCGCCTGTACCAACTGCGGTCATCCGTTTATCAAGCCGGTCGTGCAGAGAAACGTCGTTGTCAGCGAAGTTGCACCGCCAAAGGATGATTTTCCGAAGTGGATTTTCATTCCGCTCGGAATTGTCGGTGTTGCGCTTCTTTTTATTTTGCTCGCCTATATGCGAAACGACGATGAAGACGGAAGAAACATCAACGTCAGAGTCGCCTCGCAGCAGCCCGCAAACAGTGCGAATGCAAGTATTCGCACCGATTCTCCGCCGAATCAAATCGTCGTTCCGCCGTCGCAAACCGGACAAGTCGTCACTGTTCCGCCTTCGTCTTCAGTTCCCGTCGCGCCGCCTTCGAGCGTTACAACCGTTGCGCCGCCGACTGAAACGGTCGTTCCCGATAAAGGCACGGTCAATTTGGAAGCGAAAGTCGCCACCAGAAGCGGCGGCACACAACCGGTCAGAGCCGAGAGATTCTATTTGCTGAACAAGGATTTAGACAGCATTTTGAGCGATGCCGATATTGATGATGAAACCGGACAAGGATTGACCAATGCCTTCGGTTTGTCAGTCGTTGACCCAAGTAGATACAGCGATACAAATAAAAAAGCACTGGCGGCAATCGGTAAACACACGGTTTATAAAACGCAAACCGATGCGAGCGGCAAAGCGCAAATGAAAGATGTCAAACCCGACAGTTATTATTTGTTCGGAATTACGAAAACGCGCACCGGTTTTGCCATTTGGAGTTCGCCGGTGACTATCCAAGCCGGAGATAACTCGCTCGTTTTGCCGGCGGCTCAAATGACTGAAATTTCTCAGGAATAATCGATCATCAAACAAAACGAAAAGCGCGGAAATTATTTTTTCCGCGCTTTTTTATTTGCAAATTTTTACACTTCTTTTTTTAGTTGCCACTGCCAAATGTCGCCGTCTTCCGGGTCGTTAAATTCTTTGACAAACGTCATGCCGACTTTCTGCAAAACTCTAACCGATTCATTTTCTTCCGCCAAAGTATGCGCTTGAATCGTTTGGATTTGCGGATGTGAAAAAGCAAACTCAACCAAGCCTTGTGCGGCTTCGGTCGCCAAACCCTTTCCGCGATACGCGGGCGCGACGGCGTAACCGATTTCTACTGTTCCCGCCTCGTCCGGTTTGCCCTTAAAACCGCCGTTGCCGACGAGTTTCCGGCTCGCGCGATGAACAAAAAAATACATCCACCAATTCGCCGCATCAGGATTGTTTTTCAAAAATTCCAGGCTATATGAAATGATTTCGGGAAAAACCAGCCAGCCTTCGGCGCATTCGACTTCGAGAATTTGAGCCAGCTCGTTTTCATCTCGCGCTAAGGCTTCAAAATGCTCGGGTTCGCAAGCGATTAAATTTAGACGTTCGGTTTCAATCATTTGTAGCAAACGGTGAGTAGTAAATGAAAGACAATTTCTTTAATTTTTCGTTATCCGTTGTCCGTTTTTCATTTACTTGATTTGTCCCAAAAGTTCGCGCACGGCAGCTTGCAGTTGAGTGTCTTGACCTGAAAAAGTTTCGCCGACCGGACGAGTAACGGCGACATCGACAGGGCGCGGATTCATCTCCAAATCCTTGCCGCTGTTGTCGGTAACTCTGACGAACGGAATGCGAAAGCTCGTGCCGTCGAATAGATTGACGTTTGAAGTAAAAACAATCCATCCGGCAGTTGGCTCGCCGACGACTTTGCCAAGTTTCAGAGCGCGATAGCCTTCGGTAAAATCTTCCGCGTCAGACAGCGAATGCTGATTGGTAACGAGAATGGTCGGACGTTCCAAAGAACGTTGACCGAGCGACGAACGCGCCGGAGTCGTCCACTGGTCGCGCTGCTGGAAAGTCAAATAACCGCGACGCGATAAAACGTCAATCGCGTACGGATTGACGAAACCGCCGTTGTTGTTGCGAATATCAACGACGACGCCCGCCTTGCCTTCGTTTTCCGCGTCCAAATCAATGTAAAGCTGCGACAGTGAATTCTGTGACATATCCTGCAAATGAACGTAACCGAGCCGGTTGTTGCTGATTCGGGCGACATAAGCGCGATTGTCTTCGACCCATTGGCGATAAAGCAAAGTCTTTTCCTGGTTCGTGCTGATTGGTTTGAGAATGACTTCGCGCTTGTTTGCGCCGTCAGCCGAAGATGAAACGCTCAAAACCGTGCGCCGTCCGACTTTGTTTTCCAAAAGCTCGTCTAAATTTGTCGTGCGGTCAATTTTCACGCCGTCCACGCTCAATAAATAATCCGCGATTTTTATGCTCTGCACGACCGCCGCCGGAGTCAGAGCGATGATTTCAGTAATCTTCAAACGCCCGTTTGTTTCATATTCCGTGCGGTCAAATCTGACTCCGAGTTTGCCGATTTGCACGGGCTGCGTCGCCGGATTAGCGGGTGCGCTCACGCCCAAATGCGAAGCGTTTAATTCGCCGACCATCAGCGACATCAAACGGCGCATTTCATCGCCGGTTCTCGCGCCTGCAATCAAAGGCTCGTAAGTCTGACGAACGGCGTTCCAATCCGCACCGTTAAACTTTTCGTCAAAGAAATTATCGCGCATAAAACGCCAGCCCTGATTAAAGACTTCCATTTTTTCCTGCGCGAAATTGACGTTCATATCAAGACTCAAAGCGAGCGGACGAATTTCGCGCCGGTCAAGAGTAACGATGTTGATGCGCCCGTTTTCGAGATAAAAAACTTCCTTCGAATCGGGCGAAAACTGCGCGTCCGATTTGAAAGTCGCCGTCGAAGTCAACTGCTTTGCCGAAGAATCGGTTGCCAATTCGTCGAGCGGAAGCACATATAAATTAAATTGCCCTTCGCTCGACGCCAGCACGAGAACGCTTTTTCCGTCCGGGCTGATGACTTGACCGTTGACATCAACGCCGGTTGGCAAAAGGCTCAAACGCCGACGAATATCTTCAAAAACGATTGTCGTCGATTTGTCTTCGTCCGTCTTTTTGTCGTCAACCAAAGACGAAGGCGAAAGCGGCGAAGTATTCGGTGTTGTGTTCGGACTCGGTGAAACCGACGGATTTGGCGAAACACTCGGACTCGGCGCGACACTCGGTGTCGGCGCGGTATTTGGATTTGTGGGCGCGACCGGCGCGGGCGGCGTTTTTT
>Ga0136618_10000151_pt1 | contig 19660 bp, 25 predicted proteins | sample AntDrymUQ3302106_2_FD_104805 | JGI IMG/M metagenome (GOLD analysis project Ga0136618, IMG submission 104805) | Polar desert sand microbial communities from Dry Valleys, Antarctica - metaG UQ330 (21.06) | ecosystem: Environmental > Terrestrial > Soil > Desert | place: Antarctica: Dry Valley... | reverse complement strand
TCGCCACCGCATTGGAAGTATCGGCGCTATACGGGCGCTCCGAATTGCTGCCCCAAAAATTGCCGACCGGACTTGCCAAAGCGCCGTCGGTGCTGCTGGCATTAAGGGTGCGCGCGTGTGTCGGCATTTCCGCTATTGTTAAAGTGTGCGCTGGTTCGCCCGCTCTTTCGCCCAAAGTATGACCGTTGCCTTCGTGAATCGGCGCGCGTCCGCGTAAATCCGGCAAAGCAAAATTCGTTTGCCCGTTGCCGCCGTAAGTCGTCCCCAAAAGCGCAAACAACGCTTGATTTTGGTTGATGGGCAGCAATTGCCCGTTGCACAACGCCCAACCTTTCGGAGCGAAGTTAAAACTAAAAACTCTGATTTCAGATAAAAATGGTTCAGCCATAAAATTTCTCCTTCTTAAACTTGAACTACAGAGCCTTAAAAACCGTCAGCCTTTTCTTTAAGACGGCGACGGGAAAATCCCAAAAAGCGAGATAATGTAATTTATGCAAAGATAAGGTTGGATGTTGTCGTGCGGCTGACTTCCGCCGGTCGGCGACATCGAAGGCGAACCCATACTCGCGGCGGCGGGATTGACGTTATAAGGTTTAACGACCGCATTGGCAGCCCACACTCCGCCAATCGGACTCGGCTGGTTACCATTATTGCTTGTTCCAACCGGCACGTGATTGTGACTCGGCAATTGCTGAACGGTCAGCGTCACGGATTCCACGCCGACTTGTTCGGCTAATTGATAATTAATTCCGTCGCTGCCCGTTCCCATATGGATCGGAATTCGGCTTTGCAGATTCGGCAAAGCAAAAGTTTCTTGACCGTCGCCGCCGTAAGTCGTTCCGATTAACTGAAACAAAGTTTCGTTTTCGGAAATCGGCAGAAGCTGCCCGCTGCAAAACATCCAGCCCGCCGGGGCGAAATTTCCGCCGAACATCCTGATTTCTCCAACATACGGTTGTGCCATAATTTTTGACTCCTGTAATTTGTCCGGCGAGCAAATTAAAATGACTTGTATCGCTGCCGGTTATGCGTTAATTGCCGACGTGTTGAGTGTTGCTTGAGCGGCGGCAAACTGATGCCGCCATAAAAAATAAATTCCGTGTTCGCCGACCTTCTGAAAACCTAAATCGCTGAAAATTTCAGCCAGCGGATTAAAACTTTCAAGATAAATCTGTACGGGTTGACCGATAGCCGCGCCTTTCCGCAAAACTTTCTCGATTAATTTTACAAAAATCTCTCGATCAAAACGTTGCGGCAGGAACGCGAGGTCGATAATTCTTATTTCATTGGCGAGTTCGGCAAGGTAAAATCTGCCGACCGGTTCGTCGTTCAGTTTTATAATGTCGAAAGAAGCATTCGGGTAACGCTCGCGGTAATACAGATTTTGCGCATCAAACTGCATTTGCAAAAAAGATAGTTTTTGCTCCTCGCTCCACGGGACGACTGCCATTTCCTCGACTCGCGTCGAAGCGTAAAGCTCAAGTAAAAAAGAAGTGTCTGATTCGTCAGCCGGAATCAGATTGATAGATACTGACATTTTTTCCTTTCCGTGCTTTCGGCGGCAACAAAATCGAATTGAATTATACGAACGGAAAACTACATTTATTGCCGGATAATTGAGTGAGAGAAAAAATTCAGGTCATTCTAACCTTAGTTCGGCTAAATTTCAAGTTGGAACTTGCGCTTTTTTTATATTGGTTATATTTTCTATTTTGAGAATTTACCTGCTTTGATTTTGCTATCCGCAAAATTTACTAATCTAATGAATACATCCAGAAGAAACTTTATAAAACTCGGTACAATCTCCGCCGCTTTCATCGGAACTAATTTGTTCGCGCCCGTCTCTTCGTCGGCGCAAAAAAAATGGCTCGCCGATGATTTGTTGCCGGCAAATCTTTTACAAGACCCCTTTCTGAATAAAACTGGGGAAGATTTCAGGCAATACGTCGGCGCGGAGTTTATGGTGTTGACGGCGGCAGGAGCCACTTCCATGATTTTGTCGGAAGTAACTGAAACTTCGGGAAGCGTCAAATCAAGTAAAAGTTCCGGGAGGTCGCGCGGTCGAAGCGGTACGCAAAATTTCGTTTTGTCGTTTCAACTACCGACCGGCGGTTTGCCGCAGGAGACTTACCGACTCTGGCATTCTGATTTCGGACAATTCGATTTATTCCTGGTGCCCGGCAAACGCGGCGATTCTTTTCTGCTTCACGCCGTTATCAATCGCCGGTAAGTTTTTGAACGACCGTCGTCACTTTGCGTGAATTCGTCAAATTAACACGATTTTAACTTTTCACGTCGGCTGATTTAACAAATTAAAAACCGATTCGTATTTGCAGCCATCGGCATCGCGCGCGGTCGGAACGAGAAAGATGAGCGTTTCGCCGAGTCGCGCGTGATTCATTCGATATGTTCCCTGCGGCAGCAGGTAATCTTTATTGCCGAGAAAATACAAAGAAAAATACGTTTGGCTGGTTGTTACGGTCGGCTCGGTTATTTCGATTAACTCGAGTTCAAACGGTTCGGCGGAATCAATCAAAGCGAATTTTGTATTCAATTGTTCGGTTAAAGTTTCGTGATTTAATAATTCAGGCATTTTTCCCTCCCAATAAATTTATTAATTCAAGATTTTCGCCACTGCATCGAAAAATGCAAGTCGGCATCTTCGACGACTGACAAGCCGAGCCGCTCGTAAAATCGCTTTGCCGCCGGATTCGTCTTTAGAACCCGCAGATTTAAAGGTTTATCAAAGGTCGCTTCGACTTTTAATCTTTCCAGCAGGATTTTTCCGATTCCGCGATTACGAAATTCCGCGAGCAGCGCAACATCAACCAATCTAATTTCCTTTTCGTCCTGCCAAAGAATCAATCGTCCGATTGAATTTTTATCAAACTCGACAACGTAATAATCGGCATCGGGAAACTGCATTCGGTATGCCTGTTTTTGCATCTGAAACTGCATTTTGAAAAAATTGTTTTCCTGTTCCCGACTCCAATTCAAACCTGCTAATTCGCCGCGCCGCGTTTCGGCATACACCGTTTCCAAAAAAGTTTCGTCGGCGAGTTCAGCCGGACGCAGTGAAAGATTCTGTTGGATTGTTTGTTTTTCTTGAATCACTTGTTGTAACCTAAATTCAGTAATTCAACTCAGTTTATTAAATGCCGGTTTTTTAAGCAACAAAATCATAAGCGCGGATTTCAAGGCAAAGATAAAATCAAGATAGGTTGTGACGACAAACATTAAAATCTTGAAGCACTTCAAGCAAGGCAAGCAAATACGCGGCATCAACAAATGCGTGTGGAAATATATGTCGCCCGTGCTGTTTGTCCTGCTCTTGACCGTGATGCTCCAAACCATCGCGGCGGCACAGCCGCGTGTCTATGTGACGCATCACTGCCGCAACAACGTTACAGTTTTGGATGCAGCGACCAACTCAATAATCTCAAGTATCATTGTTGGGGACGGTCCATATAGGATAGCAATCGCGCCAAACGGCAGCCGTGCTTATACCCCGAATCATTTATCGGATAATGTATCTGTAATCGATACGGCGACCAACACTGTCATTGCGACGATTCCTGTCGAAGATAGCCCCTTTGGTGTGGGAATCACGCCCGACGGCACCCGCGCTTACGTCACGAATGGAAATTCCAATTCCGTCTCAGTGATTGATACGGCGACCAACACCGTGGTCAACACTATCTCCGTCGGAGTCATTCCCCGCGGAGTAGCGGTTACTCCTGACAGTAGCCGCGCTTATGTGCCGAATTCCGGCTCGGATAATGTGTCGGTAATCGACACGGCGACCAACACCGTGATTGCCACTATTCCCGTCGGGACTTTTCCCATTGCGGCAGCAGTTACACCAAACGGCAGTCGTCTCTACGTCACAAATTATTTGTCCCACAATGTGTCGGTAATTAACACGGCAACCAACACCGTCATTGCCTCTATTCCTGTGGGAGACGGTCCGGAGTTAGTGGCAATCACACCCGACGGCAACCGTGCTTATGTGCCGAGTATCAAAGTCGACACCGTTTCAGTAATCAATACGGCAACCAACACCGTGATTGCAACCGTCCCTGTCGGGACTTTTCCTTTTGGAGCGGCAATCACACCGGACGGCACTCGCGCCTTTGTCACGATTATCAACCCCGGCACCGTCTCGGTGATTAACACGGCAACCAACACCGTGACTGCTACCATCCCGGTTGGTGAATGTCCGTTCGGAATAGCAATTTCGCCGCTCGCGCCGGCAGCCGCGTCCGTAACCGTCGGCGGACGTGTCAAGTCTGCTTCGGGCAGAGGTATTTCCAGCGCGAGGTTAAATCTGACCGACAGTGAAGGCAACACACAAACAACTTATACAAATTTGTTCGGTTATTACCGATTTAAAAGTGTGGCAGTCGGCAAAACTTATAATCTGACGATTCAAACCAAATTTTATGAGTTCGCGCCGCGAGTTCTGACAATCAATGGAGAGATGAAAAATCTGAACTTCACCGCCGGACAATAATTAATCAACAAGCCGCGTGAAATACCGTTGAGACTATTGAAAATAAGAATGCTCCCGGCAAGAATCGAACTTGCGACCTTTCACTTAGGAGGCGGAAAGACACACATTGCACTCCTTTTCAATAACTTTCAAATATCTGCTAAATAGCCTGTAAAACTTACTTTTCTTATTGACTATCTTTTCATACTATTTCACAATACTTCTATTCACACACTCTCTTTAGTGTGAATAAAGGTGGGCATTATGGAAATTAAAAGCAGAGTATTTAAACGCAAGTCAGGGAAAAGTAAAGGTAAATGGATTGTCCGCATCGAGTATTTTGATGAAATGAAGGGCAAAAAGTGCTTTATGGAGCGACACGCCGACAAAAAAGGCGATGCGACCGATTTAAGAAATAAATTAGTCGATGAAGTAAATAAAACACACGGACAAATTCAAACCGGCGGACGAATGAATTTTAATGATTTGGCTGGATTGTGCGAAAAGAACTTTTACCAGCCCGCCGAATTTGCCGAAGGCAGAAGAATTTCCGGCGTTCGTTCGGTTAATACGGCAAGGGCGCAATTAGATGTTTTGCGGAAGTTTTTCGGCAAGCGTCCGCTCCGCGAAATTACGACCGAAAGCCTTTTCGACTATAAACGCTGGCGACTTAAAACCAATTCACTCCGAACAAAAGAACCCGTCAAAATTTCAACCGTCAACCGGGAACTTTCGGCAATGCGTAAAATGATGCGGTTTGCCTTCGGCAATGGCTGGACTTTAAGAGACATCTTTTTCAATGCCAAAGTAATAGACGCGTCCGCCGAGATGGAGCGGACGCGCCTTTTGACATTTGACGAAGAAAAGCGGCTGCTTGATTCGTGCGAAGGCGAAAGGGAAACCAGTTACTCACGAACCCGGAACGGAAAAGAAGAATCAATTACGGCAACGACAAGCGTCAACAATCCGCATTTGAAAGCAATGATTATCCTGGCTATTGATAGCAGTTTGCGGCGCGGCGAAATCTTCAAGATAAGCTGGAATGACATAGATTTTGATAACGGCATCATTCGAGTTTTAGGAACGCACACCAAAACCGAACGGACTCGACTTGCTCCATTGTCGGAACGCGCACGGCTCGAACTCGAAAAACTCAAAGAAATATCCATCGGCGCGAATCCTTTTCCATACAAAGATATAAAACGATCATTTGCGACCGCTAAGAAGCTGGCAAAGATTGACGACCTTCATTTTCACGATTTGAGGCGAACGGCTATAACGCGCTGGATTCAACAGGGAACGCCGCTTGCCCTTGCCGGAAAGCTCGGCGGGCATACGCAGCTTCAAACGACGATGAAGCATTACACGGCGAACGATTTGGGCGCGGTAAAGGAAATAACGGAGCGAATGAATAATTTTTATTCTCAATTAAATAATGCAAAGCAGATTGAAAGCGAATTAGTAAATTAAATTTATGGAAGATGTAATAAAGGCGCGACCGCGAAGCCATTGGAAAATTCCAGCCTTTGAATCATACGCATATAAATCGCATTATTGCGGCTTTTTCAGTGCAAATAATCCAGAATTTAGTAACAGAATACAAAAAGATTTATTTCCTATATTCCAAGATATTTTTGGTGAACATAGAACCAATCCGGCATTAGCAGAATTTGAAGTGCCAATTCTCGCATACCCAATTCTTGAAAAAGATTGCGAGAGTTTTTGCCAATCAATTCAGGTATTGAAACAGAACTCAAAATTATCTTTCGAGGAACTTGAAAAGAAAGGTATTAGATTCATAAATAACTTTCACAAGATTTTAGAGGAATTCAAATTATTTGATGAAAATTATGGTTATGAAACCAATGAATGGCTTTGCTATGCCTTATTTTTTACAGTCTATTCAGGCTCAATTTACCTTCGCCCGATGCCTACCTCCCCTTATCCTCTTTTCTCTCAAGAAATGCTTGTTGAATTATGGGAAATGTTTCCTTTAGACTTTAGAAATCTCGTTAAGAATCGCGCATATTTAAGACATAAAAAAACCGGCTCTGCCAAATTTAATAAAGTTTTAGATTCTCATTTTCAAAGCTGGGAAACCCTTAAAGACACACCCTTTTTTCCAATGCATCTCCCAAATTTTTTCCTTATGTTTGATTCCTATGATGTCTTTGAAGATTTACAAGATTATGAAAAGAGGGCAACTAAGTTTTTTAATGATGCGCTTCAAGCGTATCTGAAGATTATTCAACATACTCTAAAAAAACACGGCTATAGACCGAATAAATCTGATAATTACAGTCAAATTGAATGGCTTGTAATTTGGAACAAATACCAAGTTGAATATCTGTGGGAAATAATTCCTTACATTCCAGAGTTCAGCAAAGTTGATCCAAGCAATAAAATTGAAGCAGTAAACACTTCAGATAAATTAAGACAAGCATTTAAGAAGTGTGGAAATTTCGGCTTGCCTGTTAGACCATTTGGAAAGAAGCGGAAAAATAAAACGCAAAAAATAGGCTCGAATGTTTCCGGTAAAAAAAAATGACATCTGCTATGCAATGAAATAATCTCGAATTGTTTGAAGGCAAAAGAAAGCCGTATCCGTTTCAAGTTTGGCGACTAGACGGATACGGCACATCGAAAGCCTTAAAATAACGCGCCTTGCGGCGTGTATCACGGACATTTCTATTTACAGAGGATAAATCAATGATGAATGAAAAACAAATTTCTAACGACCGGCAATTACTTATCAATAAAAATGAAGTAATTGAACGGCGACAAATCTTCACTGATAAAGAGGCAAGCGACTATCTGCGAATTTCTCAGGTTACTTTATGGAGACTTCGCAAAAGCGGAAAAATTTCTTTCCGGCGTGCAGCTTCTAAAATAATTTATACGCAGACGGATTTAGAAAATTATCTGCAAAGCACAAAGCGGGAGGCGTTCGCGTGTGCCGCATAACCAAAATAAAAAACCACAATCTCTGCAAAAGATTGTGGCTCGAACACTGACTTGAAAAGCGAACTAACTAACCAACTAACTATGAACAACAATACATCAACCCGAAACAAATTTCAATCAGATTCGGCGCAATCACGCGCAAATTTGCTTGAACAATCAAAACTTTCACGCCTTCCTGAACGCAAGCCGTTTACCCTGCCGGACTTCGACAACACGCCAACCAATGCCGTTGCCGTCGTTGGCGTGTGCGCCGGTTGCGGCGGACGGCTCGACCGCGACGATGCTATTCAGCAAACATTTAACGGCTGTCGGAAGTGCATTGCAATTTACGGACGGCTTGAAGCAGCTTTTGACGAAGGCGCGAAACGTAAGAAAAAGGAACTGCTCGAAAAATTTGCGGGAGGTGCGAAATAATGACATTACAACCAGCGACGGGCAAGATTGATGCTGACGCGATCCGTGATGAATTTGAAACCATAATTTCTGAACCCGCTCAAACTGTCGAAACCGAAGATGACGCAAATGAGTTTGAGAAAATCGGCTTTACCTACGGCGAACTGATCAAACTTGAATTGCCGCCGCGCGAAGAAATTATTTTCGGACTCGGACGCGGTGAAGTCGGATTATTCAATGCTGTCAATAATGCCGGCAAAACCACACTATTAAGAAACCTGACGATAAGTTTAGGAATCGGCAAGCCTTTCGCGCCGTTTGGCAATTTCTCATTACCGAAACGAGTTGCTTTTCTGGACTTTGAAGATACTCTTTCTTTCCTTCGCAGAGATTTAAGCGTAATGCTTCAAACCTTTTCCGATATAGAAAAATCACGTTTCAATGATAACGCTTTGCTTATTTGTGAATACACAGACGGACAAGGCGAAGATTTGAGTTTGTCCAAACTCCAGCACCTTGCCGTGTTGACGGAAAACCTTATTAAATTCGCGCCGGATTTAATCATTGTTGACACAATTTCAAGCGGTTTTCAGATTCGAGATGAAAATAATAACGCCGAAGTCAGACGTTTCATAATGCGACCGTTAAAGCAGCTCGCAAAGGACGTGAACGCGGCTTTGCTCGCCACACATCATATCGGCAAACCAAAAGCCGAAGAAGGGCAAGCAAAAGAAGCCAGCTTTCGCGGGCGCGGCGCGTCAAGTTTCGCGGATATGGCGCGGCTGGTTTTGAACTTGGAAAAAGACAGTGTTGACGAAACCGTTACCTTAATTTGCGCCAAAGTCAAAGGCGCGAAATTTACCGATTTGAAACTAAAACTCAACACCGAAACCCGTTGGTTTGAATCGCAGGGTGAATGCCGGGAAGTTACGAATTATTCACTTTTATTGGAAATGTTTGCCGATGGCAAAGAATACTCGACTAAAGAAGTTGTTGACGAATTTAACGGCGTGATGTCGGTAAGAAACACCAAATCTTATTTGAATAAAGCAGTCGAAAATAAAGACTTGGAAAAAGTCAGACACGGCATTTATCAAAAAGTTTCCGACCGGACAAGCAGCCAAATGGATTGAAAGTGCAATAGTGCAACTTCCTAAAGAGAATGCACTATTGCACTTTCAAATAAGTTGAGCGTTTTTAATGGTTTAAGCCATTTCTGAAAACGAAACAAAAAACAAGATTGCACTTTCGGAATTGACGGAATAAATCAAAGTGCAGAAATGCAAACCACTATACAAATTGCACTATTGCACTTTCTCAATAATATGATTCAACTCGAAACATACAAAGGAACAAAATCACGGCACACTTGCCCGGCGTGCAATGCAAAAGGCGTGTTCGTTCGCTACCAGGACGAGCGCGGCGAATATATTTCTGAGACGGTCGGACGCTGCAACCGTGAAAGCAAATGCGGCTATCACTACAAGCCGAAACAATACTTTGCCGACAATCCGCGCCGCGAAAAGTTTGTAAAAACCAGTGTCCGCAATTGTGGACAAAGCATAAATCAAAATGTAAACAATTGTTTACAAAACCAAACTACAGCTTTTGATTTTATCGCGCCGGAACATCTGAAAGCGACACTTGGCAATTATGACCGAAACGCCTTTGTGCAATTTCTTCTTAATCTTTTCCCGGACTGCTCCGAAGAAATTCAAGCCGTTTTGAAAATGTATTTTGTCGGAACGTCCGCCGACGACAAAACAATCTTTTGGCAAATTGACCAAAACGGAAAGATTCGCGCCGGAAAGATAATGCTTTATGACGCTCAAAACGGGCATCGTCAAATAGTTAGAACTTGGACAGATAAAGACGGAGAAAAACACGAATTAAAAGTTGATTGGATTCATAGCGGATTAAAGCGGCGCGGTTTGCTCAAAGAAGATTTTAATTTGAAACAAATCTTTTTCGGTGAACATCTTTTGAGTAAATATCCAAACAAACCAGTTGCCATTGTCGAAGCCGAAAAAACGGCAATTATTGCAACTCTGTGTATGTCTCAATTCGTCTGGCTGGCAACCGGCTCAAAACAATGGCTCAAAGCCGAAAGACTCCAAAGATTTGATAACCGGCAAGTTATTCTTTACCCGGACGCGGACGGCTTCGACCAGTGGCAAGCCGTCGCACTGGACGCGCAAAGGCAAGGATTGAATGTTAAAACATCGCGTTTAATAGAAAACTTTGCGACCGACCAGCAAAAGCGTAATCAATACGATCTCGCTGACTATTTAATAAATCAACAAACCGAAATAAACGAATTAAACGAATTTATTGACCGATACAATTTTGCGGTTGATAAAACTCAAGCTTGTGCCACTTTGCCGCGCGAACTTAAAACGATTTTAGAAGAAACAATTTCGATCATTGAGATTAACGGCAATCTATCGCGGATAGAAGCCGAAAGAGTAGCAACCGCGCCGGAAAGTATGCGGCGGATAATTCCAAGTTTATAAACCAAAAAGGAGAAAAAGAAAAATGACAGATTACACAGTGAAAGAAAATGTCCGATTTTGACCGATTTTGACCAATGGAGAAAGAAATGCAAAACAGATTAAAAGATTCCGCTAATTACAAAACTTTAATATCGTTTATCACGCCCGGCGGTAATACGACGATGCTTCCAATGACGCCACCGCCACCGTATATCAAGCGGGTTCGCAGTTTTGTAAGTTCCAAACAAGACCCTAAATCGTAATTTGAGGTAATAAAACGAAAATGAGATTACTTGCACAAAAATTCCCCTATAAATCGAATAAAATTAGTTGCCGCAATCTATGGCGACGTTGCTAAAAATTGAGCAAAAACGATTGAAATATGCCGAAAGAAAATAATAAAGAAAAAGCATTAACCGCACTGATTGAATCGGCTTCGATAATTGAAGCGGCGCAAACGAGCGGATTGTCTGAAAAGACGCTCCGACGCTATTTAGAAGAAAAGGAATTTTCAGACGAATACGCAGAAGCCCGTCGGCAAATTGTCGAAAGTGCCGTTTCTGCGTTGCAGCAAGCGGCAAATGAAGCGGTTGAAACCCTAAGACGAAATTTAACCTGCGATAATCCGCAAGCTGAAATCAGAGCGGCGCAATTGATTCTTGATAATGTTTTCGGCAATTCGGAAAACGCTAAACCAATCGAAAAACAGATTGTCATTTCATTTAATTTTAATAACCAAGTGAGACTTACCAATGATAAAGACTAAAGAAAATAAAATCTCAATTCACTACAACCGCCCGGCACTTGCTAACTATCAACTCGACGCGCTTTTCAATGATTCGCGTTATGCGATTGTCGAAAGTTCCACAAAAGCCGGAAAAACTGCGGCATGTCTCGTTTGGATTATCGAACAGGCTTTGCAGGGTAAAACAGGTCAAGATTTTTGGTGGATCGCGCCCGTTTATGGACAAGCAAAAATTGCTTTCCGAAGATTAAAAGCAGGATTGCCGCGTGAATCCTACACGGCGAACGAATCCGATTTGACTTTGACACTGATTAACGGCGCAAGAATCGTCTGCAAATCGGCGGAAAAGCCGGACAATCTTTACGGCGAAGATGTTTTTGCGGCTGTCTTTGATGAAGCATCACGCGCCCGTGAAGAGGCTTGGCACGCGCTCCGCTCGACACTGACGGCAACACGGGGAAAAGTGCGAATTATCGGCAATGTCAAAGGGCGCAAGAATTGGGCTTATAAACTTGCTCGAAAAGCCGAATCAGGCGAACCCGGTATGAGTTATCAAAAAATAACTGCTTACGATGCTATTGATGCGGGTATTTTATCCGAAGATGAAATCGAAGATGCACGGCGGCAATTGCCTGACAATGTTTTCCGTGAGCTTTACCTTGCCGAACCGTCCGACGATGAAGGAAATCCGTTTGGAATGATTGCCATTCGTGATTGCGTCCAACCGATGTCCGATGAGAAAGCCGTCTGTTTTGGTTTGGATTTGGCTAAATCGGTTGATTTTACTTGTTTAATCGGATTAGACAAACAAAGGCGTGTCTGCGCCCTTGAACGCTTTCAAAAGTCCTGGAATGACACGATAAGCACCGTCCGCGAAATCGTCGGCACCATTCCTTGTCTGGTTGATTCGACGGGCGTTGGCGATGCCGTGCTTGAATCTCTGCAAAAAGACGGACGGCGAAACTTTGAAGGCTTCAAATTTACTCAAAGCTCGAAACAGCAACTTATGGAAGGTTTAGCCGTTGCTATTCAAAAGCAGGAAATCGGCTTCCCTGACGGCGTAATCGTTAATGAGCTTGAATCTTTTGAGTATGAATACACTCGGACCGGCGTTAGATATTCCGCTCCGAGTGGTATGCACGATGACGCGGTTTGCGCTCTTGCTTTGGCAAACAGCAAAGCCGGAACACAAAAACCGCGAGTTATTTACAAACAGCCAAATCACTACTCGCAGCAATGCTACTAGACGAATAAAAGGAGAAAATTAAAATGGACGAAAAACAAGAAACACTGAAGAAAAAACACGACCGAATCCGCGAACAAGTAAAAGCGAAAGAAGCAAGGCGAAAACAGCCCAACAATTTTGCAGATATTTTTAATCTTCAAAATAATGACTTCGACAATAAATTCAACAATAACTTCAATGGAGAAAAGAAATGAAAATACAAAAATCAACTGAAATTGAAACCGAACTTAACAACGCAACCAAACGGCTTGACGAATTAACCGAGATGCGCGACGGCATCACAGCCAATCTTGAAACCTTGCAAAAAGGCTTTATTGACGGCAAAACGTCGCTCGATGAGCTTCAAACCGAACAAGGCAAGCTGACAACTCTTAACAGTTCAATAAAGGCTTTAGAATCCAAACAAGATGAACTTCATAGCGCATTTCAAAAGGCGAGTTTGTCCGAAACGCGCTCCGCAACACTCAATCAGATGAAAGAAATCGCTAACGAAGCCGAAACTGCTTTTAGTGAATATGTCAGCCAAAGAAACGAATTTGACCGAGTTATTAAGGAACACGCCGAAAAAACCTTTGCTGCTCTTGCCGCTTTTCGCGGAAAGCAAGGTGAATTTTTTGAAAATCTTCGACAAGTTGCGCCGGACGTATCGAGCCTGCAAACGATGTCGGCTGATGCAAGCGATTCTTACCGCAAAGTTGTAGGCGAACTAAAAGACATCGGGCTTTCAGGGGGGGCGTTTGGTTTAGCGACCGTAGCCCATTTGCCGAAACTGCCGGATGCTGCCTTCCCGGATGTTCTTAACCTTGCCGAACGGATCATCGAAAATAGAAAATCCAGAGAAGAGCAAGCCGTAAGGCAAGCGGCAAGCGCGGCGGACAGGGCGAAGAGAAACGCTGCACAGGAAGCAAAACAGCAACAGCAAAGGGCGGAGAACTCGCGACAACTTGAAGCGGAGCAAAAACGAATTGCCGCGTATAGGGCTAAAAACAAAATGCCGCTTTTCTCGCCAGCCGACCTTGCGCTTGCTGCCCGCGAATCACTGACGGCGGCAAGCGCGAAACAATAATAAAAAGCTCTGAAGGCGGCGGATAAACATTAAACTTGGCGGTTTTTTGCGTGCTTTGAGGCTTATGGCATTATCTCAAGCCGCCCGGAAACTCTGTGTGCTTTTCCGGCTCCTTAACCGCCAACTTTGCCGGGCGCGAATCTTCAAACCCGGCAAATTATTAACCGCTTGGTAGTCTATATGGCTCTCAATAAAAACCGACGAAAAATCTCACCTTTTTTTGAGATTTACGGGTTGCTTGTGGGATACGGCACAATTTTTATTCCAGTGTTGGAGTTAGCTTTTGTTTTCAGCTCGTCCAGCTTTTGCCAGACGCCGTAAAAACTTCCTAAATAAGCCACCACAAGGATAAGTATAAACAGCCCGCCGAAGATATAATGTTCTTTCCACTTGGATTTCGTGCGGTTCTTAGTTTTCCTGATTCTTTGTCTGTTTCTTTGCCACGGCATTTTCTAAACTCCATGCAAAAAATTAAGCTGTTACCGTTCACGAATAATAAACCGCAAAAGTAAAAGCCGCAAGTTTTAACGCTCGCGGCTTTTACTTTCAGTTTTCTTTTGAGTTAGATATAAGTATCTGATTCGTCGGCATAAAGCCGAAAGAGCGGATAAAGCAGCGTCATTCGTTCCTTATAACCCAAAGCGCATTTATCAATTGCTTTGTGCATAATATAGCCATAGTGATACCACAGAGCAATATAAATCGGGTCTGTGGTAGTTCTTCCATCCAATAGCTCGATAAATTCCTCGCTTGTAAGTGATTTGAAAAAGTCCTTGCATTTCGGCATTGCTTCTTGTATTTCTGGATGGCTTGTTGCACCGTCCAAAAGTGTTTCAAGTTTTGCTTCCATTTGCCCTAATCGCTGGCTTTTATCTTTCGTTGCAGATTTAACCGCCGTTCCTATTAGTTGCATTTCAGTTTTCATTTTGCACACTCCATTTTTTTGATACTGCCTAAAATCCATTCCTGCGAATCCGTGTCAACATCATTTTCGACAAGTTCATCTGTCATCACGTTATAAAGTCTTTTCGGCATTTTCGGATGCTTCATAACCTTTGATAAAAGATTCGCTAAATCTTCTGTATCCTGATCTAGTCTTTCGTCGTAAAACTTCTGAAAAGCGTCGGTATTGTATTGAATAATCGCGTGTATTGAGTGAAGGACTCCGCGCCCGTAACCATCGCCTAACTTTTCGATAATGCTTGGAAAAGTAGCGCGAACACGACTAAAATCATCTTGTAAAATTTCACCGAGCAGCAAGTCCGATTCGTTTGATGCCTCAAAAATGATTGTTTTTAAGCAATCTTTCACACCTTCCGGCGTTTTGTCGCTGGTTAAAGCCATCTCAACTTGCTGGCTGATTTGCTCTAAGGTCCGCCTTTGGTTTCGTTCAACTGTTTTGGTTGTTTTTGTTGTATTAGTTTTCATTATGTTATCCTCCATTTTGTCTATCAAATCATTCGTGGTTTGAAAAGGGAGGCTTAGGAATGTTAGCGCAAACCTAAGCCTTTCGTCGTTAGCGCGTCCGCTCGATGTAGATTGCGACCAACCGGGCGGCGGCGCGATGTTTGCACGGGAAACCATTGGCAAACGCTTTGCACTGGCAAGTGCCGTTTGCCGTGTAAATCTCGCCGCTCGAATCCGACATCATTAAAAGACTGTGTGATTCAAGCTCATAGGTCATAAACGGATTTGTTTCGATTTCCGCCGTTGCCTTTGCGATTGCGTTAATCCATCTTTTGCCGTTTGCTTGATTCGGATTGATTTTAGCAATTGATTCGGCTGCGATTTGTCCTAAGACTTCTTTATTTACTTCGGTTGCGATGTTCATAATTATTGACCGTCCTTTCGTGAATTTGTTAATTGCTTAACTAAGAATAATCTTACGCTTGCGTAAGTAATAAGTCAAACTAGGAAAGCGTTATTTTTTACTCTTGCGTAAGGTTTTTTTACGTGATATAAATTAACGTAATGAAAGGCTATTTAACTACAACACAGACCGCCGAAAGATTGAAAGTTTCTCAAACCCGCGTCCGTCAAATGATTATCGAAGGAATAATAAAAGCCGATAAGGTTGGACGTGATAACTTCATCTCAGAAAGCGAAGTTAAACGTCTTGAAGGGGTCGTGCGTAAGGCTGGCAGACCGACAAAGGAAAAGAAATGAAAAAACTATTCTCGATAATCTTTATATTTGTTCTCTCATTTGTAGTTTTCGGGCAAACGAAAAAGCCAGTGCAAAAAGCAACGCCTGCTCCGACTCCGAAAATTCCGATTATTGAAATAGACGCGACAACAAAAGATGGAAAGGCTGTTATTTTGCGTTCTGACGGAACTTGGCAGTTTAACGAAAACGCGGCTGCTCTAACTCCGCAACCCGAAAAACAAGCGAGTTTAGAAATTGAAGGCGCGATAATCTTTAAAAACGGCGACATTGTGCCAATAGCGCGTTCACCGATTGCCTTACTAAACGAGAGTGCTGTAACTTTAATAAAAAACGCAGGTATTAAAGAATATAACGGCAAAACAAGCGATTTCGATATTCTTACAGCGTTTGTGTTCGCAAACATTCGCGGAAACGCCGTTGTTAATGACATTGCGAACTCAATCAAAGCGCACGTCATTTATAATACTGAAACCGACTTTAACGGCAAGGCATCATTCACTAAACTCACGCCTGGTAAATACTATTTATTTGCCGCTACTGAAGCCAGAAAATCACAGGCAATCTGGAATTTGCTAATTGAAATAAAAGCGGGCGAGCGGCTCAAAGTTGTTCTTGACCAAAACAACGCCGCTTTAGCTTTCTAAGTATAAGGTGAAACGAATTAAAGATATTGAGAATCGTCTTGAACGCGCCAACGCTCGAATAAAAGATTTGAGCAAATCGAAGCTGCGCCGGGCAAAGAATAATTTTGAGCAAAGAAAAACGGCTGCTCGTTTGCAGGCTTTTCTATTTACTAGCTTGTTTTAGGTGTGAATCTAGGTGTGAACACTTGTTTTGAGTGTCTTACAATCACGCTAAGTTGTTGCAAACTATGAATGCTCCCGGCAAGAATTGAACTTGCGACCTTTCACTTAGGAGGCGAACGCTCTATCCAACTGAGCTACGGGAGCAGAAAGCATTTTTAATTTTAGATTCTGAATTTTGGATTGTCCAGCAATCAAGAATCGTATCTGATTAACGAGCGCACATCGTAACCGTCGAATTTTGCGCGTCCGTTCAGAAAATTTAACTCGACTAAAAAGAGCAGTCCGACAATTTCTCCGCCGAGCTGCTCGACCAAATCAACGACCGCTTTGGCAGTTCCGCCCGTTGCCAGCAAATCATCCACGATTAAAACGCGATGTCCCATTCCAACCGCGTCTTTGTGCATCTCCAGAGTGTCTTGTCCGTATTCCAAATCATACGATACGGAAACTCTTTCGGCAGGCAGCTTTTTCGGTTTGCGAACCGGCACAAAACCTGCGCCGAGATGATAAGCAAGCGGCGCGGCAAAGATAAACCCGCGCGATTCGACACCGATGACCGTGTCAATCCGCTCGCCTTTAAACAAGTCGGCAAGCGCGTCAATCGTCTGCTTCAAACCATCCGCGTCTTTCAGGAGCGTTGTTATGTCGTAAAAATTAATGCCTGCTTTCGGAAAATCAGGCACTTCTCTGATTAGCTTTTTTAGTTGTTCCATTTTGTCAGTGAAAAGCGAAAAGTGAAAAGTGAAAAGTGAAATTAAAACTATTCACTATTCACTATTCACTTTTCACTAATTTCTATCTTTCGATTCTAAATGATGAATACAAATTACTCGGCTCTAAAACTATCTCTTCGAGATGTTCGACTTTTGAAAACTTCGGTCCCGCCGTCAAATCGTGTTTGAAGGCTTCGACCTCTTTTTCGTTTCCCTCGGTCAACACTTCGACCCGTCCGTCCTGCAAATTGCAGACATAACCGCGAACTTGATGGCGAGCGGCGGCACGCTGCGCGAAAAACCGAAACCCGACACCTTGCACAAATCCGCTGATGAAAAATTTTCGAGCAACAATCATTTTTTAGAAATCAGAAGTCAGAAATCAGAAATCAGAAATCAGCATTGGAATTTTTCTGTCTACTGACTTCTGATTTCTATCTACTGACTTCTATCCGAGCGCGTCGAGGCATTCGGCTAAATTCCGCTGCCGGCAAGTATAGACAGGCATTCCGCGCAATGTAAAACGGCTGGCGGTCGTTTGCTGAAGTTCTTCGGCAAGTGCCAGAAAATCCTTCGGTTCATCGGTTTCAAACGAGATGATAAACTCCTGGTCGCTGAAACCGAAGGCGTGCGTCAGGTGAATTTTTATATTCTCAAACTTCCTTCCGACCATAAAATCTTCTTCGACCAGCGCGTGACGTTCTTCATCTGATTTTTCATACCAATCGCGGTTTTTGGCGCACGGATAAAGGAAATGATATTTTTTTTCGCCTGCTTTGATGTGGTAACGGTCTTCGAGATGAGCGTTTTGCGTCGCCGAAATAAACATCCTCTTTTTTGTAACGGACAAATAATTGTCAGTGGTTTCAAGAAAACTTCCAAGATTTGTGTGGTAAAGCCCGATGGTCATCTCCTGGAGCAAATCCAAAGAATCGCCGATGCGCCAGAACATCAAATCGGCTTTTGAATCAAAACCGATTAGCGAATAGCTGAAAAGCAGAAGGCTTTCGGTAAAATTATTAAAGACGTTTTGAAATTCGTTTTTGTAAATCTCTTTTGTTTCCGCGCTTAATTTACGCCAGTCGGAGTTGACCCGAAAGAACATAAAGTTGACGAATTGCTTTTCAATCTTCGGAAACTGCTGAGGTTTTTTGTTATCCGAAACAAGCCGCAAACCGCTCGTCTCCGAGATTTCCTTTTCCAACTCAATCAACTTCATTATTTTATTTTAGATTTGCGATTTTGTGAAAATAAAATTTGAAGACGGTTATCCATCTATCAAATCTACGAGTCCATTGTGCCAAGTTTCGCCGCTATTGTCCAAAGCGAAAATTTTGGCAAGGAATTTTCGTTAATTATCGAGAGGACTTTTCACGCCGAGTTTGTTCTGCGCGAGAATATGCGTGTAAATCATCGTCGTTGTCAGTTCCTTGTGTCCGAGCAAATCTTGAATGGTGCGAATATCCTGCCCGTTTTCGAGCAGATGCGTGGCAAACGAATGGCGAAGCGTATGCGGGCTGGCGTTTTTTACGACACGGCTTTTTTGCAGCGCGATTTTAAAGGCTTTCTGCAAACTCGAAGCGGAGACATGATGTCTGCCGATTTTGCCGGTGCGCGGATCGGTGCTTAAACTTTTCGACGGAAAAACAAATTGCCAGCACCATTCGCGCTCGGCGTTCGGATACTTTCTTGCCAGCGCAAAAGGCATCACGACTCGTCCGCCGTCGTTTTTCAAATCGCGTTCGTGCAGAGTCCGCGCCGTCTCCAACTGCTCTTTCAAAGGCTCGATTGTTTTTTTCGGCAAAACGGTCAGGCGGTCTTTGCCGCCTTTACCGTCGCGCACAACAATTTGTCCGAAACCGAAATCCAAATCTTTAACGCGCAAACGCAGTGCCTCGTGCAGACGCAAACCCGCGCCGTAAAGCAAATTGGCAATCAGCAGATTCGTGCCGTCCAATTGTTTGAGAATCCGCCTGACTTCTTCTCGAGTCAAAACAACCGGAACATGGCTTGACCGTTTGGCGGGTGTAAAATTTTCGAGCCACGGCAAATCCAGACTCAAAACTTCCCGATAAAGAAAAAGAAGCGCGGCAAGTGCTTGATTCTGCGTCGAAGCGGAAACCGAACGCTCAACCGCCAGGTGCGACAAAAACGCTTCGAGTTCCGCCGCCCCCATCTCAGCCGGATTTCTGACATTGTGAAAAAAGATGTATTGCCGAATCCACTGCAAATAAGTCTTCTCGGTTCGGTAGCTGTAATGCCGCGTACGCAACACAGAGCGAACGCGGTCAAGTAATTTAGGCATAGCTTTTCTTAATTCGGCATAATTTTTTATACGGAATTGTGTTTTGATAGTCCAAAATAAAACAAACCTGCGACAAATACAATTCTTTATTGACAGTTTCTTTGAAAATGGAGTATAAAAAATTCCGTATAACACGAATTCAATTCGGTAGAATACAAAGTTTGGTCAGACAGCCGATGCGACTTTCAGCGCCCGACGGGTCGCCAACATCTTGACATATATGTTACGCTCGAGAGCTTCCGCTCAACGGCGTTGGAGACGGAAAGCTCACG
>Ga0136618_10000149_pt1 | contig 19703 bp, 14 predicted proteins | sample AntDrymUQ3302106_2_FD_104805 | JGI IMG/M metagenome (GOLD analysis project Ga0136618, IMG submission 104805) | Polar desert sand microbial communities from Dry Valleys, Antarctica - metaG UQ330 (21.06) | ecosystem: Environmental > Terrestrial > Soil > Desert | place: Antarctica: Dry Valley... | reverse complement strand
GCGGTCTACGACACCCGATGGCGTGAGAACGCGGTCCGTGGCTCCGCGGTCTCCGCGCAGGTGATCGTCGAGCTCGTGCTCGAGGCCGTTCCCGCACGCCGGGTCGTCGACCTCGGCTGCGGGCTGGGCAACTGGCTCGCCGAGTTTCGCCGCCAGGGCGTCGCGGAGGTCTGCGGCGTGGACGGCCCGTGGTTCGATGTCGAGGCCCTGCACATCCCGGCCGACTCCTATGTCGTCGCGGATCTGGGCAGGCCCCTGCCGCTGGACGAGCGCTACGACCTCGCGGTGTCGCTGGAGGTCGGCGAGCATCTCGAGGCGTCACAGTCGCGGGGGTTCGTCGACTCGCTGACGCGCCTGGCCCCCGTCGTGCTGTTCTCGGCTGCGATCCCCGGGCAGTCCGGGACCCATCACGTCAACCTGCAGTGGCAGGACCACTGGGCGCGGCTCTTCGACGAGCGCGGCTTCGCCGCCGTCGATTACCTGCGACCGCGAATCTGGAACAACGATGCGGTGAAGGTCTTCTATCGCCAGAACATCGCCATCTACGTCGACCGGGCTCGCCTGCGCGACTACTCGGCGCTCGCCGAGTGCCATCGGGTGACTGGAGGCGAGCTCCTCGCGTTGGTCCATCCACAGCAGTACGACATGGTGCGCAGCCGACCCATGCTGCTGCTGCGCAAGCAGATCCTGGGGCCTGTGCGTGCCCGCTTGGGCGCGGGTGGGAGCCTCGGCGCGATCAGCCGGCTGCTGCCGGTGCGGCGGTAGGGCCGTCGGCCGCTGCTGCCGCCTCGGCGGTCGCTGATCTCATCGCGCGCAGCGCCAGGGTCGTCAACGAGACGTTGATGAGCCCCTGGCTCGCCAGCAGGGCCCATGCCGCGCCCGTTGCCCCGAAGCTCGGCACCAGGACCAGCAGCGAGAGGATGTGGACGATGGCGGCGACGACGTTGACGACCGACATCGGGCCCGTGTTGTCGGATGCGAACAGCAGGGTGCTGTGCCAGAACACGAGCCCGTAGAGCGCCTGCGTGGCTGCTCCGATGATCAGCACCGTGCCCGCGGCCTCACCCTCCGGCCCCCCGCCGAGGAAGCGCAGGATCGGGTCCTGGAAGATCACGATCGCCAGGAACGCCACGCCCATGGCGGCGCCCGAGATCAGCGAAGCGCGGAAGATCATCGTGCGCAGCTCCGACAGGCGTCCGGCCGCCCACATGCGCGACAGGCGAGGCAGCAGCGCGTTGGAGGCGGGCGCGATGACCTTGCCCACCGCCGCAGCCCCGGCGATCCCGATCCGGTAGATGCCCGTCTGCGTCGGGCCGGCCAGCGCGCCCAGCAGCACGGTCGGCAGCTGCGCCCGGACAACGTGGCTGTAGGAGATCAGGAAGGTGTGGAACATCATCCTGAGCATCGACCGGCGCTCGCTGCGCTCGAGGCAATGCAGTTGCGGTCGCGTGAGCGGCAGGTCGTGGGCGCGCCTGAAGACGCGCGCGGCCACCGTGATGTTGATGACGCCGGCAATCAGCCTCGCAACAAGGATCGCGACGATCACCGCCAGCAGGCTGTGGAAGAGCTCGATCGCGAGGAAGATCAGCACGACGCGGCCGAGCTCGAGCGCCCATTGATAGGTCGCGATGAGGGCGAATCGATCGAGCAGCCGCAGGATCACGAACGACATCCGCGAGAGCACGGGCCCGATCAGCGCGAACGCATAGAGGATGATCAGGTCGGTGGAGCCGTCGCCCGCCACATGCGGCCCCGCCGTCAGCGCGAGCACCGCCAGAAGCGGCACGGCCAGCGCCGTCGTCGCCAGGTCGATCACGAAGCTGTACTGGAAGACGCCCGCGGCCGTACGCGGGTCGCGGACCAGCCAGCGCGCGCCGAACGTCGTCGACGCGTAGCCCACCCGCAGGTTGAAGAACCCTCCCACCAGCTCGACGAACGCCACGATCACGGCGAAGCGCCCATAGCCGCTGAGTCCGAAGGCATGGGTGAGGAGGGCGATCTGGGCCAGGCCCGCAGAGATGATCGCCGCCTGCCAGATCCCGACGAACCCGGTGTCCTTCGCCAGGCCCCCCAGCTCCGTCGCGCTGAAGCGCCCGAGCAGTCGCCGCAACAGCGGGCGGCCAGGCCGATCGGGCTGTGATTCGGGGCTCATTGGACAGGCGTCGATCGGATCAGCTCGCCGCGCACCGGGCGCGACGTCCGAGCTTAGCGGCCGATCCAGCGCGTCCGGGCGCGGCGATCGCGTCCGCTACCATCCCGCGTCGCGTGGGCCTCGATCGACATAGCGTGGCGTTCCTCGTCGCCGCTCGCCGGCTCGGAGTGTCGTTCGAGAGCACCCTGATGATCGGGCGGGCACTGCTGCCGACGAGAGTCAATCTCACAGGTGCATTCGCCACTGCCGGCGAGTCGCTCACCGAGAGCGAGCGCGCGGGCATCCTCGCCGAGGGTGGAGGGTTCGCGGACGGTCTGTTTCGTCACCTCGGAGGGCAGCGGATCGATTCACTCGATGCCACCGATTGGGAGCAGAGCACGATCATCCACGACCTCAACGAGCCACTGCCCGAGGAGGTGCGGTCCCAGTACACCGCGGTACTGGACACCGGTACGCTCGAACACGTCTTCGATTTCCCGACCGCGCTGAAGAACTGCCTGGAGGCCGTTCGCGTCGGCGGCCACTACCTCAGCATCAGCCCTGCCAACAACTGGTGCGGGCACGGCTTCTACCAGCTGAGCCCTGAGGTCTACTACCGCGTGCTAGCGCCCGAGAGCGGCTTCCGCGTCTGCTGCCTGTTGATGCGGCCGATACGCATGGGGGCGCCGTGGTACCGCATCTCTGATCCATCGGAGAGCGGGGTGACCCCGGGCGGCCCGTGGAAGAGCCTCATGTACACCGTGGCCAGCCGTGTCTCCGAACGGGAGATCCTGGCGGTCAAGCCCCAACAGCACAAGTATGCGGCGTACTGGGAAGCTGAGCGCCGCGCGCCGGGAAGTCATCAGGCAAGCCGCATCCAAAGGCCGCGGGCTCGGCTCGTGGCCAGGCTCCCGTCCTCCGTGCGAGAGCCTTACTATGAGTTTCGCCGAACGCTCAAGCCGATGATGACAGCCGCCGGTAACGCTCGGGAGCTCAGGACCCGCCGTTTGCATGACCTGAGCAAGCTCTAGCTGCGCCGCCGAGCAGCTCGTGCGACTGACGTACCTCTCAGAAGCAGCGATTCCCAGTCGCGCCAGCAACGCGACGCAGACGATGCGCATGTGCGCGGCGTTCGCCGAGGCGGGCGCGGACGTCACGCTCGTCCATCCGATCCTGCAAGGGCCCGACCCGGAGGGCTTCGACGGCGACGTCGCGAAGTTCTATGGCGTCCGAGCGACCTTCGAGCGACGCCAATTGCGCATTCACGCCGTGCCGGGCGGCAAGGCCGTCCAGCGCGCCGCACGCGCGGCGCCGTTCCTGGCGTATCTGATCGGTCGCCTGCGCCCGGGGCAGCCGCCGCTGGTCTGCTACGCGCGCTCGTTCCTGGCAGCCTCGATGGCGGTCGGAGTGCGCCGCGCATGGGGACGTCGCAGTGCGTGCAGAGTCGTGGTCGTCGAGCTGCACGACGAGCCTCCCGCCGGCGGCTGGTCGCTGCTGCGGTCCGTCGACGGCGTCGTGACGATCAGCGACGCGCTGCGCCGCCGGCTGCTGCAACGGCTTCCCGAGCTCGAGAGCCGTGTCTGGGTGGAGCACGATGGCGTCGACCTCGGCGCGGTGCGCCGGGGAAGGGATCGGGAGGCCGCGCGGGAGGGCCTGGGACTCGCGCGCCCGGAGGGCCCGCTCGTGGTCTACGCCGGCCGCGTGATAGCCGGCAAGGGCGTCGACGTGCTGGTCGATGCCGCCGAGCACATCCAGGACATCCGCGCGCACGTCCTCGTGGTCGGCAAGCTCTACGACACCGAGACCGTCAACCGCGCGCCCGCGAACGTCACGTTCACCGGATTCGTGGCTCCGTCGGCGGTGCCCGAGTACCTCGCTGCGGCGGACGTCATGGTGATGCCCACGACCGAGGACCTGCGCTACGCGGCGTACACCTCACCGCTCAAGCTCTTCGAGTACATGGCGACCGGAAACCCGGTGGTCGCCTCCGACCTTCCCGTCCTGCGCGAGGTGCTGACCGACGGCGAGAACGCGCTCCTGTACCCACCGCGCGACGCGGCCGCACTCGCTCAGGCGGTGCGGCGGCTGTGGGCCGAGCCGGTGCTCGGTCGCGCGCTTGCCGAGCAGGCCTGGCAGGACGTCCAGCACTATGGCTGGCGCGCCCGCGCCTCGCGGATCCTCGAACGCTTCGCCGGTCTGGACGGCTGACGCCCGCCGGGTCAGCGAGCGGTCGTGGGCGCGCGGCGGCGCTCCGCCACCGCCCACTCCCACTGTCGCCGCAGGCCCTCCTCGACCGTCACGCTCGGATGGAAGCCGAGGTCGCGCTGTGCCAGCTCCGTGGCGGCCGCGGTGTCGCGGACGTCTCCCCGTTCGTCTGGAGCGTGCACGGTGGGAATAGGGATCTCGGCGATCTCGGCCAGCAGGTCGATGACCGACCGCAGGCTGACCCGCGTGCCGCCGCCCACGTTGTACGCCCTGCCGACCGCACCCTTCGCGGTGGCGGCGGAGCGGGTGGCGGCGACGATGTCCTCGACGAACGTGAAGTCACGCGTCTGCAGGCCGTCGCCGAAGATCGTGGTCTCGGTGTTGTCCAGCGCCGAGTCGCACAGGCGCCGGAACGCCATGTCGGGCCGCTGGCGGGGGCCGTAGACGGAGAAGTAGCGCAGGGCGACGACGTCGACGCCGAAGTTGTCGCAGAAGGAGAAGGCCAGCTGCTCGGCCGCGAGCTTCGTCACGCCGTAGGGCGAGAACGGACGTGGCGTGGCGGTCTCGTGCGTCGGAAAGGCCTCCGCCTGCCCGTAGATCGAGGAGGACGAGGCGTACACGAGCCGGTTGCCCGGCCACTCCTTGCACGCCTCGAGCAGGTGCTGGGTGGCGAGCAGGTTGTTGCGCAGGTAGGTCTCGAAGCGCGTGCCCCAGCTCGCACGGACACCGGGCTCGGCGGCGAGATGAAACACCGTGTCGACATCGGCGACGAGATCGGAGAGCTCGCCGCGCGCGAGGTCGATCGGCACGAAGTCGAAGGCGTCCCATTCACGCGCACGCTCGAGGTTGCGGATCTTCGCCGCTCGGCCGTAGTTGTCGTTGAAGCAGTCGACGCCGACGACCTCGACGCCGTCGCGCAGCAGCGACTCGGTCAGATGCGACCCGATGAATCCGGCGCACCCGGTCACCAGGGCCCTGCTGACCTGCTGTTGCGCTGCTGCATCGTCCAGAATCTGGAACTCCCTTGGTGACGTCCGGAGGCTACTTCATGGCCGGACAGTAGACTGAGAGGCCTTGCCGACTCGCCGCTCAACCGCCGGCGATCACCTGTCCGAGCGCCTCGTCCACGCGCTCGCCCAGCTACCGCGAGACGTCACGCTGCAACTGCGTGCAGACGATCCGCAGCGTGCCCGGCTGGAGCTGCTCGCCAGGGCGTACGGCATCCTCGATCGCATCCGCTTCGACGACGACGCGCCGCCGGTGCCGGCGGGCATCCCGGTCGCGGCCACGATGGCTGAGCTGATCGACCACATGGCGCCGGATGCAGGCGCGGCGCCGACGACCAACGGCGCCGACGACCTCTTCGCGGGCCATCGCATCGCGATCGTGACGAACCTGCCTGCGCATTACCGGATACCGCTGTTCAATGGCATGCAGGAACGGCTGAGCGGCGCGGGCGCTCGCCTGTGCGTCTTCTTCGCCGGCTCCGATCCGGCGCAGCGCACGTACATGCGCCCCGGGTCGTTCTCCTTCGAGCACGAGTTCCTGCGCACGCGGCGGGCTCCGCTCGGCGGCGGCGACGTCCCGCTCGGCCTGGAGCGGCGCCTGCGGCGCTTCGATCCGACGATCGTGCTCGCGGCCGGCTTCGCGCCGGGGGTCGCCGGGCGCGTGGCGCGCTTCGCGGCCACACGGGACGTCGCCTTCGGCGTCTGGAGCGGCGAGCTCCCCACCGCAGCGACCGCAGGCGGTCGCCTGCGACGCATGCAACGCGAATGGATCCTGCGCCGGGCGAGCTTCGCCGTCGCGTACGGCTCGCTCGCGGCCGAGTACCTGCGCACGGTCGCTCCGCGGCTGCCGGTGATCTTCGGACGCAACACGGCGCCCGCCGCAGCGCTCCCCCCGAGGCCGGCAGGCGCGAGGCCGGTGGAAGTGCTGAGCGTCGGCCAGGCGATCCACCGCAAGGGCCTCGACGTCCTCGTCGACGCGTTCGGACTGCTGACGGATCTCGCGTGCAACCTGACGATCGTGGGAGGCGGGCCGGAGCTCGACGCGCTGCGACAACGGGCCGAGGGGATGGCGAACGTGCGCTTCCTCGGTGCCGTGCCGTCGGACGAAGTGCGTGAGGCGTACGGCTCGGCGGACGTGGTCGCCTTTCCGACGCGCTTTGACATCTTCGGCCTCGTGCTCGTGGAGGCGCTGGGCAGCGGCCGCGCCACGATCGTCTCGCCGGCGGCGGGAGCCGTGGCCGACCTCTGCGTGACGGAGCGCAACAGCCTGGTCGTGGACGGCCACGAGCCGCAGCCGTGGGCGGACGCGATCCGGCGCCTGGTGGTCGACACGCCGCTGCGGACAGCGATCGGCGACGCGGGGCGCCGGACGATCGCGGGACGATGGACCGTCGGCCACGCCATCGACGCGATGATCGCGGGGCTGCGGCTGGGAGCGCTCGCGCGGACCCAACGAGCGTCGCAGGCCCAGCAGCGCCTGGTCATCGTCGGGCCGCTGCCGCCGCCCTACCACGGGGCGAGCGTCTCCACCGGCCTGCTGGTCTCGAGCGAGATCCTGCGGCGGCGATTCGCCGTACAGCACGTGGACATCAGCGACCGGCGCTCCGGGCGGGCCAACATCGGGCGCTGGGACCTGCAGAATGTCACCGGCGGACTCGGCGGCGCGATCCGGCTGCTGGTCATGCTGCGCGGGCGGCGCGGGGTGGTCTACCTGCCGATCGCGCAGAACGCGCCCGCATTCCTGCGTGACTCGCTGTACATCCACGCGGCGGCCCTGCGGCGCTGGAAGGTGGCCGTGCACCTGCGGGGAAGCGACTTCCCCGACCTCTATCGTGCGCAGCCGGCCGCGATGCGCTGGTACATGCGCGTCACGCTGCGACGGGTCAGCACCATGGGGGTGATGGGGGAGTCGCTGCGCGGCCTGTTCGACGGGCTGATCGCCCCCGAGCGCATCGCGGTGGTGTCCAACGGGACTCCCGAGATCGAGCTGCCCGACGTACCCAGGGATCCTCTGCAGGTGCTGTTCTTCAGCAACCTGCGCCGGCGCAAGGGGCTGATCGAGTCGGTCGACGCCGCGCTGGAGGTCCTGCGCGAGCACCCGCAGGCGCGGTTCGTGTTCGTGGGCGACTGGGAGAGCGACGAGCTGCAACGCGACGTCAGGGCGCGGGCGCGGGAGGCCCGGGACCGGCTCGAGTTCCGGCCTCCGGCGACAGGCGACGCGCGCCTTGCCCTGCTCGCCTCGTCGAGCATGCTGCTCTTCCCGCCAGTGGAGCCGGAGGGTCATCCGCGCGTGGTGTTGGAGGCGCTGGCCGCGGGGCTTCCGGTCATCACGACCGATCGCGGGGCGATCGCCGAGACCGTCGTCGACGGGGAGAGCGGGTTCGTGCTCGACCACCCCGTACCGCACGAGCTCGCCGCCTGCGTGCTGTGCCTGCTGCGCGATCCGCACCTGTGCGAGCGCATGAGCCGGGCGGCGAGGGCGCGCTACCTCGAGCGGTTCACGCAGGAAGCGGCAGACACCACGTTCGCGGACTGGATCGCCGGCCTGTCGCGGCGATGAAGAGCGTCCTGCACGTTCTGTCGAAGGGTCACATCGGCGGAGCCGAGCGGGCGGTCTTTCAGCTCGCAGGTCATCAGCAGCGCCAGGGCGACAGGCAGGTCGCGCTGGGCTTCGCGCAGGCCAGCGGGCCCTACGCCGAGCTCGCGCGCGACAGCGGCCTGCGCATCGTCGACTTTCACCTCAGCAGCGGCCGGGACCTACTTGCGCTTGCGCGTGCGCGCAAGCTCTTCGGCCAGTTCGACATCCACCACTTCCATGTCGCGGAGCCGGTGCTGATGCTCGCCAGCATCGCAAGCCCCGGCGCACAGCGGGTCTATACCCACCGCGGAGGCGTGACGACCTACGAGGGCCGGCGCGTGTGGCGATACAGGGCTGCGGGGCGGCTGCTGGCGCGCTTCGATGCAGTCACCGGGACGGCTCAGGCCGCGGCCGCGGCGCAGTTGGCGTTCGGGATCTGCAGCCGGGAGGTGGCACCCACGTTCAACGGATTGGACTTCAGCCTGCTCGAGGGCTCCGGCGGCGCACGCGATCGCCTGCGCGCGGAGCACGGTGTCGCGCCCGGCACCGTCATCGTCGGCACGGCCGCGAGCCTTCGCGCCTGGAAGCGCATCGACTGGCTGATCGACGCTGCGGCCGGGCTCTGCGCGCAGGACTGTGTCGTCTGGATCGTTGGCGACGGGCCGGACCGCCGGCGCCTCGAGGAGCTGGCCGCGCGATCGCCGGCCGGCGATCGCGTCCGCTTCATGGGGATGCAGCTCGACATCGCCGACTGGCTGCGCTGCCTGGATGTCTTCGTGCTGCCCAGCGGGCCGGTCGAGAGCTTCGGAAACGCGGTCGTGGAGGCCATGGCCTGCAACCTGCCGGCCGTGGTCAGCGCGGATTGCCCCGCGCACCTGCAGCACGTACAGGACGGCAGCACGGGGGTGGTCGTGCGCGACGCAGACGAGCTGGCGGCGTGCCTGCGAGAGCTCGTCGCGGATCCGCAGCTGCGGGCACGCTTGGGCGCCGCGGCGACCGCCTTCGTGCGCCGCAACTACACGATGACACGGGCCGCGGAGTCCTTCGAAGCCGTCTATCGCGGCCTCGGCCAGGCAGCGCGAACGCGAAGAGCCGTTTGCTAGCCTGCGGGCCATCTCGGCACGAAAGGACAGCGAGCCAGCGGCAGGCCACGACAAAGCACGACTTCCCGGATTCGTGATCATCGGCGCCGGCAAAGCCGGCACGACCAGCCTGCACCATTACCTCAACCAGCATCCGCAGATCGTGATGTCCTGGCCGAAGGAGACCAACTTCTTCACGCGCGAGGACTACATGGACTCGCTGGACTGGTATGAGAACTGCTTTGCCGATCGTCCGGGGATGCGTGGCGAGGCCTCTCCCGCGTACTCGAACTTCCCGCGGCGCAAGCACGTGCCGCAGCGGATCCGCGCCCTGGTACCTGACGTCAAGCTCATCTACCTCGTGCGAGATCCGATCGAGCGTGCCGAGTCTCACTATTTTCACAAGTACTTCAACCGCACCGAATCGCGGCCGATCGAGCAGGCCTTCGCGCAGATAACCGACCCACTGGATGACCCGTATATCAGGGGCAGCACCTATGGGCTGCAGCTCGAGCAGTATCTCGAGGTCTTCGAGCGGTCGCAGATCCTGATCGTCGACAACCGCGATCTCAAGCATGAGCGCGACGCGACCATGAGCTCCGTGTTCTCCTTCTTGGGCATCAAGCCCGGATTGTCGCCCGAGCACTTCAAGCGCGAGATCAAGGCCCGCACGAAGACGATCCGTTCCTCCCAGACCGCCGCGCGCGCCAGCCACTCGGCGCCGGCGCAGCTCGGACGCCGGCTGCTGCCGGTGGCGGTGCGCGAGCCGCTGTTCGCCGCCGCGCGGCGCGTCCTGTCGCCTTCCGGAACCGTGACGCCCACCCGTCTGTCGCCTGAGATGCGCGAGCAGGTGGCGGGCCACTTCCGCGAGGATGCGGCGCGCTTTCGCGAGTTGACCGGGCGGTCGTTCAAGCACTGGACGGTCTAACTGGTGGCCCGTGGGCGAGACCCCATGAACTGGCACAACGTCCGCTGGGACGACGCCGCGTTGGACGGGCTCGCCGACGGTGAGCCCGACGACGGCTGCCTACCTGACTTCCTGATCATCGGAGCGGCCAAGTCCGGCACCACCAGCCTGTACTACTACCTGCGCCAGCACCCGGACATCGGGATGTCGGTTCCGAAGGAGCCGAACTTCTTTCACCGCGCGGACTTTCGCGATGCGCTCGACGAGTACAGGCGCTGCTTCACGGCAGCGGGCCGCGTCCGCGGTGAATCCTCGGTCGAGTACACCTATCACCCCTTCGTGAAGGGCGTGCCCGAGCGCATCCACTCCGTACTTCCGAACGCAAGGCTCATCTACGTCGTGCGCGATCCGATCGACCGTGCGGAAGCGCTTCACCATCAGCATTACTGCTCACACAAGGTCGGCAGGGAGGTAGAGAAGACCTTCGCCGAGCTCGATCCCGGCAAGAACCTCTACGTGGCGTCCAGCATGTACGCGCTGCAGCTGAAGCAGTACCTGCAGTTCTTTGCGCGCTCGTCGATCCTGATCGTCGACCAGGAGGCCTTGAGGTTCAAGCGCGAGGACACGCTGCGGTCGGTGTTCGCGTTTCTGGGCGTCGAAGCAGATTTTGCATCCGATCGCTTCGACTCGGAGCTCAACACGCGCGAGACGAAGCTGCGGATGACCGGGGCGGGGGTACGGCTGAGAAAGTCGCCGGTCGCCGATCTCGTGAGGACGAAGGTGCCGGCGAGCGTGCGCGAGGCGGTCTTCGAGGTCGCCCGACGCGGGTTGATGCGACCCGCGCCGCGCACGCTGCTGCCGGCGGATGTCCGCGCGCGGCTCGCGGACGCGCTGCGCGACGACGTCGCGCAGTTCCGCGAGCTCTCGGGGCTGCCCTTCGATCACTGGTCGGTCGGCCCCGCCGAACGGGTTCGGTCGTGACGCAGGATGCCGAGCAGCCCGGCGAGTCCGAACGCGACGCTGCGGTCGCGGGGCCGGCATCGACGGGCCCGCCGCGCAAGCTGCTGCTCGGGGGATTACTGCTCGTCGCGATCATCGTGGCCTGGGGCCTGTGGTCTGCTGGCGGCGACGAGCCCGGCGACGTCCGCATCGGCTTCGTCGGACAGGATCTGGTGGCGCTGAAGCTCGATGCGCAGGTCAAGGAGAAGAACCGCTACTGGAAGCTCTACGAGGATCGCGATGCCCCTGAGGGCGCGTACATGGGCTGGATGTTGCCGGGAGCGAGCAGTCTGTCCGGACGCATGCGTCTGAAGCAGATGCTGAAGCCGGGGAAGTACTTCGCGTTCGTGAAGGGCATCAACTACGACCGTCCTGTGAAGGTCAAGTTCGCCCTCGGAGGGGGTGAGGCGACCGTGACGACCAACGACGACGACGACAACGCCTACTGGTCCGACCAGGTCCCGATCACGGTGGAGTCCGCGACCGACGAGCTCGTGTTCACCCTCCAGCGGTCGGGCCAGGATCCCTCCAAGAAGGAGAAGCTGCTCGTCAGGGGGCTGTATCTCACCACCGATCCCGCGGAGGTCGTCCTCGCATCCGACCGCGTCGTGGCGCTGGACTACCCCAAGACCATGGACAAGAGCGCGCCGCGACGCGGCAACCTCGTGGAGAACGGCAGCTTCGAGGTCGGCCTCGGGCATGGCTGGGGTTCCACTGACGACCGCCGCTTCAGCCTCATATCCGTGTGGGACCCGCGCGACGGCAAGGACGGCCGCGCGAGCCTCAAGCTGCCGATCGATCGCTCCAGCAGCGGTCTGCGCCCGGAGGAGGGCGCGCCGATCACGATCGTGTCCAAGCCGATCCCGGTCGCCGCGAACAAGCAGCACACGCTGTCGGTGTGGTTGAAGGGCGATGGCGAGAACCCGGTCAAGGGCAGGATCTCGCTCGTCAACTCCTTCGGACCGCCGTCGGCGCCCGAGCTCGAGGGCCAGCGCGGGCAGCACGTCCTCAACAAGGCCTTCAGCGTCGGCAGCGAATGGACGCGCGTCGATCTCACGGGGTTCCTGCTGAGCTACCCGACGGCGGACTACCACGTCAGGATCGCCGCCGAGGTCGCGGCTGCCGGGCGTCATCTGTCGGTGGACGCGGTGTCGCTGAACGAGGGCGGTCCCGCGCCAACCTACCTGTCGAGGTCGCCGCTCGAGATCGGGCTGCAGCGAACGCAACCGAGCAACCTCTACTACGGCGACGAGCCGGTGCGGATGGGCCTGCGCGCCTACAACGCCGGCCCCCGGGAACTCAAGCGCACCGTCCGCTTCGAGATCTACGACTACCTCAACCGCAGGGTCCGCGCGGGCACCCGCGACGTCACCGTGCCTGCGAAGTCGGTCGAGTCGGCCGATCTCGGCCTCTCCGTGGACAAGCGCGGCATCTTCAGGGTCGTCATGTGGGTGGAGGGCGACGAGGGCTCGGAGGAGGAGGTCATCTTCGGCGTCGTCCCGCGGCCGCGCCGCAAGGGCGCCGATCGCGACTCCCTGATTGGGGCGCACTCGAACTTCAGCGACTGGCAGTACGACTCGATGGGCCGGCTGGGCATCAAATGGGATCGCGCGCTGAGCCCGGGACGCTTCTTTCGCTGGAGCGTCATCGAGCCCGAGGACGACAAGTTCCTCTGGTACGACTCGGACATCTCCAAGGCGACCAAGCGCGGGATCTCCGTCCTGGGCACGCTGGGCACGAACGACTACTGGCCCAAGTGGGCCGACGACGACGGCAACCCCGACCTCGACAAGTGGGAGGAGTTCGTCGGGCAGGTGGCGCGCCACTACCGCGGCGACGTGCAGGCATGGGAGATCTGGAACGAGCCCAACTACCAGTTCGAGCCGGCCTTCTACGCAAGGATGCTCAAGCGTGGAGCGGAGGCGATCAAGCGCGCCGATCCGTCTGCGTCCGTGGTCGCGATGGGCGGTCCGTACGACGCCGAGTTCATCACTGCCGTCTTCGGCGAGTTGCGCAAGCAGTTCCCGAAGTGGGAGTACAAGCGATACATCGACACCCTCAGCATGCACATGTACCCCTCGCGCGTGGAACGCGAGTCCGCGAACGGGGGACGTGCGGTGAAGTTCAGAAACAAGGTCCTGCGCCCCTACGACCTGCCCCTGTGGAACACGGAGTCCGGCGACGAGGACTTCGGCTTCTACCGGACCAGCAACGCGGTGTACGAGCGCTGGGGCACGAGCCTGTTCGCCGTCGACGACGCCGCCCGCACGGCGACGTCCTCTCCCAACGGGATCGAGAACGTGAGCACGGCGTTCCTCGAAACGATCGGCAACGGGCTGAGCAAGTACTTCTACTACGACTTCCGCGTGGGGGCGGCCACGCCGACATGGACGCAGCGCGCTCACTCGATGCTCGAGTACGACGACACGGTGCGGCCCAAGGGCATCGCCTACGCGGTTCTCGCGCACCTGTTCGACCACTCGCGAGGGATGGGGGTGATCAAGCTCGGCGATTCCCACAGCCAGGCGTTCCTCTTCGACAGGGAGGGCGTCCCCCTTGTCGGGCTGTACACGCTCGACGGCCGCCAGCGGATGATCGAGGTGACCGGCGTGCAATCGGGCAAGCTGCGGATCTTCGACAGCATGGGCAACCCGGTGCCCGCCAAGAACGGCCGCATCCAGTACGGCCCGACGCCGGTCTACGTCGAGGGCCGCGGCATCGCGGTGCGCGCACTGGAGCGGTCGTTCCGCCGAGCTGCCATCAAGGAGCGGCCGGACACCGTGGCGCCGTCGCTCTCCATCGATCAGGCGCCGCGGGGGCCGGTGGACTCCTCGCCGGTGCGCGTGCGCTGGAGTGCCACCGACGAGACGGCCGTCCCGAGCAAGGCTCAGCCCAAGGCGATCGCCTACTCCTATCGGCTCGTCGCCGCGGGCGAGCGCAAGGCCTGGTCGGGCTGGGCGGAGGGCTCCGCGGCCGAGTTCACCGATCTCGGCAAGGGTCGCTACCGCTTCGAGGTCAGGGCCCGGGACAAGTCCGGCAACCAGTCGGCGGTCAGGACCCAGCCGATCACCGTTCGCTGAGCCCGGACCTGGAGCAACGCTCAGGTCGCCGTCCGCACGGCCCGGCACAAATGGGCCATCACGTAGTCGAAGACCTTCCAGGCGTCGACCGCGAAGGACGGATCGTGCGTCGCGGCGATCGAGAACGTCTGGATCGCCTGCGCGGCCGACTGGCAGTCGATCGCGTAGGTCGAGCCGGCCGAGTAGCGCGGCGTGCCGTCGGCGAGAAAGAGGCTATCGCGGTAGAAGTCCAGGCCGCGAAGCCATGCCCCCTCGGCCGCGTCGCGCTGCACGCCGGCATCCGCGACCTGGCGCAGGGAGTCCAGCACGTAGCCGGTGTGAATAGCCAGAGGGGCAATCCGGGAATGTCGCCCAACCGGATTTGAGCCCGCCGTCGCTGAGCTTTCGCGCCGACCTCGATTGACGGCGAGAACGAGTTGCCCACGTTTTTCGAGGGGTCTTCCCAACCGGCCCGGGCCGACCGCCGAGAACCCCAGCAATTCCGGGCTGAGACGTGGCCAGCGTTGCCCATCGGGGCTTCACAGCGGGTGACCGCGATCTGCCCAACGTCGCTGCTCGATCGCGTCGCACGGCCGGCCTATGGTCGGGCTCGTGCCGGCCACAAATCACCTTCTTCCCGTCGAGGCGCGCTACAGGCGCACGACCGATCGGGTCGCGCTGAACCTCTTCGACCAGCTGCGGACAATGAACACGACCGACTGCCGGTTCGTGCTCGCCGCGCTCGATGGTCGGCTCGCCCATGCCTCCGGCGAGCGGGTCGTGACAGCGCGCTCAGCGATCGAGCAGTTCAGCGGCGAGACGGGCGAGCAGCCGTCCAAGAAGCGCTACGAGCGCTGGCGCGTAACGCATGAGGACGCACGTACGCTGCCGTCGGCGACGTACATCGCGAACACCTGGCAGGGATCGTGGTCGCAGGCGATGCACGAGCTCGGCTTGCAGCCCGCACCCGATCACGCCGCACGGCGGATGGCCAAGAAGGGACCACGCCGCACCGACGAGGAGCTACTCGAGCACGTCCGCGAATGCGCCGCGGAACTCGGACACCCACCGACATACGGGGAGCACACCGCATGGCAGCGCGACAAGGTCGCCAACAGCGTCGGCTCGGTTCGATACCTCGGCAAGCAGACCTACCGCACGCGCTTCGGCAACTGGCCCAACGTCCTGATCGCAGCCGGCCTCGCATCTGACGGCAAGATCGCTGCCCGGACGCGCCGCATCGACTGGGCGGCAGGCCAGCCGCTACAACACCTGCGCGACGCAACCGAGGAACTCGGCGCACAGCGCCTCCGCCACGAGCAGTACGACGCGTGGCGCAAGCGGCGAATCGCCCAACAGCTCGCCCGCAGCGACATGACCGCGGTCGCGACAGGCCACGCGATCTGCCAGCACTACGGCGGATGGCGCCTCGCTCTCGTGGCCGCCGGACTCATGAGCAGCACCGCAGCCCAGAACATGCGAGGCGGCGCCGGACGCGGATTCACCGACGACGACATCGAACAGACGATCACACGGTTCGCCGCTGAGAGCACTGAGCTCCCGACCAGAAGCGCGTACACACGGTGGCGCGAAGCGGTCATGGCCCGCGAGCCCGACACACACCTGCCCTCCTCCGTCACCCTCGGACAGCTCGCAGGCAACTGGATGTCCGTGCGAGCTCGCGTCGACGCACACCGTGAAGCGGATGGCAGGCTGCCGTGACCGACCGACCGTCCGCGGGCGCACACGTCATCGTGCAACTCGTCGCCGTCCTCGACGAACGCACATGCCAGCAGCTGCGCGCGCTACTCCGCGACGACGTCGCGACCCGCGACACACTGAAGCCCGCCGTGTACAGCCTGGCCGGCATCGCGACGCTCATCGACACCCTCGGCTGCGTGCCGACCATCGAGGAGTACGAGCACGCCCGAACGGAGCATCCCGCGTGGCCGCACCACAGCAGCCTCGGCCGCCGCTACGGAAGCTGGCTGTCCGCCGTCAACGCTGCCGTCAAGGTGACCAACGACCCGCCGTCCTGGGGAACGCCGGCGCGGACGCAACCTCAACGCACCTACAGCCGCGCGGACTGCGTCCGCGCGATCAAACGCGCCAAGCGGGCGATCGGCGACTGGCCAGACCAACGCGAGTACGCACTCTGGCAATGCATCGAGGCAGACATTTGCCGCCGAACCGGGGCGCTCGACCGAACCCCGCCGAGCCAGTCGGCGGTCCGCAAACGACTGCGCAGCTGGCCCGACGCGCTCGAGCTCGCCCGCCGCCTCGCGAGGTCAACTCCGACACAATCGCCGTAGACGGCGATCAACGCCGAAAGCGGCCGGTGCAGTCGGCGCGCCGCGCAGACCGTGATGCCTGCGAGCAGCTGCTGCGCTACCCGCGCTGCCTGCGAGCTCCAGACGCGTCCTCGATCAAGACGCGCCGCATTCTGCGTCGCGCAGCGCACCGAGCTGCAGCGCCGAGTCCTCGCGAGCCGTCACGACGCGCGCGTTTAACCGAGCACATACCCCACCGGCGCACACCGTGGTGCCGGCATGAACTCGAGCAGGTCGCGCTCAAGCGGGCACAGGTCCACGGTGCGCGAGCAGCGCGGCGGCGACGGCGATCAGATCGCTCGTGCCGGCCTGCGCCAATTGTCGACGATCGCGCGCTCGAGGACGCGGGCGTGCTGCACGACCCCGTCGAGCTCTGCCCCGACGGGGAGCCAACGAACATCCACCATGGCGTGCCTTCCTGTCGGCCAACACCGGCATCGGTCTTCATCAACCGGGAAGGTACGCCGCCTTAGAGCTTAGAAGTGCACGGCGGCGTGGACATCGGCCTGATGCTACGCCCGGGTCCCGTGAGCGGCTAGATGTCCTGCCTACGGACCTGCTGAACAGCAGATCGAGGAGATCTAGAGGAAGAGGGAGATAGAGATGTCCGGTCCTCCACGGAGGCTGAGAGGTGCGAGCCACTCAAGTCACCGAAGGAGAACCGGACATGCAAGTCCGTAGATGTCGCTTCGGACCGGCGGCGCGGATCGAGATGATCAAGCCCGCGAGGCCGGTGAGTCGTTGCGTTCGATCGCGTCGTCGATGGCGTGCTCACCGACGACCGTCAGGACGGCCTGGCAGCGCTGGGAACAGGCGGACGCGGCGAGTCGCGCGGACTTCAGCTGCCTGGTGCCGCGCCGGCCGTGCCGAAGTCCTGTCAGCACGCGCTGAGCGTCGAGCAAGAGCAGCGCATTCTTGATGCCAGGGCGCGGACGAACTGGGGGCCGATGCGTCTGACGGCGCTGACGGGCTTTCACCGCTCCACGATCTGGAAGGTCCTCAAACGCCACGGCTGCTCCAGGCGTCGGCGCCCGGGTCGCCAGACGTTCAAGCCCTTTGAGTGGTCACAGCCCGGAGCGTTGCTGCACATCGACGCCTACAAGGCACCGAAGTTCGACGCGCCCGGACATCGCGTCAAGGCCCGCGACTACCGAGGCCGTACCCGCGCCCGGGGCCACACCGTTGTGATCGCTGTTCAGGACGACCACAGCCGTTTGGTCTACGCCGAGCTGCACCGCTCCGAGAACGCGACGAACGTCTCGATCACCCTCAAACGCGCCGCCAGCTGGTTCGTCGAGCAGGGCTGTCGCCCCGTCGAAGCGGTGATGAGCGACAACGCGTTCGCCTACACCAAGGGCCCGAAGTTCGCCGGCGTCCTCGCCGAGCTCGGCGCCCGCCACATCCGCATCCCGCCCTACACGCCGCGCTGGAACGGGAAGCTCGAGCGGTTCTTCGGCACCCTCGAAGACGAATGGGCGCACGCCCGCGAATGGCCCAACAGCAACACCCGCGACCGCGCGCTCTCCTCATTCATCCGATACTTCAACCGCTACCGACCTCACAGCGCCGCCAACGGCCGAGCACCCATCACCCGCGTCCACTAAGTGCTCCCCGCCGGAAGTTCGGTCGTAGTCAGGCGGCGAGCGCGAGCGCGGATTCGCGTTCGCGTTCGTCGAGGCGGGTGAGGAGCGCTGCGAGGTCGTCGCGGGTGAACGTCCAGTCGAAGGGTTGCGCGATCTCGTTGTAGCGGCGCTCGAAGTCGTTGATCGCACGGGCGAGCTCGGCGGTGCTGTTGAAGTCGTTGGGTGCCAGCAGCTTGCGCTGGATGATCGAGTGGTAGATCTCGACCTGATTGAGCCAGCTTGCATGGACGGGGAGATGGACGAGGATCAGCGTCGGCCAGCGGCCCTGCAGGCGTTTGATCGATGCCTTGCCGCGGTGATCTGATCCGTTGTCGACGATCCAGAACACCCGCGGAGCTGAGGCGTAGGGCTCCTTGGTCATGACCTGCCACACGAGCCGGTCAAACGGGGCGATGCCGCCTTTGCGTTCGCTGCGTCCGATCACGCCGCCGCGTCTGACGTCCCACGCATCGAAGTAAGTCAGCGCGCCCCGGCGTTCGTACTCATGTTCGACGCGCTGACCGCGCCCGGGTGCCGGCGGCGCACTGGGGTGGACGCGCGCGCGTGCCTGGATCGAGGGCTTCGCGTCGGCGCTGATGACCATGTCGCCGGGCTCAAGCAGCTTGCCTTCCCAGCGCCCCGAGTACAGGTCAAGTACCGGGCCGGCCTTCTGTAGGAAGTTCGGGTCGCGCGGAAAGATCCACGACCGGTGCTGCCACAGGCGGATCGCGTCGTCGGCCAGCCAGCGCCCGATCGTTGACGCCGACGCGTCGCTGACGGCCTGCTCAACGACGAAGCGATGGATCTCAGAGCGGCTGAAGCGCGACAGCGCCAGACCGTGCGTCTGGGCAGCGTCAGGCTGCCCGCGCGGCGCTCCAGCACGCCGCGTACCTCCGCGTCGAGTTCGAGCGCTGTGGCCGCTCGTCCCACGCCATAACGTTCGTCAACCTGAGCGCAACTCCTTCAAGCCGACAGAACTTGCGGCGGGGAGCACTAAGTCCGCGGGCAGGACAGCTAGCTACCTAAGCGGCCCGCCGATCGGCGGGTCGCTCAGGGCCTCTGAGTTAGCAAGACGGTGCGGCAGCCTTCTTGCGGTTCGGTTCGCTCCAGCGTCGCATGAGACTCAGCTGGAGGTCGTAGGTGTCGCGTTCGATGCTGTCGTAGGGCTCCAGGTCACCTGTAGCGTGGACATACAGCGGGTACTCGAATGTGAAGCCGAGTCGGTCCTGGCGTCTGGCCAACGCTTTCAGCAGCTTGCACTGCGTCCTACGCTTGAGGTTCGCCAGCGCGTCTGTGCCCGGGGGGACCTCGGGCCTCAGGATCGCGCGTGTCCGGCGCCCTGGCCGGCTGAGTCGATTGACGCGCTTGACGAACTGCCGGTTCCTGGCGCTCAGGCCGTCGCTATTGGCAAGGCGTGTCTCGTCCTTGGGCACCTTGAGCGCGTTGAGCCCCATTGCATGGCCCCACGCTTCGTTGTCGAGTTGACGCCTCGATGCGCCGTTGTCGTTGGTGATCACCTTTAGCCCGCCCGTTTTCTTACTTTTCTTGCCGTTGAGCCTGCAACGCTGCTTGCCGTTCTTTCCGACTCTGCCGTGCGTGATTCGCGAAACGAGCTCTTTGAGCTTGCTCGCGCTGAGCTCTGGTGCGCGATCCAGAAAGATGAAGTCGTAGAGCCTGCGACTTTGACGGGGAGCCGCCTTGATGCTGGCCCTGTTGATCTCGCATGCCTGATGGGCGATGTCCGTGATCGGCCGGGCATCATCCTCACCGTCCTCTATTTTGG
>Ga0136618_10000148_pt1 | contig 19713 bp, 20 predicted proteins | sample AntDrymUQ3302106_2_FD_104805 | JGI IMG/M metagenome (GOLD analysis project Ga0136618, IMG submission 104805) | Polar desert sand microbial communities from Dry Valleys, Antarctica - metaG UQ330 (21.06) | ecosystem: Environmental > Terrestrial > Soil > Desert | place: Antarctica: Dry Valley... | reverse complement strand
TTTGAAGGAAATTGCCGACGCGCTCGGCGCGGTGCGCGACCAGGACGTGGCGATTCTTGCGCTCGAACATTTGCAGGCAGCCGGTGAATTTGACCAAATTAGCGAGCAGATTAAAGAAGGAATCCAAAAGCTGCTTGAAGAACGTCGAACGGTGCGCGAAAAGGCGCAAACGAATTTAACTCAAACGCTTGACGCTGACAATTTGACGAAACTGCAAGCGGATTTTAGCGCGGCACTGGATAACGCGGTCGGTAAAAATAAAAGAAAGCACGTTGTCAGTTTTAACGAAGCCGGACGCGAGGCTGTTGCCGACAGTTTGCGGGAATTGGGCGATTTGGGCTGGTGTGTCTATGAGCCTTTCAACGTCGAAAAGCTGCACGAGATGCGGATTGCAGCAAAACGTCTGCGTTATGCGGTCGAGCTTTTTACGGTTTGCTGGGGCGAGCGGATTACACCTTTTGCCGTCGAAATTGCTGAAATGCAGTCGTTTTTGGGCGAAGTTCACGACTGTGATGTTTGGCTGGAAAGTTTGAGTGAGCGGATGCGCGGGCGACAAAACGGCGCGGCAATCGAAAACGAACACAGAGCTGTCGTGTGGCTTTTGTCCGAGTTTATCAAAAACCGAACGAAAAATTATCGCGCCGCGCTGAAACTGTGGAGCGAATGGGAAGCAACCGAATTTACCGGAAGAATGCAGGCAATTATTAGTCGTTAAAAATTGTTCTCGACTTTCGGCGGAATACTCAATGCTCGCAATGCGGCAAGCAAAGCCGCCAGATACATAAATGCCCGCACCCAATTTAAGCGCACCCACCAATTTGTCAGGCTGGTTATTTCGTCAGGATTCATCGCCATTACGCCTTCACCTGTTAGTTTTATGATGTTCGGTACAAACCAGACAATCGTGAACACGAGAATGATAAGAGTCAGTACAGTTGCAGCAATCCGCCATTTGCGATGCTCAGGGCGTGTCCTGAAACCGGAAAGCAAAGTTGCAATTGTCAACAAAGCGACAAGCGGCATTATGAACGCCCAAAATCTGCCACCCTGGTTTGGCGCAAACTGTGGGTTGGCGACATTGTGCCGGTAGTAAGCCGTCACTGAATCGGGCGGCGCGGTGTCCCACAAAGGCATCAACACCAATGTTTCATACAATCCTCCGCCAATCGTAATTCCAAGCGCGATTACGAAAAACCACAGAAAAATTTGTGCAATTGAAAATTGTTTAGACATTAAATTCTCCCGTAATTTGTGATTCCGCTAAATTATCGCCGTGTTGCTTCGACCAAAGTTCGGGACGGGTTAGAATTTGCCAGCCGATTAAAGCGAATGCCGCGCCTAAAATGATGTCGCAAGCGATTATTGCCCAAACTTGACCGGCGGCGCGTCCGATTGGAAAAAGAATGCCGCCAAGCGCGAGAAGCAATCCAATCCACCAATGAACGGGGCGCGCCCACGCGAGCGCGAGTCCGAGCGTGAGTAAACCAATCGGGAAAAATATTCCGATTGGAACAATGCTTGTCCAAACCGTCGGAGCGGATTGCATAAGCACTTCGGATAAGTTCGGCGAAACGGCTTCGACACCGCTTTCAGTAAGAGCCGACAGTTGAATAAGCACTCCGATTCGGGCGGAGGCTGTCCAACCGATAAGCACGGACGCGCCGCCGAGCAAGCCAATCCAATCTGCCCGCGCTCTGAGCAATTGCGAGATTCCGAAAACAGTGGCAATCATCAGAACAGCGTTAAGCACCGCTTTGTATCCGCTGAGCGCAATCATTGTTTGCGACGGCGCAAACATTCCGGTCATCAAACCGTCTAACATATTGAGCAAAAAAGAAACGCCGATTAAAACCGCGCTTGCGCCTGTAATAATTCTTCGGCGGTTGTCTGTCTTAGATAAATTCATCCGAATATCTCCTTGTAATCGTGTAAAACCGCATAAAAATTTGTGCGATTATAAATTGTTTAGTCATCAATTTCTACTGTAATTCCCGATTCCGCCGACCAGACGCGCAAAGCGATAATCGAACACACAAATCCGAACATTTCGACAATCAACCTGATTCGATTACCGAATTTCCAAGCCTCGGCGCGGGCGATGATTTCGGCAGCCGGAATAATGCCCACCTCTCTATCAATACTCCAGATAAGCGGCGCGAGATACAAAATCAAAACCAGCGAAACGCTGAAACCAATAACGGTCGAAAGCACCAGCCATTTGCGAGATTTTCGCGCCCATCGCCAAGCCATAATCAATGCTGCTAGAGACACGAGAAAAATCAAAGGGTTAAGGGGAAAAAAGAACGGCAAGTCGCCGTCCATCGGAATGGCATTGTAAGCGATGACGGAATCGGGCGGATTCGAGAGCCTTTTCGGAGTAACACGCGCTTCGTTAAAATACTGCCCGCCGCACCAAATTCCCCAAACCACAACTGCCGCGATTAACAAGAAAGACGCAATTTGTTTTCTCATAATTCTCACCGGCTTTTATCGCCAAATAGTTTCGCCGAGAGCCGTGATTAAAGGGCTTTTTGGCGAAATTAACAATTGCAGCGACCAGATGAATCCGATGACGGCGGCGAGAACTAAAATGTTGAGCAGCACTACGGCAAGAGCGAACGCCGCTTCGGTTTCCTGAAAAGTGTTTTCGTTTTTTTCGCGCATTTTAATTTCCTCCTTGCGGCTGAATCGCCGTGTTTTGAAAAGCGGCAATGCTCCATTTTCCTTTTTCCTTGGTCATCACCAGCGTAACGATACCTTTACCTTTTTTTTCTACCCCGCCGATTCTGTAAGTTAAATTCGATTCGCCGTGAATGACGGCGACATCAGGGCGCAAAAAGCGAATCTGCTTGATGACCGGGGTGATGCTGCTGTCTTTGTAAATTGTGTCGAAAATTTGTTGATGCTCTGCGGCGTTAGCGGCGCGACCTTTGATATGCGCTCCGTTGATGACGACGTAATCCGAATCTTCGGCGAACGGTTTGGCAAACTCCGCGCCGCTTTTCATATTCCAGCCTTTTGCCATCTGCTCGACGTTGGCGCGAATCGCCGTTTCGTCTCGGCTCATTTTCGATTCCTTTTCCTGCGCGAACAATCCGGCTGCCGCGCAAAATATCATAATTGTTGTTCCAATAATTTTTCCTTTCATTTTTTCACTCCCTTTCGTTTTGATTTTCTAACATATTTTGATTTTCCAAATTTTCCGCCATTGAAAATGCGCCGCCGCAAACCGGGCAGACAATCGCGTCCACCGCTGCCGCGTTAAATTTTCCTACATCAGTCGCACTTTGCTTTGTTCTCCGCACTTGGACGGTCTCTTCGACCTCGATTAAAATTTCGGTTACGGTTCGTTTCATCATCCTGCTTGATTGAAATAATCTTTCGGCGTTACAATCGGGCGAAATACCCGGCGAGAAGCATCATCGTTCAATCGTCAGGTGAAAGTCCTTGTAAATTTCTTGGAAAAATCTTGGAATTTTTCTTGTCGAAATTTTTTGTAATGTCGAAATCAGACGAAAAACAATCGACCGTTTATCGCTTCGGACATTTTGAAGTGAACGCGAAAGAACAACTTTTGCGGCGCGACGGCGAGATTGTGCCGCTCACGCCGAAGATTTTCGAGACGCTTCTGCTGCTCGTCCGAAACAACAATCGAATGCTCTCGAAAGACGAAATTATGGAAACCGTCTGGGCGGATTCGTTTGTCGAGGAAACGAATTTGACTTCAAATATTTCTCGCCTGAGAAAAATTCTTCACGCGGGCGGCGAGCAGTTTATCGAAACCTTTCCGAAACGCGGCTATCGTTTTTTAGGAGACGTAAAAGAAAGTACGCCGGAAACCGAAATCATTCTGACGCGCCGCGTGAGAACGCAAATCCGGCAAGTTGTCGAAGAAACAAATGAAGCGGAAACGTTGGAAAACGCTCGATTAAATCATCTTTTAGCAACCGTTCCGAACAATCTTTCCGCCGCGCAAACTCCACTCGTCGGGCGCGAAAAAGAAATCGCGGAAATTGAAATGATGCTGGGAAAATCAAGATTGATAACCTTGACGGGTGTCGGCGGCACAGGTAAAACACGCCTTGCGCGTGAAATCGCCCGCCGAATGCTGGAAGAATTTACCGACGGCGTTTTCTTCATCGCGCTCGCCGACGTTCAAAATCCCGAATTCGTCGTCTCGGCAATCGCCCAACCTTTCAGCGTTAAAGAAACGGGCAATCAATCTTTGGTTGAAACTTTGAAAAATTTTCTCAAGGATAAACATCTTCTTCTCGTCATTGATAATTTCGAGCAAGTAGTTTCCGCCGCGCCAATTTTGAATGAAATTCTCGAAGCCGCGCCGCGATTAAAAATTCTGGCGACGAGCCGCGCTTTGTTAAGGCTCGCGCCGGAACGCGAATTCGTCGTGCCGCCACTCGATTTTCCTACAAATTTTAATCGCTCAACGTCAGAAAAATTAGCCGAAAGCGAATCGGTCAAACTTTTTGTCGCTAGAGCGCAAACCGCTAAATCAAATTTCGTTTTCAACGATGAAAACGCCCGGACAGTAGCGGAAATTTGTGCGCGTTTAGAAGGTTTACCGCTTGCGATTGAGCTTGCCGCCGCACGCATTAAAATTCTTTCGCCGCAGCAGATTTCCGTGCGACTCGAAAATCGCTTAAAACTGCTGACCGGCGGCGCACGCGATTTGCCGACGCGCCAGCAAACAATGCGCGGCGCAATCGAATGGAGTTACGATTTGCTCGATGAAACCGAGCGTGTTTTATTCGAGCGATTAGCAGTTTTCGCAGGCGGATTTACCGTCGAAGCTGTCGAAGCGATTTGCAATAACTACGAATTAAACAAAGACCAAAGTCCAAAGACTAAAAACCAGAGACCGCCTTTAGACATTTTGAACGGCATCACCTCGCTGGTCGAAAACAGCTTGCTCGTTCAAGCGGAAACGGCAACCGGCGAATCGCGTTTTCGCCTTCTCGAAGTCGTCCGCGAATACGGTTTGGAAAGGCTTGCCGATGACGGCGAGCTTGTAGAAATGCGGCGCAGTCACGCTAAATTTTTCCTCAATTTGGCGACGACGGCGCAGCCTCAACTGATCGGCGCGGAACAAACGAGATGGCTGGCAATTCTGGAAACCGAACACGACAATTTACGGGCGGCTCTGGCGTGGAATTTCGAAAATGACGCGGAGACGGCTTTGCGGCTGGCTCGTGCGCTCGGGCAATTCTGGTATGTGCGCGGACATTTAAGCGAAGGCAGCCGAAACTTTCGTGAAGTTTTAAGCCGCACGACAAATTTGCTCGTTGCGGTGCGCGGCGAAGCTCTGGTCGGCGCGGGAATCTTGGAACAGCGGCGCGGCGATGTCGGCAAATCGCGTGAATTATTCGCCGAAGCGCGGGCGGTGGGCGAAAAAGTCGGCGACGCTGATATCATTGCCACCGCGCTGAACGGTTTGGGAATCGGTGCCGCCGTCGAAGGCGACGAAACGGCGGCGGGAGCGTTTCTCGAAGAAGGTTTGCGCGTCAGTCAGGCGGCGAATAATCAACGCTACATCGGACTTTTTCTCAACAATCTGGGCGAGCACGCCCGGCGGGGCGGCGACTATGCGGAAGCACGTCGGCTTTACGCGGAAAGTTTAATAATCCAACGCGAACTAGTAAATACGCGCATCGTCGGCATTGCGCTCGGAAATCTGGGGCGAGTTTCGTATTTGCAAAATGATTTTCTCGCCGCGCGCGAATATTACATGGAAAGTCTGGAAATCAGCCGCGCACTCGGCGATTTGCACAGCATCGCTTTGCTGCTCGACGGTTTCGCAGGTTTGGCGGCGGACGCGCAGCCCAAACTGGCTGCCGAACTGCTCGGCGCGGCAAACGCGTTGCGCTGCAAGGTCGGTTCAGATTTTGACAAAGCCGATGCCGGTTTTTACGAGAAAATTTATCAAACGGTTGAAGCCAATTTGGAAAAAGAAAATTTGGCGAAACACTTGAGCATCGGCGGCGCGTTGAAGTTGGAACAAGCAGTTGCTCTAACTCTCGACGTTTGATTTTGCGGCATTGGTTATTTTTCCGTAATTTCTTTTTCGTTTTCGCCATTTAGAATTCCATCCGAAAACTGTTAATTTTATAAATTATGACAAACCCGAAGGAAGCAAAAACAATGAAAGTTAAGCCGGACATTCGAGCGATTACCAAACTCGTGCCGCCGAGCGGAAATCTTGTTCAAGGACAATCGGAACTCCCGATTGACCCGAAACTCGCTGCCGAAGCCGCGGGTATTATTGCCGCCAGCCAGAATCATTACGGCGCGGCGGAAGGCGTTGCGGAACTGCGCCGCGCCGTTGCCGAGAAAATACGAACTTACAACGGAATGCCGGTTGATGCCGATGCCGCGAAGCTGGAATTGTTAATCACGCCGGGCGGAACGGGCGCGTTGATTGCCGTCGCGCAAACATATCTGAGAGATAAATCGGTGCTGGTTTTTGAGCCGTATTACCCGTATCATCGCCGGATTATCGAGGAATTCGGCGGAAAAACCGAAACTTTTTCTTTGCAGGCGGATTTGACTTTCGATAAAGACGATTTGCGAGCGCGTTGCGCGGAATTAAAAGATCGCAGTGATTTTCCGCTTCGGGCGATAATCGTTTGCTCGCCGGCAAATCCGAGCGGCAAAGTGATGACCGCGACCGAACTCGAAGCGATTGCCGAAGTTTGCCGGGAACTCGATTTGCTTTGCATTTCCGATGAAGTCTACGAGCATTACGTGACGGGCGAACAGCCGCACGTTTCAATCGCTTCGCTTCCCGGAATGTGGGAACGAACAGTCACCGTCAATTCATTCTCGAAATCGTGGAATATATCCGGTTGGCGACTCGGTTATGCCTACGGCGACAGCAAAATCGTCGCGCCGCTCAACAACGCCGTCAACGTCATTTACGTTTGCGCGGCAACGCCTTTGCAGCTTGCGCTCTCGAGAGTTTTGATGGCGGATGCGAATTATTATGACAAGCTGCGCGACCGATTTGACGAAAAGCGCGTTTTCGCCTCAAACGCACTGCGCGAACTCGGCTTTGATATTTACAATTCCGGCTCGGCTTTTTATATCTGGGCGCGCATTCCAGAAGGTTTCGACGATGCTTTGAAGTTTAACGAAATGCTGATGGAAAAAGCCGGTGTCGGAGCAGTTCCCGGCAGCGCGTTTGCCGACGGCGACGATTGGGATTCGTATATGCGAATCTGCATCGCCCGCGAAGATTCGGTTTTGCAGGGCGCACTCGAAAAAATGCAAAACGCTTTAAAATAGTAAATAATTGTCAAGCGTCATTCTGTATGAAAGACGAAACAACCGTTTATACAATCGGACACGGGCGACACGCTTGGAAAGATTTTCTCGTGCTTTTACACAAATACGAAATCGCTTTTTTGTGCGATGTCAGAAGCGCGGCGCGTTCGCGCTGGGTACAGTTTAACGGCGCAGTCTTGTCGGAGAATTTGCGCGATAACGGTATCGGTTACGAGCATCTTCCTGAATGCGGCGGCAAAACGATTGCTAAAACAGAAGATTTGGAACGCGGAATTGAAAGAATTTTGGAATTAGCGGCGGAGATGAAAACGGCGATTATGTGTTCGGAATCGCAGCCTTTGACGAAACACAAAGTTCCTCGCGCAAATTGTCATCGCGTCGGTTTACTGTCTCCGATTTTGAAAGCCAAAGGCGCGTCTCGAATCGTTCATATTTTACCGAACGGCGATTCGATTGAGTTTGACGAAAGCACGGTTGATTCGATTTGGTAATTTTTCAAAAAATTAGTTCTTTTTCTCTTCCCTTTCACGAATTTCTTCGACTTGAGCGCGAATTGTTTCGTTGGTTAGCTCGATTCGCGGATTCAGAACTTTGTCGGCAACGGTTGAAAATTCGCCGCAAATTATTTCGGCTTTGCCTTTTTCAATTTTCCACGCGGGCAAATTCGTCTTTGCCGAAAAAGCATTGGTAAAATTTTCGAGCGTTTGCCAATCGCTGCGATTTTCGTAAAAAATCTCGATTTGATAAAGTCTGCCGTCGAAAAATCTCAAATAAATCGCGCGAACTCCATTCAGAGAATTCGGCGCGGGTTTCTTGATAAAATTTTGGAAAAAAGTGCGTTGACCTTTTTTCTTGACTTTGACTTTTAAGTCTTTACCGAAAATGCTTCTGGCTTGTTCGGGCAGCATTCCCAATCTTAAACCGAGCAGCGACGTATTCGACAAATCGCAATTTTCCTGCGCCGCGCACGGCATCGAGCAGAAAAGAAAAAGTAAAATTAAGACAATTGATTTCATAATTTCAGATTTGGCGAAACTGCCGAAAACTTGCCCCGACAACTCGAAATTATCACAAAACAAATTTGAAAAGCGAGCTTTGGATTTTATTTGATGCGCCCAACCATCTAAAATAAATCTTTTATGATTATTGCGCTCAACGAAGAAAAACTTGTCGCGGCTTGCCTGACGCTAGCCAAACAAGACGAAGATTTGGCTAATATTTTTCAACGTTTCGGAAAGCCGCCGCTCTGGGCGCGTGAGCCGGGCTTTGCAACGCTCGTTCACATTATTCTTGAACAGCAGGTTTCGGTCGCTTCGGCAAAATCAGCATTTGATAAATTAGTGAAATTCGTCGAAATCTTAACGCCCAAAAATCTCCTCAGATTAAATGACGCGGAATTAAAAGCAGTCGGCTTCAGTCGTCAAAAAACCGGTTATGCACGCGGTTTGGCGGAAGCGGTTTTGAATGGGAAAATTGATTTGAAGGCTTTGGAAAGTTTGCCTGATGCAGAAGTCAAAGCGGAATTGAAAAAACTGAAAGGCATCGGCGATTGGACATCCGACATTTATCTGCTGATGGCTTTATCGCGTCCCGATGTGATGCCGAAAGGCGATTTGGCTTTGCACATTGCCTGGCAAAAACTCAAAAATTTAGAGCTGCGCCCGACCTCGGACGAGTTTTTGCTAATTGCCGAAAGATGGAAACCATTTCGCGCGGTTGCGGCAAGATTGCTGTGGCATTTTTATTTAAGCGCGAGAAAGGTTTAGGATTCAGGATTTAGGATTCAGGATTCAGGATTCGGGATTTAGGATGTAAAGCTCGATATTTTTTGGGGCGGATTTTCCTATTCGGTTCGTCGGTTGAATTTTGCCGCGTTCAGCAGCAATATAGAAACTTGAATCTTCAATTCTGAATCCTAAATCCTGAATCTTGAATCCTAAATCCTGAATTATGTTAGAAAATGAGCTTGAAACCGCGATTGCCTTATCAAAAAAAGCCGGTGAAAGTATTTTAGAATTTTACGAAAGCGGCTTTGAAATCGAAGAGAAAATTCACGCCGATAACTTTTCAGAACCCGTCACGATTGCCGATAGAACTGCGAGCAAAATAATTGTTGAAAATTTAGCGATAGCTTTTCCGAATGACGGAATTTTGTCGGAAGAAGAATTTGACGATAAAGAGCGACTCGGCAAACAAAGGGTCTGGATAATTGACCCGCTCGACGGCACGCAAGGTTTTATCAATAAAAATGGTGATTTCGCCGTGCAAATCGGTCTGACTGAAAACGGCGCGAGCGTTCTCGGCGTTGTTTATTTGCCGACGGAAGATATTTTGTATTTTGCGTCGAAAGATAACGGCACCTGGATGGTTGAAAATGAAGAAATGCCGGCGCCTTTGCAGGTTTCGGACGAAACCGATTTTGCGCGGATGAATTTAGCGGTCAGCCGAAATCACCGTAGTCCGCGAATGTCGCTCGTCGCGGAAAGTTTGGGCTTGAGAAAGGAAATCCGGCGCGGTTCGGTCGGTTTGAAAATCGGGTTGATTGCCCAAAAACTTTGCGATTTTTATATTCATCTCAGCCCGCGCACGAAGCACTGGGACACTTGCGCTCCCGAAATTATTCTGCACGAAGCAGGCGGACGAATGACCGACCTTTTCGGTGAAAAAATTATTTACAACACGCCGGATGTTCATAATCACAACGGCGTTTTGGCAAGCAACGGCATCGCTCACGATTCGGCAGCCGCAAAATTAAGACCGTTATTAACGGGGTTTGGGCGTTTGCAGGTAAAAACGCAAAAATAATTCACAACCTTTAGAAACTTCTGTATAATCGGCAGTGTATTTGCCGCCTGCAAATATCTGCAATCCTTTTTTGGCGGCTGTGCATCTATTTACCGGATTTGATTCTGCTTTTGTCTGAAGCGGTTTCAAAAACAATTTTCGCAGATTCTGCGCCTGTAAAATTCTTTCCCAACTTAAATCAATCCTTCGGAGGAAATATGCTGATAAAATCAAAAATTACTCGCGTTGTTTGCGCTGTATTTTTAACATTTTCGATGACGATTTTGGCTTTTGCCGATACGATTCGTCTCAAAGACGGAAGCATTATCAAAGGTAAAATCGTCAGTTTCGGCGGCGGTAAATTTACGGTTGTGATCGGGGACGGAACGCGCACGCGCCAATTGAATTTTAATGCCAGCGAAGTCGAATCTATCTTGTTTGATTCAGATACAAACGGCAGCGGAAATTCCGGTAGCGGCGCAACGACCGGCAATGCCGGACAAACAAATAGAATTAACCTTCCGCAAACCTCTTCGCCCAGAACAAATGAGCCGGTCGGCACAAACCGGACAAATCAAACATCGAATGATTCTGCCGCGAAACCGGAGCCGGTAAAGGTCAATGTCAAGGTTTTAGCCGACAACTCTTCAAACGGCTGGACAAATTCCGGTTGGGTGGTGCAAAAGGGACAAAAAATCAGAATCGTCAGCAGTGGTCGCGTTTCCCTGGGCGGCGGGCGTTTTACGGCTCCGGGCGGCGTAGTTTCGCTGCCCGATACGGGCAAATTGATGCCGAATGAAGCTACCGGCGGACTGATTGCCGTCGTCGGCGACGACAACAACGAATTTATTTTCGTCGGAGATTCCCGCGAATTTACCGCGACGCGCGACGGCGCGCTTTTTCTCGGCGTGAATGAAGGGAATTTAGCCGATAATTCGGGCGTGTTTGACGTGAGAATTGAAATTGATCCTGGTAAGTGAGCGGTGAGCGGTGAGCCGTGAGTAGTAATAAAATGTCTTCTTGTAGTTCTGACTTCCAAGTCCTGAATTCTTGACTGCTCACCGCTCACTGCTTACTTCTTCCTTGATTTCTACCAACCAAAAGAACACAATTTGTATCTAACGCTAAAAGAGTTTCAGGAAGGGCAAAATTTATGCAAATTGTTTCGTCGAATCGTTTCTCGAAGATATTCGTTTTGTTGATGGCGTTTTTCTTCGCGTTTAGTGCGAACACTTTCGCGCAATCTCGCCGGGAAACCCCGGATAAGAAAGGCGAGAATAAAAGGAATCAGCGTCCTGCTCCTAAGACAGAAGAAGAATTAAGAAAAGAACAAGAGCGGCTCAAGCAGGAAGAAGAAGAGAAAAATGCGGTAGTTGACGATGAAATTACGAAAATCAAAACTAATATCGTCAATGTTGACGCGGTTGTTTATAACAAGAAAACCGGTCAAATTATTACGGGTTTGAAAAAGGAAAACTTTGCCGTCTTTGAAAACGGAATCAAACAGGACATCACGAATTTTGCCACGCCCGAAGCTCCGATTACCGTTTCGGTAGTTGTCGAATATAGTAAATGGTCGGAAGTTTTCGGCTCTTACGCCAGCCGCGGACAAGAAGCCGGCAAGCTCGAAGTAATTCGTCCCGTCGCATATTTTCTTTCCAAATTTATCAGACCGCCCGACGATTTCGCATCGGTGATTGCCTTCGATATTCGCCCGACACCGATTACCGATTTTACAAACGACCCGAATCGTCTGCGTCAAACCGTAGATTTACTTCTTAGAAACAGTCCGGCTTTTCGTGAAAATAATCTTTTCGATGCGCTGAAGTTTGCGCTCGTCGGCGGCAGAGGCGACTCGGTAGTTTTAGAAAATTCAAAAGAGCGCACGGCGCAATACGGCGGTATGATAAACGTGCAGGCGAAACGCCGCGCAATTATCCTTGTCGCCTCCGGCATTGACACTTTCAGCCGAATAAATTACGACGAAGTGCGCAAAATCATCCAGAATGCCGGAATTCCGATTTATATTATCAGCACCGGCAATCTCTTTTATAAGTTGTATGAAGACAGGCTTTCTGCCGCTGGAAGTATCAGCGGAATGCCCGGAAGAATGGATTTTCTGCAAGCTCAAAATGCGATGAACACTTTTGCCAGGGAATCGGGCGGACAGCATTTTCCGGTTACTTTTCAAGGTGAAATTCCGACAAATTTGCAGTCAATCAACGCTCTCTTGCGAAATCAATACAGCATCGCTTATGATGCCGACGAAATACGCGAAGCGAATAAAAAATATAAACTCGAAGTCAAAGTCGATGTCAACGGCGACGGAATATATGAAGGAAAGGAATATGTCATTCAGCATCGTCCGTTTTTCATGACACCGAAAGAGCCGAAAGCGAATTGAATTTTAATCTGAGTGATTACAAAGAGAGTTTATCAAGATAAACTCTCTTTTTTATTTTAAAGAAAATCTGAAAGAGCATTATTTCTCGTCGGAATTTTCCATTTCTTCCTCATCGCCGAATAAACGACTGACCGGCGTGCGGGGCGGCGGTAGAAATTCTCGATGTTCGCTTAAATCCTTTTGCAATTTTGCCACTGCTTCGGCGGCGCGTTCAAAATCATCACGCGCCAATTTCAAAGTGATTTTACCGTCCTTATTCGGCAGTTCGCTCAATTTTGTAAAACTTTCAAGACGGATTTCGATTTTCGCGCCGCGCTTTAGGATGCCTTTGCGAAATTTTACGTCTAAAATTTCATCGAGCGCGATACGCGATTCTTTCACGCCGCTTTTGATAATTCCGAAAAGTTTGCCTTCGTATTCCAGCACAATTCCCGCCCGGCTGAATTTCCCGACACCGGCAATCTGCGTGAAATTGTCGTCTATTTTGAACGGAACGCTGATGAAATTTGTTTTAGACATTATAAATCCTGCGCTCTGGTTTCTTCTTCTTCGGGATGAATTTTTAATTCGTCCATTTTCTCCTTTTCGCTCACATAGTTAAACGCCGCCGGTGCCGTCGTGACGAGCGCAATGGCGATACCGTAATAAAGCGTGTCGAGCGCGTTTTCGCTTTCCAGAAGTTTTTGCAGAAACTTAACCGACATTACCGGAATAACGACAAAACTAAATTTGGCTTTCAGTTCGCCGAGATCGCGCACGAGCATCCAGTCGGGAACTTTCAGCTCACCGATGAAAAGCTCGTAAAGGCTGACCGAAATAACGAGTAGCGCGGTCGCCACCAGAATAATATCCAAACAATCAAACAGCGCGCTCAGCGCAAGATCGTCCTTCACTTCGCTGAGCGCGATTGCCTTCACATTTTTGACGGTTTCATACACGCCCAAAACGTATGCCGTCAGCGAGCAGACGAGCAAAGCAAGAACGCCGATATACGCCACATAGCGCGATTTTTCAATTATCCACTTTATTTATTTTTCCAAAATTCTGCGCTTAAACGCCGGACTCACAACTCGATTATCAAATACATCATACGCCGCCGAAACTCCTTCGGGAAACGGCGCGGTTTCGGCAATGTCGAGTTCGGCTTGCAAATAGCTTGAAATCTCGGCAACCGTTTTATCTAAATCCGGTTGCTCCGCATATTTTTCCTCGATTAAAAATCTTTCAAAACGGTCAATCGGGTCATTATTTTCTGCCCAAAATTCGATTTCGCCTTCGGGAACATAAGATTGATTGTCGTGTTCGGCGTGACCTTTGCGGCGATAAGTATGCGCTTCGAGTAAAACCGAGCCGCTGCCGCTTCGCGCATATTCAACCGCCGTTTTCATCGTTTCAAAACAGGCGACAATATCGTTGCCGTCAACCGACAAACCTTTGATTCCGTAACCGATGGCTCTATCAACAAAATTCGCGGCGGCGGTTTGCAGACGGGTCGGCGTTGAATAAGCGTAACCGTTATTTTCGATAATCGTAATCAGCGGCAGCCTCTGCACGGCGGCGAAATTCACGCCTTCGTGAAAAGTTCCGGTCGAAGTTGTGCCGTCGCCGACATATGCAACCGCCACGCGATTTTCCTTTTTCATCCGCGCGGCGAGCAAAACGCCGGTCATCACCGGAATCATATCGCCGAGATGCGAAATCGGACCGACAAAGCCTTTTTCCAAATCGGCAAAATGAAACTGCACGTCGGTTGCGCGGCTCGGCGCATTTGCGCGTCCCAGATACTGCGCGAAAATCGTTCGCGGCAAAATTCCTTTGACAAAAACCGCGCCGATGTCGCGTATCAAAGGCGCGATAAAATCCTGCGGCTCAAGCGCGAAAGCCGTTCCTACGGCGGTCGCTTCCTGACCTAAAGATGTAAAAACGCCGCCTGTCAGTTTCGATTGGCGCTTGAGCAAAACGGTTTTTTCGTCAAACATTCTGGTTAGTTTAACGAAGCGATACATTTGTAAAAGCTGCTCTTTGGTCAAAGATGTTTCCGCCGTGCAGGAAAGCGGTGCGGTTGTTTTTTTCAAGTTTGTTTTGGCTGTCATTTAAGATTTTCAGTCACGAATAGACATCAACGAACACGAAAATTTAGTTTGGCTTTGTTTGTGTCTGTTCGTGGCTAAACTCCCCTTTTCAAAAAATATTTGCCGATTCCGTAAAGACTAATCAGCACCCAAAAAAATTCTACGATGAAAGCCGAGAAGTTAAAACTGTAGATGAGCGAAATTAAAACCGCGCCCGCGCCGACTGCGTTCAAAATCGAATAAAGCAAACTCTCGCTTTTAATTTTTCCAAGCTGAAGCAAAACGTAAGTAATAATTACCATTGCCACGCCGACACTTCCGACCAAATCATACCAGGCGTATTGCATAAATAAACGATTGAATACTTGTCTTAAAGTCCCGTTATAAAGTAATTTAATTTAACAATCGAGGCAAACGAATGACAAAAGCTGCCGAATTCGCATTTGGAAAATCGCTCAATCAACCGCCAATTCTGGAGAATTACAATCTTTTCGCGTCCGATTCGGCTTTGCAGGAATCTGTCGCAGCGAACGGCGGCGCGTGGAACAACGAACACGCCGAAAGATTCGGTGAAGTTTTGGGACGCGGCGAGACGCTCGAACTCGGAAATTCAGCCAACAAAAATCCGCCGATTTTAAAGACGCACGACCGTTTCGGCAATCGTTCAGACGTGGTTGAATTTCATCCGTCGTATCACGAATTGATGCGAATCGGTATTGAGAATGAAACGCATAGTTTGAGTTGGACAAGCGAACACGCGGGCGCATATGTCGCTAGAAGTGGGTTGGCTTTTTTGAAACAGCAAGTTGACGAAGGCACGAGCTGTCCTTTGACGATGACCTTCGCTGTCGTGCCGTCTTTGAAAATCCAACCCGAGATTAGCGAGGAATGGCTTCCGAGAGTTTTATCAAATGAATATGACCCGCGATTTATTCCTGCGTCGGAAAAACGCGGCGCGACTTTCGGAATGGCGATGACCGAACCACAAGGTGGAAGCGACGTTCGCACCAATCTAACTTTCGCTAAATCAATTGGCAGCGGAGAGTATGAAATCACGGGACGCAAATGGTTTTGCAGTGCGCCGATGTGCGATGCGTTTCTGGTTTTGGCGCAAACCGAAAAAGGCGTTTCGTGTTTTCTTCTGCCGCGCTTTAAGCCTGACGGCGCGAAAAACGCTTTTCATATTCAGCGCTTAAAAGACAAACTCGGCAATAAATCGAATGCTTCGAGCGAGGTTGAATTTCACGCGGCTTACGCACAAATCATCGGCGAAGAAGGGCGCGGCGTGGCGAACATTATGGAAATGGTGCGCCACACCAGACTCGATTGCGCGGTCGGTTCGGCGGCAACTCTGCGCCGCGCGGTTGCCGAGAGTCTGCATCATTGCGCGCATCGCGTCGCGTTCGGCAAACTGCTCATCGAACAACCTTTGATGCAAAATGTTTTGGCTGATTTGTGTCTCGAATCCGAAGCGGCAACCGCTTTGGCTTTTCGTCTGGCGCGTGGTTTTGACGAATCGGCGAACGACGAACAAGCCAAACTTTTCACCCGCATCGCCACGGCAATCGGCAAGTTTTGGATTTGCAAACGCGCCGTCTTTGCCGCCTCAGAAGCGATGGAAGTTTTGGGCGGCAACGGATATGTCGAAGAATCGGTCTTGCCGCGTCTTTACCGCGACGCGCCCGTCAATTCGATTTGGGAAGGTTCGGGCAACGTGCAGTGTCTGGACGTTTTGCGCTCGATGAGTAAAGAACCACAGAGCGTCGAAGCGTTGCTCAATGAAATAAAATCCGCGAGCGGCGCGAATAAAAATTTTGATAATTTTATTCGCGTTATTGAAAAGGAACTGCTCAATGTTAATGATTTGGAATTTCGAGCGCGGCGCGTGGTCGAGAAATTGGCTTTGGCTTTGCAAGCGGCGGTTTTATTGCGGAACGCGCCTGATTTTGTCGGCGACGCTTTTTGCAATTTGCGTTTGACGGAAAAATATCTGAGCTTTGGAACACTGCCCGTCGAGACGGAATTTAAAAAGATAATCAATCGTTCGATGCCGAAAACAAAATAACGGATAACGGATAATGGATAATGGATAATAAAAACATCAAGATATTGAATAAATTATCCATTTTCCATTTTCCATTTTCCATTTACAAATTATGTTGAATCTAGCAATTTTACTCGAAGACAGCGCACGAAACGTGCCTGAAAGATGCGCCGTTATTTGCGGCGACGCTCGCTTGACTTACGCCGAAACGAACACGAAAGCCAACCAAGTCGCCAATGCTTTGCGCGATTTGGGAATTGGAAAAGGCGACAAGGTTGCGCTGTCGTGTCCGAATTTGCCCTATTTTCCAATCGTTTATTACGGCATTTTGAAAACGGGCGCAGTCGTCGTGCCGCTCAATGTTCTTTTGAAAGGGCGAGAAATCGCTTATCACCTAACGAATTCCGACGCAAAGGTTTATTTTTGTTTTCAAGGCACGGCTGATTTGCCGATGGGCGAATTCGGTTTTGAAGGTTTCAGTCAAACCGAAACGTGCGAAAAATTTATTTTGATTGGCGCGAATCCGTCTGAAAAATCACCGTTTGAAAACACGAAAACTTTTGCCGAGTTTATCGAAAATCAGCCGACGGAATTCGATTCGGTTGACACGCAAGCCGATGATACCGCCGTTATTCTCTACACATCAGGCACGACGGGACAGCCGAAGGGCGCGGAACTGACACATGTAAATATGCTTTTGAACGCGCGTTTGTCCGACACGATGTATCCGCGAGCCGACCACGATGTTCACTTAATCGCCTTGCCGCTTTTTCATTCATTCGGTCAAACCGTCCAGATGAACGCGGGTTTTTACAATCGCGCAACGATAAATCTGCTGCCGCGTTTTACGCCCGAATCCGCGCTTCGTCAAATGGACGAAACCGACGTGACGATTTTCGACGGAGTTCCGACAATGTTCTGGGCGCTGCTCAATTACGCTGAAGCCGATCAGTTTGATTTGGCGAAAATATCAAAAAATCTTCGCGTCTGTGCATCGGGCGGCTCACCTCTGCCGCTCGAAGTGCTGCGCGGTTTCGAGGCAAAATTCGATGTGAAAATTCTCGAAGGCTACGGACTTTCCGAAACTTCGCCGATTGCCGTCTTCAATAAATTTGAAAACACCCGCGCCGGTTCGGTCGGTTTTCCCGTCTGGGGAATTCAAGTTCGAGTTGTTGATGAAAACGGCGCGGACGCTGAAGGTGGCGAACTCGGCGAAATCATTATTCGCGGTCATAACATTATGAAAGGTTATTACAAAAAGCCGGAAGCAACCGCCGGGGCGATAAAAGACGGCTGGTTTTATTCGGGCGACATCGGGCGGTTTGACGCGGACGGTTTTTTGTATATCGCCGACCGCGTGAAGGATATGATTTTGCGCGGCGGTTTTAATGTCTATCCGCGCGAACTCGAAGAAGTTTTGATGACCCACGAAGCCGTTTCCCTGTGCGCCGTCATCGGTGTTCCGCACGATGAATACGGCGAAGAAATCAAAGCCTTCATCGTTAAAAAGAACGGCGCGACGGCAACCGAAAACGAAATTGTCGAATGGTGCAAAACGAATATGGCAAGTTACAAATATCCGCGCTTCGTCGAATTCCGCGACACCTTGCCGATGACCGCGACGGGTAAGATTTTAAAAAGAGAATTGCGTTGAATCAAGTAATCGGACAAAATTATTTGATAAGATTTTTAAACCACAGATTGACTCAGATTAACTCAGATAGTTGATTGATAAAGCTAAAGCCTGATTTGCCAATGTTTTCTTATCTGTGTTTTATCTGTGTCAATCTGTGGTTTAAATATGCTTTGATGCCTGTCCATCTACTTATTTGTTTTCGCTGCGCCATCTTTGGCAAAGATTTTGCGCCGCGCTTTTCCAATCGGGAAACTCGAACTCGAATCCCGATTCGAGTAGACGAGTCGGCACGACGCGGCGGCTCTTCAAAACTAATTCCGTTTCCGTCCGCAAAAAAATCGCGCCGACTTCGAGCATCAATTTTGTCGCCGGAAGACCGAAGGAAATTCCCTGCGCCTCACGCAAAACTTGCATGAATTCAGCGTTCGGCAAAGGATTCGGGGCAGACAAATTGACTGCTCCCGAAAGTTCTTCGTGTTCGATAAGCCAACCGATTGCCCGCACGAAATCCGCGTCGTGAATCCACGAAAGATACTGTTTGCCGTCGCCTGAAGTTCCGCCCAAACCTTTTCGCACAAGTCCGAGCAGAACATCAAAAATTCCGTCTTTATCAGGACTCATCGTCATCGCCGAACGCAGTAAAACCTTTCGCGTGTGCGGCGTATCGGATTCATAGGCTGCGCGCTCCCAAGATTTAGCGACATCAATACTAAAATTCCAGGTGTCCGGCGCAGTCGGCTCGTTGCCGCCGATGATGCCGGTTATTTCATCATTTGGCTGGTTGAAACGATGCGCGTAAATTGTCGCGGTGCTGGCTTGCAGCCAAACTTTTGGCGGATTCGTCGCTTTGGCAATTGCTTCGCCGACAATCTTCGTAGATTTCACCCGCGAATCCATAATTTCCCGACGGTTTTCGTCCGTGTAGCGGCAATTTACATTACGTCCGGCGAGATTAATAACGACATCGGTATTTTCAAATTCACTCGCCCAATCGCCGAATGTTTCCGCGTCCCATTTCACAGTTCGCCAATCGGATTTTTCTGCTTTTCGACTGAGAATCACGACCTCATGTCCGTCGGCGTGAAACGCCCGCGCCAAAATTGTGCCGACTTGCCCGCTTCCGCCCGGAATAATTATTTTCATAAGTTGCTCCGTGTTCCAACTAATAAACCATTCGCGTTTTTATCGTTCCCTTAACGTCCTTCAAAATTGCAAATGCTTCCTTTGACAGTTCCGTGTCAATGTCCAAAATCACATAGCCGATGGCATCGTTTGTTTTTAGATATTGAGCCAGAATATTGATACCGCGCTCCGACATTTTAGAGTTTATCTCGCCGAGAACGCCCGGAATGTTTTCGTGAATGTGCAAGATGCGATGCGTTTCGGCTTGCGGCGGCAAGCTAAGTTCGGGAACGGTGTGCGAGCCGTTCGACGTGCCGAGTTCGAGATAATTTATCAGCTTCGCCGTTACGTC
>Ga0136618_10000147_pt1 | contig 19793 bp, 19 predicted proteins | sample AntDrymUQ3302106_2_FD_104805 | JGI IMG/M metagenome (GOLD analysis project Ga0136618, IMG submission 104805) | Polar desert sand microbial communities from Dry Valleys, Antarctica - metaG UQ330 (21.06) | ecosystem: Environmental > Terrestrial > Soil > Desert | place: Antarctica: Dry Valley... | reverse complement strand
TTTTCAAACCACTGGCTTTTTTTAGCCTCCAACATATTTTCTAGTTACGCGGCGGTGTATTCCGCAGGTTATTTCATAAGAAATTGTTCCGATTAAACTAGCTAATTCCTCAGCAGTTACTTTAAGTATTTTACACTCCCCAATCAAAATTACTTCATCATTTACATTAACATCTTGCAAATCAGTCGCATCTAAAATCGTCCAATCCATCGAAATGCGCCCGACAACGGGAACATATTGATTATTAACTATTACTCGTCCGCGATTTGAAAGCGAACGTCTGTAACCGTCTTGATAACCGATTGGGACGGTTGCAATTACTGAATTCCTTAGAGTTGTAAAAGTTCGGCTGTAACCAAGCGTTTCGCCTTTTGGAACTTTTTTAATTTGTGCTATTCGAGAGTGAAGCGAAAGCACGGCTTTTAATTCGGGTTTCGCCGCCGCTTTTGGCAAAACATCATCTCCTAAACCGTATAAAATTCCGCCTAGGCGAACTAAATTGCCGCGCGAATTTTTATGAACGACGGCCCCGGGCGAATTAGCCATATCTTTGAATTTCGGACGAAATCCATTTTCTTCAAATACAGCTACCGCTTCGTTAAAACGTTTTATTTGCGTGTCTGTGTAATCATTTTCTGACAAATTATCCGCTGCTGCAAAATGAGTCATAATGCCTTCGACGCGTAGGTATCCAAATGCCTTTAACTTCTCAGTAAACTCTTTTACCTCATCGAATCTAACCCCAATTCTGCCCATTCCAGTATCAATTTTAATATGAACATCGGCAAAAACTCTTTTTTCTTGAGCTGCAATATTAAATTTTTCTGCCGTTTCTAATTGATAAACGACGGGAGTTATGCGGTATTCTAAAAATTTTTTTTCTTGCCCTGTCCAAAAACCGCCTAAACAAAGAATCGGCGTTTCGATATTATTTTCGCGCAACTCGATGCCTTCTTCTAATAAAGCAACCGCAAACCAATCAACGCCTTCTTCGACAAGTTTTTTGGCACAAGAGACTGCGCCGTGTCCATATCCATCTGCTTTAACAACTGCCATGTAACCGATTTCGTTACCGATAAATTTCTTGATTGAACGAAAATTAAACGCTAGATTTTCAAGATTGACTTCCGTCCAAGTCGGACGATTTATATATGATTCCAGCATTTGAATTTTCTATAAGTTAAGGATTGTTATTGATAAAGCCCTTGTCAATTAACTGTCTGACTGCCGACAGTTATACAAAATTCTAAAGCGGAATGTTGCCGTGTTTCTTCGGCGGATTTGTATCCCGCTTGTTTTGCAGAAGCGAAAGCGCTCGAATGAGTTTAGGACGAGTTTGGCTCGGCTCTATTATCTCATCAATAAACCCTTTTTCCGCTGCAACATAAGGATTAGCAAATTTCTTTTCAAATTCTGAAACTATTCCTTTGCGATATTCTTCATCATATTCGGCAATTTCCTTTCGATATAAAACTCCAACCGCTCCTTCAGCGCCCATAACGGCGATTTCCGCCGTCGGATACGCAAAATTTATATCGGTACGGATATGTTTAGAAGCCATCACGCAATATGCTCCGCCGTAAGCCTTGCGCGTAATAACCGTAATTTTCGGAACGGTCGCTTCAGCAAAAGCATAGAGGAGTTTCGCGCCGTGCCGTATAATTCCTAAATGTTCTTGATTTACGCCGGGCAGAAATCCGGGAACATCTTCAAATGTTATCAGCGGAATATTAAAACAATCGCAGAAACGCACGAACCGCGCCGCTTTAACTGAAGCATCAATATCTAAAACACCGGCTAGATACGCCGGTTGATTGGCGACGATACCGACTGAAAATCCTCCGAGACGAGCAAAACCAATGATGATATTCGGTGCGTAATGTTCCTGCACTTCAAAAAAATAATTTTCGTCCACGACGTTGTGGATAATATCTCGAATATCATACGGCGTAGTTGATTGTTCAGGAACGACAGTATTCAACCGTTTATCGGCGCGATTTGCTGGGTCGCTGGTTGCCACAAACGGCGGATTTTCCATATTGTTGGATGGCACAAATGAAATCAGTTCGCGCGTCAAACGCAAACAATGTTCATCCGAATCAGCGGCAAAATGCGCGACCCCGCTTTTTTGATTGTGAGTCATCGCGCCGCCGAGTTCGTCTTTCGTAACTTCTTCGTGCGTTACGGTTTTGATGACATCCGGTCCGGTTATAAACATATACGAAGTGTCTTTAACCATTATATTAAAGTCCGTAATTGCCGGTGAGTAGACCGCGCCGCCGGCGCAAGGTCCAAGAATACATGAAATTTGCGGAATAACTCCGCTTGACAAAGTATTTCGCAGAAAAATGTCTGCGTACCCACCTAAGGAAACTACGCCTTCTTGAATTCTTGCGCCGCCCGAATCGTTCAAACCGATGAGTGGCGCGCCGGTTTTCATTGCAAAATCCATCACTTTACAAATTTTTTGAGCGTGCGTTTCAGATAAAGAGCCGCCGAAGATTGTGAAATCTTGCGCGAAAACAAAAACTTCGCGTCCGTCAATCAAACCGTGTCCGGTAATCACTCCGTCACCGAGATATTTCTGATTTTCCAAGCCAAAATCCGTAGAACGATGAACAACAAACTTGTCGAATTCTTCAAACGTATCGTCATCTAACAAAAATTCGATGCGTTCACGAGCGGTCAATTTTCCTGAAGCACGTTGTTTTTCGAGTCGCTCCACTCCGCCGCCTTGTTCAGCCAAAAGCGATTTTTCTCTAAGGAGTTCGAGTTTGTTCATTGATTTTCGTTTGCTTTTCGGTTGCATATAAAAATAGATTCAAATTTTTTTTCTTTGTAATTTTTATAAATCAGAAATTTCTTTTTCAATTTCAGGGAAGAGTCTCTGACGAATATTTTTGAGAAATATTACAGTCTGCCGGATTTCAGCATCTGTATCTGACATAGTATTTCGTATTTCATTTAACAATTCATTTAGCTCATTTTTTTGTTTGTATAAAAGTTGACGACGACTGCTGCGAATTTCCTCAGCATTAGTTGAACCGGTAACGGCAATATTGCGGTCAATATTCTCTTGTCGGAGATTATTTTCAACTGTAGCAATTCTTGTATTATTACTGGTTTGTTTTTCGGATAAATCAATTTTCAACTTTTGCAATGTAGCAAGGCGTTGTTCGGCGCGATTCAAAAACTCGAACGCCGCCAACAATTTTTGTTGTTTGTCGGTCAGTCTCAAACCTTGATTAGAGGAAAAAGTATCAGAGAAATTTTTGAGCCGCAGGTTGAGAGCTTCGACGGATTTAGCAATTTTCGAAATTTCGACAGATATAATTTCAATTGGACTTTGTGTTTGAGAGGTGTTTTGAGCAGAAACATTTGGTTGATTGCTTTGGGCAAAAACTTCAGTTGAAAAAATAAACACAATAGAAAAAAACAATAATGGAATGTTTTTCATTAGCAAACCTCGATGTTGATTAAATTGATTTCCATTAGAATATAACTTTTAGGTCAGATGATAAATAACTATTTTACAAAATCAAATACTAAACTTATAAAGTAGCATTACGCGACCATTCGTTTCCTAATACTTTGCAACGCCCAATTAACTAAAAACAAAGAACTAAACAGCAAATAAATCAGCTCGTAAACGTGCTTAAAAGCAAAATTTCCGTTCAAGCAAGCTCGTGTCAAATCAATGACCGAAGTTGTCGGCAAAACATAAGCAATGATTTGCAGCCAATTTGGAAGCATCTCAACCGGAAACCACGCGCCGCAGAGAAATATTGTCGAAAAGAAAAAAGCGAAGAAGACGTTGAAATAATCAATTTCAAAAATATGCGCGGTTACGCCCAAAGACAAACTGCCGAGAAAGACACATCCAATCATTAAAGGAAAAACGGCTAAAGGCATATAAACAGATGTTGCCGAACCGAAAATTACGATTAGCGGTAATATGAAAATTGTATCAATAATTCCTTTCGTTACCGCCCACATAATTTCGCCGAAAGCTAAAGATTCGGCATTGACAGGCGTAGCGAGAATCGCGTCGTAGGTAGATTGATAAACCATTCGGAAATATGCGCCGTAAGTCATCTCGAAAATCGTCCGCATCAAAACCGTAAATGCTAAAACGCCCGCGCCGATAAATGATAGATAAGTCAAACCTTCAACTTTAGAAGCGACCAAAGCGCCGACGCCGAATCCGAATGCGAAAAATGTAAAAATCGGTTCAATTATGGGTGCAATCAATTCGGTTTTCCAAAGCCGCAGATAAACGCGCGAATTTCTGCGCCAAACAGCCAATGAATCGGTCAAATCAATTTTAGTTAAAGCGATGGTCAAAATTTATAATCAAAGGGAAATGTTTTGGTTTCAATCAAAGATATTAATTCATCTTGTGTAGCTCTGACTTTTTTACACATTTTATCAGAATATGAGAATCGCTTTGCATTCGCTTCAAACTCTTTGGAATCTAAAATTTGATATGAAAAATCCTTCCAAACCAAAATATCTATATCTAAGTCAACATAATCCAATACATTACCGGTAAATTTAAATGGCAAATTGATATTGCAATAAAAGTTTCGAAAGTTACCGTCAGGCTCGTGAAAACGAAAAACATTATACCAGCGATTGAGCCAGTAAAATTCATAACTGATTGTTCCGCGTCTGATAACGCCGAGTCGTGGGTGGATGACATCTTTTTCAAATTCTCCGATAAAAGTAAACAAGCAATTATCATGATTAAACAGCTTTACATTCCAGCTTTTATTGATTGAACCGTCGAATTTGCGTGAATTAATTGTTATGGGTTTATCGTAAGTTTCCATGAAATTCTGAAATTGTTTTAACTTACTATTCACATATAAATTATAAGGTGTCTAGCAAAAAGCTATATTATTTTTCATTAATCTGTAAGAACACATCTTCAAGATTAGAAGGTCGCAAAATCATCTGCCGAGTGCCGTAAAGACTCATCAGCGACGTTAGCTCGTCAATTGTCTCTGCAAAATAAACGTGCGACAATCCGCGTTTATTAGAAAGAATATTTTTATTTATTGTTTGAATATCCACTAAATTTGCTTCACGAATCTCTAGAGCAAACTTTTTTACTTTTACTTTTATTATCTCACGAGGAACACCTTCAATAATTATTTTTCCGTGCGCCATAAAAAAAAGACGTTGAGCGAGCTTTTCCGCTTCGTCCATATAATGGGTCGAAAGTATAATTGTTAAATTTTCTTCTCGCCTAAGTTCTTCCAACTTCTCCCAAATTTCCTGGCGAACATTCGGGTCAAGACCGGTTGTCGGCTCATCAAGCAATAAAATTTTTGGACGATGAAGTAAAGCGCGGGCAATAATCAAACGACGTTTCATACCGCCTGAAAGATGATCAACTTTAGAGCTGGCTTTGTCTTCTAAACTAATAAATTCGAGCAACTCATTGCTTCTTTTTAAGGCAATTTCTTTTGGAATACGAAAATACCTGCAATAGACAAGTAAGTTTTCCAGAACATTTAGATCCGGATCCAGATTATTCTCCTGCGGGACGACTCCAATAATACCTCGAATTTTCGATTCATGTAAATTTACATCTAATCCTTCAACAAACAATCTGCCTGAGGTTAAAGGTGAGCGGCAAGCAATCATTCGCATTGTGGTAGATTTTCCCGCACCGTTTTCACCCAAAATAGCGAAAGTTTCTCCACTTTTAACATTAAAAGTTATATCATTAACAGCGCAAATTTCTTTGTATACCTTTTTCAAATTGTGAGCTTCGATGGCTAAATTCATAAATAATTTCAAATTATAAATCATTTGGCAACGAACTAATATTTTTGCCTAGATTTTCCTTCATTTTGCCAAATAATTGAATAAGAATAAGTTTTTCTATTTCAGTTAAAAACGAGAAGGATTGTGTTTCTAATTTTAGCCATTGTTCTTCAAAAACACTTTTAATTTGAAAAGATTTTTCAGTTAGATATACTCGCATCATTCTGCCGTCTTGACTACATTTTATACATTTTACAAATCCATTTTTTTCTAAATTTCCAATCATTTTATTTATGGTTGGGGCACTTACATTTAAGTGATTTACTAAATCAATCTGGCTCTGCCCATCTGTTTTCCACAGAGAAATTAAAACGAATATCTGTCCGCGTTGAAGACCGATTTCATTCATAGTTCTTTGCAAGATATTTTGATGTGCGGTAGAAACCTGTGTAACAAGATAGGTTAAAGAATTTTCAATATCCATAATAAAAACTTAGTAAGCAAATTAAATTTTATTAGGCAGCTTATAATTAACTATCTAATCTTATATGGTTAGATAGCTAATTATAAAATTCAAAAATCATTTGGTTCTAAAAAAAAATGTAATAAAATAGTTAACTATGAAACTTGTGACCGATACAATAAATTCGAGAATTCAATTATTAAAGGAATCTAGATTAAAACTTCTAAGATTGCACAAATTATTAGTAGATATAGAAAGAGAAAATTTTGAACATCTAAACGGGAAAGTTTCCAGCGGACATTATTTGAATCTTTTGGTAAACGACTCAAATTTTGAATGGCTCAGGAAATTTTCAACTTTAATCGTTGAAATTGATGAAATGTTGGACTTGAATGATGGCTGTTCAATAAATATGATTAATAAACATCTTTCACAAATGCGTAATTTACTTGATGCTGAAATGACAGATGAAGATTTTAACAAAAAATTTAAGAATATATTGCAAATTAATTCCGAAGTTGCGGAAAAACGTAAAGAAATTGTGAAAATTATTTCCGAATAAGAGCGGGGGTGAATTTGCACGCCCGCAAACCTAATGATTTTTAGAATATTTATGCTCGACCGCTCTTTTTCCAATCAGACAAAAACGAATCTAAACCTTTATCTGTCAAAGGATGCTTGACAAGCTGTTGGATAACTTTGAATGGAATTGTTGCTACATGTGCGCCCATCAAAGCCGCTTCAACTATGTGCATTGGATGACGAACGCTCGCTACTAAAACTTCCGTAGCGAATCCATAATTATCATATATTTGCACAATATCAGAGATTAGAGACATTCCATTTTGTCCAATGTCATCAAGCCGTCCGACAAATGGACTGATATATGTTGCACCCGCCTTTGCTGCTAGAAGTGCTTGGGCAGCTGAAAAACACAAAGTTACATTTACTTTAGTGCCTTCATCACGAAATGTTCGGGTTGCTTTTAATCCTTCCAAAGTTAGAGGACATTTAATTACCACATTCGAAGCAATTTTCGCATATTCACGACCTTCTTTAAGCATTCCCTCCGTGTCTAAAGAAGTTACTTCCGCCGAAACGTCGCCAGGTGTAATTTCGCAAATTTTGGCAATATGTTTTTTAAAGTCGACTTTTCCTTCTTTAGCAATTAGAGAAGGATTAGTCGTTACTCCATCAATCAAGCCCAATTCATTAGCTTCTTTAATTTCATTTAAGTTTGCTGTGTCTATAAAAAATTTCATTTGTTGCTCCTAAAATTTTAACAATTTCCGATGAAGTCATCTTCAATTTTACCTTAATTATTATAATCTTTAACAAAAATCGGCGAGTTAAATTACAGATTAAATTTCCGATAATTTAAAATTTGTTTTTCTCTTTCGTATTGAGTATTTCAGGAAAAAAAGATTACCTCAGCGTCTCGGAACTAAAAACAAAATCAAATTTATGGAAAAAATAACCAAACTCGCAAAAGCGAATCCTTTATTTTTACAACGCTTGACAACAAACAGGCTAACTGCCGCGCCTGTCGCCAGCAAAAGCAACCACATCAAAAAATTTGCAGACAAAACATAGCTCGAAAGCGAAGAATAGTATTGATTATTAAGATAAATCCATTGCCACCAATTATGCGCCAAAGCAATTATAATTGGTGCGATTTCCAAAGTTTTATTACTTTGTTGCGCGATCCTTTCTTTTAGTAAATCAGTTTGCGGAATCGTTTGAACATCATTTGCGCCACCGAATTCTAAAGTTTTCGCCCGCTTTGAAAAGGGAAGATTGACAGTTTTTTCGGTGGATGATTTTGGTTTATTTGGTTGAGTTACAGTCGGTGTTTCGGTTTCATATGAGCGCGCGGAAACGAGTCGCATTCCGTCTTCCAGACAAAATTCAAGCGTGTTGTCAAAGTGTTCAATGCTACATTTTGGACACCGTTTCATAAATAATCATGAAAATCAAAGTTAATTTACCGACCCATTCTTTTTTCTTTTAACGGAATTTCGCAGAATTCCTATCCCTTCAATTTCTACTTCGCAGACATCGCCGACATTTAATTTTGAGACACCTGCCGGGGTTCCCGTCGCAATAATATCACCTGCATTTAATGTCATCTGATTTGAAATATATCTTATCAGATAGGGAACAGAAAAAACCATCTGCGACGTTCGTCCGTTTTGCTTTACAACACCATTGACTCTAGTTGTAACTGGAACATCAGATACATCTAAATTGGTTTCGATAATAGCACTAATTGGACAGAACGTATCAAAGGACTTAGCACGCGTAAATTGCACATCAACACTTTGTAGATCGCGCGCTGTTACATCATTCAGACAGATATAACCGAAAATATAATCAAGAGGATTATCTTTAGAAGAAAGATTTTTGCAATTGCGTCCGATAACGACTGCCAATTCACCTTCGTATTCAACCTGATTAGATTGTTCAGGAATAACAATCGATTCTCCTTCTGTAATAATTGACGAAGGTGCTTTTAGAAAAAGAAGAGGTTCTTCGGGAATATCGTTTCCTAATTCCGCAGCATGTTCAGAATAATTTCGTCCAACACACACGATTTTTGAAGGAGAGACAGGTGGAAGGAATTTTACGTTTGCGATTTTTATACATTCTGCTAATTTTATAGATTCAATTCGCTCTTTAATCTTTTCCAAATTTTTGATTGGCAATATTGAATCATCTTTTACAACGCCCCAAAAAGTTTCATTTTTGTTTGTATAATTGCAAAGTTTCATAATGATTTTAATGGGCGGTTTCTGAAATTACTTCTGAAGGCTGGCTAACATTACCTGCTTTATCTATCGCTGTAAGATAATAATAATAGATTTTTCCGGATTCGACAGCGAAATCTTGGAAAGTATTAGTAAGCAAAATTTCTTTAGTGATAAGCATCCATTCGGACTTCGATTGATTCGGATTAATAGTGCGAAAGATTTTATAACCTACAACATCTTTTTCGACATTTACAGCAAAAAAGATTGACAAGTTATTCGGAGCAGCGGCGATGGTTATAGCACTAGGCGGACTTGGTGCAAATATATCTTTTGGCGCAACTTTTACCTTATTTGAATCAAGGCTCTCAACTGGTTCACCGTTACTTCCTAAAGATACGGTTCGTACAAAATATTCGTAGGTTTTTTCAAATTCAAAATTTTTATCATTAAAACTCACGTCTGTAATGGGGTAAGGATTTAATAAAATAGGAATTTCTAAATCACTGTTCGCTCGATAGGTGTTATATCCGAGTATGTTCGCAGGTTTCGTTCCATCAACATTTAGGTTTGGAGCAATCCAATCTAGTTTGATTGACTGCTCTGAGATTGTTGCATTTAAGAATGTCGGACTGCTGGCTACTCTAGCAATCGGTTCAATTAGTAAAAAATTTGAAAAAGCCGCTTTTTGCCCTGAAGCATTGGCAAAACGGATAGCATAACGAAGTTTTACAGCTTGATTGGAAAATTCAAGAACATCATTATAAGTTATTTGCTTCTGCCCAAAATCAGCGTCCGTAATCGGCAAAGTGGAAATTAAAGTACTGTTAGTTGCAAACTCCTCTTCAGAAAGAGCTAAAGAATTATTTAATGGTTCGACTAAACGATAGATGTCGGCACGAGTAATATATAAGGTGCTTTTGTCAGATGCGTTTTTAATAGGAAGCGTCCATGTAATGGTAATTACATTTCCGCGTTGAAAACCTGAAATTTCCACTCTCTGCTGAACCTTTTCTAGAGGAGGTAGCGGCGGTTTGCGTTTTCCGCAACTTAAGCCGATAAGCAAAACAAAAATTATAAACGCTAATTTTGCTTTTCCCATCCAAATTTTGCTTAAGTTTAATTTGTTAAGCATACTGATTAAAACATGTATAAGCTACAAAATATACTGCCTAAGATTTTGGTCTTTTACTAAAGCGTCCAGCCTTTCGCGAACATAATCGGAATCAATCATCTGATTCTTATTTTCAATTTCGTTGCCGAGAAAACTAATTTCCTCTAAAAGTTTTTCTAAAAGTGTATGAAGTCGTCTAGCTCCAATGTCTTCGGTAGTTTTGTTGATATTGACAGTCATTTCAGCAAGTGTAGAAATGGCATCGTCGGAAAACTCCAGATTTATTTCTTCAGTTTTAAGCAGTGCTTGATACTGTTTAATAAGCGAATTCTTAGGTTGTATAAGAATACGCTTAAAATCTTCTAAGGTTAAAGATTCCAATTCTACCCGAATTGGAAAACGACCTTGCAGTTCAGGAATTAAATCCGAAGGTTTGGAAACGTGAAAGGCGCCAGCAGCAATAAATAAAATATGCTCTGTATTGACCATTCCGTAACGTGTATTGACGGTTGTCCCTTCGACGATTGGAAGCAAATCTCTTTGAACTCCTTCACGAGATATGTCCGGGCTTCCCCCGCTAGATTCTCGCCCGGCAATTTTATCAATTTCATCGAGAAAAATAATTCCCGTAGATTCAAGTTTTTCAATAGCTGAACGGTTAATTTGTTCAATATCCACGAGATTTTCTTGTTCCTCGCGCAGGAGGTAAGATTGAGCTTCAGAAATTTTAATTTTGCGGCGAACGGTCTTTGATGGAAAAAGATTACCGAACATATCTCGAAAATTAACACCCATCTCTTCCATTCCTTGTCCTCCGACAAAATCTATTGTCGCGTTTGAGCGGTCTTGTGTTTCTATTTCAATTATCCGGTCGTTAAGTTCGCCTCTCCGAAGCTGCTCACGAAGTTTCTCGCGAGTTCTATTAGGTTGTGATTTTCGAGTTAAATCCAGAGAATTGTCCGCCTCGAAATTCTCTGATTGAAATACATCAGAAGAAGGAAGTAGGATATTTAAAATCTTGTCTTCAACATTACCTTTCGCGTTTTCTAAAACCTCTTCAAATGCTGCTTGTTTGGTCATATCTACGGCTACCTCGGTCAATTCACGAATCATACTTTCGACATCACGACCTACATAACCAACTTCAGTAAATTTAGAGGCTTCAATTTTGATAAAGGGCGAGTTGGCAAGCCGCGCAAGCCGCCGCGCAATTTCAGTTTTACCGACACCGGTCGAACCAATCATCAGAATGTTTTTTGGTAAAACATCTTGGGCAATTTCGATTGGAAGTTTTTGCCGTCTAATACGATTACGAAGCGCAATTGCCACGGCGCGTTTGGCATTTGCTTGACCAACAACATATTTGTCAAGTTCGGCAACTATTTGTCGCGGAGTTAAATCGTCTAATTTTGGTAATAAAGCGGCTTGTTTTACCTCGCCGCCTAAATAAATTGCCATATTAAATTTATTTTTTTAAAGTATATTAAATCTCTTCAATAACAATATCAGAATTTGTGTATATACAAATTTCGCTGGCTATTTTCAATGATTCAACAGCTATTTCTTTTGCAGAAAGTTCCGTGTGTTTGAGTAATGCGCGAGCGGCGGCAAGAGCGAACATACTTCCTGAACCGACCGACAGCAAACCCTCATCGGATGAAATAACATCGCCTTTACCGGAAATTAAAAAAGCCAAATTTTTATCGGCAACAATCAGAAGAGCCTCGAGATGACGCAGATATTTGTCTGTTCTCCAATCTTTGCTTAATTCAATAGCAGCCCGTTCCAATTGACCTTGATATTGTTCAAGTTTAGTTTCAAATTTACTGAGAAGAGAAAAAGCATCGGCAGTTGCGCCGGCGAAACCGACTAATACTTCGTCGTTGAAAATACGCCTAACTTTTCGAGCATTCCCCTTGATAATCGTTTCGCCTAATGTAACTTGACCGTCGCCCGCCATTGCAATCTTGTCACTTCGCCTAACGAACAATACTGTAGTTGAGCGAATTTTACTCGATTTGTTTTCAGATTTCATAAAAGATTTATAATAGAACTTTAATTTGAAATGCTCAAATTGATATTTAACTGAATTAGTACTAAAACAATACTCAGTTGTTTGTGCAAATTGCCGCAATTTTAGAATATAATGTTCTTTTGAAATTTAACTATATAAAGGGATAATAAGTGTGGCAAAACTTCAACGAAAACATATTAAACTAGGCTTGGAAAAGATTTTAACCGAGAAAAATAATTTTTCGAGAAGCATGCGGCTCGGATTAATTTGTAATCAATCATCAGTTAATCATCAATTTCAACACGCTGCCGATTTGTTTTTTGAAAATGATAATCTAAATTTAGTTTCTCTTTTTGGACCTCAACACGGAATTCGCGGTGATGTTCAAGATAATATGGTGGAAACTTCTCATACTATTGATAAATTAACCAAACTGCCAATATATTCATTGTATAGCGAAACACGTCAACCAACCGAGCAAATGCTTTCAAGTATTGACGCCTTAGTATTTGATTTGCAAGACGTTGGCGGTCGTGTTTATACGTTCATTTATACGATGGCGAATGCTATGAAAGCCTGCGCAAAGTTCGGCAAAAAAATGTTTGTTCTCGACCGTCCAAATCCAATCGGTGGATTATCCGTTGAAGGAAATCTTTTAGAAAAAGGACACGAATCCTTTGTAGGACAATTTCCCATTCCGATGCGACACGGTTTGACTGTCGGCGAACTTGCGAAGCTGTTCAATGAGGAATTTAATATTAAATGTGAATTAGAAGTTATAACGATGAACAATTGGAAGCGCGAAGATTTTTACGATGAAACTGACGCGCCTTGGGTAATGCCCTCACCAAACATGCCGACGGTTGATACGACAGTCGTTTTTCCGTCAACCGTTTATTTTGAAGGCACTCAAGTCTCAGAAGGGAGAGGAACGACCAGACCGTTCGAGATAGTCGGTGCGCCCTATATCGGTTCAAAGGAATACGCTGATGCACTTTCTAAATTTGAACTTCCAGGTGTTATATTTCGACCTGTTAATTTTATACCTACTTTTCAAAAATACTTCAAACAAGGTTGTGGAGGAATTTTCTTGCACATTACAGAAAGAGATTTGTTTGAGCCGGTTATAACAGGTTTGGCAATGATCAAGACTATATTTGAACTTTACCCGAGTGATTTCAGGTGGAAAGATATGCCTTATGAATACGAATTTGACCGTAATCCGTTTGATGTAATTGCTGGAACAACAAAGATTAGGGAAATGATTGAAAAAGGAAAATCAATCAATGAGATAAAACTTTATTGGAAAAATGACGTAAGAGATTTTAATGATTTAAGAGAAAAATACTTCTTATATTAGAGTTAATGTAAATTCTAGTTAAATATAAACTCTTTTATTTTCTTAATTTAGTGATACTTAACAAATATATAACTTTAAAGGTCGTAATGCCGACCGCTAAGAATATACCTAAGTAAATGAGGTATTTGTAATATGAATAATCCATATATTATCGGAGTAGCATCTTGGTTTCTGCCGGGTGTGGGACATTTAATACAAGGTCGATTTAAGAGAGGTTTTATTATTGGTTTGGTTATCTGGATAATGTTTCTTATTGCGGTATTGAGCGGCGGAGCATATTATCCGGGTTTCGATTTTAAAGATGGGTCGTTGCTTTATCTGCTTAACATTTTCGCTAGATTTGGAAATGGTTTAGGTATGTTAATAAGTTTTTTCATAATGACTAATCCGCTCCCAAATGTCGCTTCATGGGCGACTTTTGAATACGGCGGAAGATTTTTGGAAATTGCCGGGCTGCTAAATTATTTAGCCGTATTGGATGCAATTGACATCCAATTAGGGAGAAAAAAATGATTCACTTTTTATATCTACTCGGTTTTGCATTTTTTGTAGCGGCTGTCTTCGGGGCGATTGCTTCGGGGAGTAACAGAGATAAAATCTTTTACGGAATAAAAATTTTTGGACAGTTTTTGATTATAAGTTTAATTTTAGCTTGGGTATTTTATTTTCTTCCTTGGTAGAACTACAAATGGGTTTAGTTGAAACTGAAGGCATTATTCTCAAAACGTACAGTTTAGCTGAAGCGGATAAAATTGTTGTTTTGTTAACTCAAAATGAAGGCTTGGTTCGCGGAGTAGCAAAAGGAGCTAAACGCTTGAAAAGCCGCTTCGGAGGAGGACTAGAACCGTTTTCCATTATTAATCTCACCTATTTCCAAAAGGAAGAGCGGGAACTTGTTTCAATCAGCCACATCGAACTCGTAAAATCTTATTTTCAAAGTGCAAGTAATCCGCAATTTCTTCAAAAATTTGCATATTTAATTGATTTGCTTGCAGAGTTTGCACCGCCTCACGACCCAAATGAAAAATTATATCGAATGACAAAGGTTTGTCTGGAAACCGCCGCTCAAATTCCTGAAAGTCTTGACAGTATTGTGTTGTATTTTGAGTTGTGGGTTTTAAGGTTAGGCGGATATTTACCCGATTGGAAAGAATGCGATTATTGTGGCAGGGAATTACATCCGGATTCAAATGCCGGATTACAGATAAATTTTCATCTTGTTTGTCAGCAGTGTCAGAAAAATCGAAAAGATTGGAACATTTCTCCTCAACAAAGACAGATTTTTAATGCGGCACAAAAAGTTTCACCGACAAATTTTGTAGATTTTACCAAGAATCGGGTTGATGATGTCCGCGAAATTTCTGTTATTTTACGACGGTTGATTTCAAATATACTCGGTAAAGAAACGGTTGGCGAAAAAATTTTAACGGCTAAATTTTAAATTTTTGATGAAACGTATCAGTTGGATAATTTCTAAATATCTAATTCAAGCCATTTTGCCTTACTTTATTTTTTCTTGGCTTTTATTAACAGTCATCATATTTGTCCAACAAGCCAGTCGTTATTCCGACATTTTTTTTAGCATTAACGTACCGAAAAACTTAGTTTGGCAACTAACATTTGCTCTTATTCCAAATGTTATTGCATTTACATGTCCGATGGCAGTTCTAGTCGGCGTAATTATTGGACTATCGAGAATGCAACGCGATGGTGAATTAATAGCCATTCGCAGTTCAGGTGTAGGCAATTTTCAAATTACTCTGCCAATTATTTTTCTTGGTGTAATTCTTTCTATATTTACTTTCATTATAAACCTTTATGGTGTTCCGCTCGCGGCACAAATTGTCCGTAAAGTAGCTATTCAGACAGCATTATATAAACTCGAATCACCGATCGAGCCAGGTGTTTTTAATACTGAAATTAGTGGTTATACAATTTATGTCAAAGACGGTGATCTGGAAAAAGGAAATTGGAAGAATATTTTTATTTTTAATGAAGACAAAACAACTAACCAAACGCGTCTGATAACGTCTAAAAATGGTCGGATTGATTATAATGAGAATGTTTCTGAATTGGTTTTAGAGAATGCCTCAGTTCATACTTTTTCAACGAAAAATATTGATGAGAAATACATATTTGAAAATGTGGGACAAATTCGTTTTGCGATTAAAACCAAACGTGGCGAATTGATTGATAAGTTGAGTACTACCGGTGAAACGCCAGATGAATTAGGTCTTCGAGAATTGGCTCAATATGCTCTATCTAAACAAGGAAAAGAGAGAACCGAAGCACAGATACTTTGGCAGAGAAGAATTATACTCTCAATCACACCTCTGATTTTTGCAATTTTAGGGACAGCAATAGTCTTGAGATTTAATCGGGGCGGGAGAGGTTTTGGAATATTTTTAGCGTTGATAAGTTTGGTTTTCTACTATCTAATTACGCTTTTCGGAGAGCAACTCGCCCGAACAAATAAAATCAGTGTTTTGAGCGCAAGCGCAATACCGGTAATTACGAGTTTTTTTGTTATTACTTGGTTTTTTCTTTCCAACCGACTTTTGCTAAAAAATACTTTTGGTAAATTTGGAAAAAGTTTGAAAATAAAACTACCGGCATACAGATTGAATAAAGTTTCAAATAAAAATTCTTATATTGGCTTAAACACGGGAATATTGGACTTTGACATAATTTTTAATTTACTAAAATATTTTTTACTCACCTTTATTTTCATTACATCAATCTACATGATTTTTACAGCCTTTGAATTGTGGAAATTTGCTGGTGAAACGGACAACGGTTTGACGCTTTTAGCAAAATATCTATTTTATTTAGTACCATTTATTTATATTCAACTTGCACCTTCAGCATTAATGATTGCGACTCTGGCGACTTTTGTAATCAAATCGAGACAGAATGAAATTGTAACCTGGACATCTGCCGGACAGAGCGTCTATCGTCTTCTGTTTCCGTGTTTTATTTTGATGATTCTGCTCGGTTTCGTTAATTGGGGAATACAAGAGGTGGTTGCGCCAAAAACCAATAAAATTCAAGATGAACTTCGCGCTCTAATTCGCGGTCGAGGTGTTACAGCTAAAAAAGAAGGGAAGTTTTGGGTTGCGAACGACCAACGCATATTTTCTTTTGAAATAGAAGATATTAAAAACAAACTCTCACAAAAAGTAAAAAACCTTTCAATTTATGAATTTTCCGAAGACCATTCAAAACTTCAAACAATATATCGAACAACTGAAGCAGTATGGGAAAAAAACAAAATAAAATTTTCAGACAAATCTGAAATGCAGGTTTGGACAGATGGGAAGGTTGAAATTACGCAAGTTCCAGACGATGAAATAAATGAAAAATCAAATCCTTTTAACGATTTGTATGAAAAACCCAGTCATCTGAACACGAAAGAAATTAAAGAACAAATAAATAAAAGTGAATCTGAAACCGAGCGAAAAAACTTTGAAATCGCGCTCGAAAAGAAATACACTACAATGTTTCTACCTTTCGTCATAACACTTTTTACTGCTCCGTTTGCTCTATCAATAAGTAGAAAGGGAAGAGTTGTAACAGTCGGTTATGCAGTTGGAGTATGGCTTTTATTTATGGCGGTAACTAATACCTTCGAGCAATTTGGATTAAATGGCTATATTGCGTCGAGATTCGCGGTGTGGAGTCCTTTATTTTTATTTTCGATAATCGGAGTTTTTTTACTATCTAAAGTCCGAACATAAAAATAGAAGGCAGTTTTCATCCATGATTTTACTGCCCTCTATTTTTTATTGCTAAGTGATTACTGTCTAAGTTCCGGTTTCCCAACTGGTCATATACTCAAGCATTTCAGGAGTCAAAGTGTCAATCGAAATACCGAGTGCGCGAAGTTTCAAACCGGCGATTTCTTGGTCAACTTCTGCCGGAAGAACGTGAACGCCCGCCGCAAGAGAACCTTTGTTTTTCACTAAATATTCAGCCGAAAGAGCTTGATTAGCAAAGCTCATATCCATTACGCTCGCCGGATGACCTTCTGCTGCTGCTAAATTTATAAGGCGACCTTCGCCGAGAACAATTACGCTTTTGCCATTCGTGCCGATGTATTCTTCGACAAACGGACGACGATTGGCAACTTCCGAAGACATTTCCCTCAAGGCTTCGAGATTCAATTCCAAATCGAAGTGTCCCGAATTACAGACGATTGCGCCGTCTCTCATCGCTTCAAAATGTTCTTTGTCGATCACGTGACGATTGCCGGTGACAGTTACAAAAAAATCGCCGATTTTACAAGCTTCATTCATTGGCATTACGCGGAAGCCGTCCATTACAGCTTCGATTGCTTTTATCGGGTCAATCTCCGTAACGATAACATTTGCGCCCATTCCACGCGCGCGCATTGCGCAGCCTTTTCCGCACCAGCCGTAACCGACAACGACAAAGTTTTTTCCGGCAAGCAAAATATTGGTTGCGCGGATAATGCCGTCTAAAGTTGATTGTCCCGTACCGTAACGGTTATCGAAGAAATGTTTAGTTTGCGCGTCGTTGACAGCCATTGCAGGGAAGTTCAACACGCCGGCTTTCGCCATTGCTTGCAGACGAACGATGCCGGTCGTCGTTTCTTCGGTTGTGCCGATAATTGTCTGCGACAATTCAGGCTTTTCCTTGAGCATCGTCGCCACAACATCCGAACCGTCATCAATAATTATATTCGGGTTTGTTTCCAAAGCCATACGGACGTGGCGCATGTAAGTTTCGGTTGATTCGCCTTTCATCGCAAAAACCGGAATGCTCCAGTCGGCGACCAGCGATGCCGCAACATCGTCTTGGGTCGAAAGCGGATTTGAAGCGATTAGAATTGCTTCCGCACCGCCCGCTTGTAGGGTTCGCGCAAGGTTCGCAGTTTCAGTTGTGATATGTGCGCAAGCGACGAGTTTCACGCCTTCGAGCGGTTTTTCCGTCTCAAAACGTTCACGGATTAAACGCAACACGGGCATTTCACGATCAGCCCATTCGATTCGTTGTTTGCCTTGCGGTGCAAGGTTGATGTCTTTTATATCGTATTCCATCGAAATTCCTTCTTTAGCCATATTTATTATTTATTTTTTATTCTTAGAAAAATTGATTGATAACAAAAAAGGGAAATGGATCGAAACGAACGATAATTAGTTCGCCTTAAACCATTTGCCCTATGTAAAATAAAGTTATACGCCGGTTGCCAAACCGTTCACGGCTGTTAATAAGGCATCGGCTTTGTCGGTTTTCTCCCAGGTAAATTCATCGTTCGTGCGCCCGAAGTGTCCAAACCTGGCGGTCGCTTTAAAAATCGGGCGGCGCAAATCGAGAGTTTCGATAATACCTTTCGGGGTCAATTCAAAATTGTTGCGAACCGCTTCCGAAAGTTTATCTTCCTCAACTCTGCCTGTACCGTGTGTGTCAACGCGAACCGAAACCGGCTCGGCAACTCCGATGGCGTAAGCCAATTGAACGGTGCATTTTTCAGCCAAGCCGGAAGCGACAATGTTTTTGGCGATATAACGCGCCATATAAGCAGCCGAACGGTCAACCTTCGTCGGGTCTTTGCCGGAGAATGCGCCGCCGCCGTGCGGTGCATAACCGCCGTAAGTATCAACGATGATTTTGCGTCCGGTCAAACCAGCATCTCCCATCGGACCGCCGACGACAAAACGTCCGGTCGGATTGATATGATATTTGGTATCGGCATCGAGCAAGTCGGCTGGAATGGTAGTTTTAATGATTTTTTCTAAAATATCCGAACGAAGCGTCTCGGTCGAAACTTCTTCGGCATGCTGCGTGGAAATGACGACGGCTTCGACGCGAAACGGTTTGCCGTCGCGGTACTCAACCGTTACCTGAGACTTTCCGTCGGGACGGAGGTATTCCAATTCGCCGCTGCGTCTCGATTCGGAGAGTTTTCTAGTCAGGTTATGCGCAAGTTGAATCGGCAACGGCATCAACTCGACCGTTTCATTGCAAGCGAAACCAAACATCAATCCTTGGTCGCCCGCGCCGCCCGTATCAACGCCCTGCGCAATGTCGGGGGACTGTGTGCCGACTGCATCCATTACGCTTAAAGTATTGCAATCGTAACCGTAACTAGCATCGTTATAACCAATTTCATTAATTGTATCGCGGACTATTTGTTTGTAATTTACTCTGGCGTTAGTCGTGATTTCGCCGGCAATAACGGCTAAACCCGTTGTCACCAATGTTTCACACGCGACTCTGCCAGTTGGATCTTGTTCTAAAATGGCATCAAGAACCGCATCGGAAATTTGGTCGGCGATTTTGTCGGGGTGTCCTTCGGT
>Ga0136618_10000144_pt1 | contig 19928 bp, 18 predicted proteins | sample AntDrymUQ3302106_2_FD_104805 | JGI IMG/M metagenome (GOLD analysis project Ga0136618, IMG submission 104805) | Polar desert sand microbial communities from Dry Valleys, Antarctica - metaG UQ330 (21.06) | ecosystem: Environmental > Terrestrial > Soil > Desert | place: Antarctica: Dry Valley... | reverse complement strand
CGTCGGTGGCCGGCAGCCCGGCATGAGCGCCGTAGGCGGCCATCGCCGGCTGCAGGTGCACGGGGGTGCGGTAGTACGCGCGCGCCCCGATGCCGGCGGCGGTGAGTCCCGCGGCGAGCTCGTCGGCGCGCTCGAGGCAGACGACGTAGAGGTGCCACGCCGGCTGCGATCCCGCCGTCGCGGCCATCGCCGTCGCGAGCTCGCCGAGCCCGGCCTGCTCGTAGTGCGAGGCCGCCGCGCGGCGGCCCTGCGCCCAGGCGTCGACATGCGGAAGCTGGACGCGCAGGATCGCCGCCTGCAGCTCGTCGAGGCGCGAGTTGTAGCCGACGTGCTCGTAGCTGATCCTGTCCGGCGAGCCGTGGAAGCGCAGCGTGCGGACGCGGTCGGCGACGTCGTCGTCGTCGGTCGTGATCGCGCCGCCGTCGCCGAAGCAGCCGAGGTTCTTGGAGGGAAAGAAGCTGAAGGTCGCAGCGCGGCCGAGCACGCCCGGGCGGCCCTGCGCGCCAGTCGAGCCGAGGGCCTGCGCGGCGTCCTCGAGCACGGGCACGCCGAGCGCCTCGATCTCGGCGACCGGCGCGACGTTGCCGAACAGGTGCACGGCGATGACGGCCTTCGTCGCCGGCGTCAGCGCCGCGCGCACGGTCTCGGCCGTGACGCAGCCCGTCCGCGGATCGACGTCACAGAAGACCGGGCGCGCCCCCGTCGGCGGGATCGCCTCGGCGCTGGCATAGAACGTGAACGATGGTACGACGACGTCGTCGCCGGGGCCGACGCCCATCGCACGCAGCGCGATCGTCAGCGCCTCGGTGCCGTTGGCGACTCCGATTGCATGCCGCGTGCCGCAATAGGCGGCGAACTCGCGCTCGAACAAGCTGACCTGCGGGCCGAGGATGAAGCGCCCGGAATCGAGCACGGTCGCGATCGCGGCGTCGATCTGCGGGCGCAGCGCCAGCAGCGGCGACGTGGTGTCGAACAGCGAAACCGCCACGAACCGCACCCTAGATGGTTGACTGCACGACCGCTGTTTCAGCAACCGCCCAACGGCAGACGGGCTCACGGACACTGCACTAGCATCGACGGCGGATGCGGCCGGTCGTGGATCCTGACTTCTGGCGGGACCGCCGCGTCCTGCTGACCGGCCACACCGGCTTCAAGGGCGCGTGGCTGACACTCTGGCTGCAGGTTCTCGGCGCGCGCGTCAGCGGCTTCGCCGACGGCATCCCGACGACGCCATCGCTCTACGAGCGCGCGCGCGTCAGCGCCGGCGTCGGCGAGGTTCGCGCCGACATCCGCGATCGCGCGGCGGTGCTCGAAGCGTTCGCCAGGGCCGAGCCCGAGGTCGTCTTCCACATGGCGGCGCAGGCGTTCGTGCGCCGCTCGTTCGCCGACCCGCAGACGACCTACGAGACGAACGTCATGGGCACGGTCAACGTGCTCGAGGCGGTGCGCGCGACGCCGTCGGTGCGCGTCGTGGTGAACGTCACCTCCGACAAGTGCTACGCCAACGATCCGGTGCGCGCGCATCGTCCATTCGTCGAGGGCGACCCGCTGGGCGGCCACGACCCGTACTCGAGCTCCAAGGCCTGCGCCGAGCTCGTCGGCGACGCCTATCGCAGCTCGTTCCTCGCCTCCGGCGACGGCGCCCGCGTGGCCTCGGCTCGTGCGGGAAACGTCATCGGCGGCGGCGACTGGGGCGAGGACCGCCTGATCCCCGACGTCATGCGCGGCGCGCTCGAGGGCGAGCCGATCCCCGTGCGAAACCCCGAGGCCGTGCGTCCGTGGCAGCACGTGCTCAACCCGCTCTCGGGCTATCTGCGCCTCGCCGAGGCGCTGCATGAAACCCCGGATATGCAGGGCGGATGGAACTTCGGGCCGGGACACGACGATGCGCGCACGGTCCGCTGGATCGCCGATCGCGTCACGCAGCTGTGGCCCGGTGATCTGCGCTGGGAGATCGACCCGGGCCCGCATCCGCGCGAGGCGCACTACCTCGCGCTGGACTCCGCGAAGGCCCGCGAGCGGCTGGGCTGGTCTCCGACGTGGGATCTCGAGAGCTCGCTGGACGGCGTCGTGAGCTGGTACCGCGCGCTGCGTGAGGGCGAGGACATGCGCGAGGTCACGCTCGCGCAGATCCACGCGTTCACGGCTGCCGGTGCGCCCGGATGAGCAGAACCTGTGCGCACAGTCATGTCGGAGCTTTCAACCGATAAAGGCACCATGCCCTACAAGACTCTTTGCCGCAGGATCAGCGCAGTGGCATCCGCCGGTGGAGTCCTCGCGCTCGCGTTGACGCCCGCTTCGAGCAACGCAGCGGTCATCCCCTTCGGCTCGGATCTGGCGGCGCCCGCCAACCTCGTCGAGGCACGTCAAGCCGATACCGCGTACTGGCAGACGACGTTTGCCGACGGGCGCTCGCCGGTGGTCCAGGCCGATGGTCAGATCAGGTCGGTGCAGATCAAAGGCATCGCGCTGGCAAGCCCCGTCGAAGGGGAGCCGGGCGGCGAGACGATGTTCCACGTGCAGGTGATGGGCGCCGCGCGCCGACGGCACGTTTCAGATCCGCAATCCGGGCGGCACGAGCGGGGCCTTCTACCTGCCACCGCGCTTGGCCGACCCTCAGGCGATCACGACCTATCAGCCGGAGAACCTCTGTGCGAGGGCCGGAGACGTGGTCTCTTCAACACGGTCGGCGGCTGGGACGGCATCGTGAACCAGAGCAGGTCGTATCCGGGCGGCACCCCACTGCAGATCTTCTCGCGCATGCCGGGCGCCGTGGCGTCTCAGTTTGAGTCCGCGGACATGACAACAACGGCAACACCGTCACGCCGAAGCCGCTGCCGAGCCACGAGTTGCTCATGAGGGTTACCTTGGGTACCGCTGAGCATGCCACGGCGCTGTGTCCCGGTGGCCTGATCGGCGCAGCGCCGCCGCCGTCGCAGTCGCCGTCGCAGGCTGCTCTTGCGGCTGCGCCGAGGATTCAGAAGGCCACGCTGCCCGCCGGGCAGAAGGTGACCGTCAGCAAGAAGGGCAAGCTCAGCGTGTCGCTGTTCTGCCTGCCCGGCTCGTCACGCTGCGTCGGCACCTTGCGGGTCATGACGCGCGGACCCAGGCCCAAGTCACTGGGCTCCGCAAGGTTCGCCATCGCGCCCAAGCGGACGGGCCACGCGACGATCTTCCTCAGCAGGACCGGCCGCCGGCTGTTCGCCAGGGCCAAGGGCAAGCTCGGGGTCAAACTCGTCGCCGAGACCACGCCGGGCGGCGCGAGTCGCCGCTCGACGCTCTCCACCACGCTACGCAGACGCGGCGGCTGAATCGGTCGCCGGCCGCCGGGGGGCGGCTAGCCGGAGAGCAGCTTCAGGTCCGAGCGCGTCATCAGCCGGATCAGCTCCTCGAAGCCCGTCTTGGGCTCCCAGCCGAGCTTCGCCTTGGCCTTCGCCGGATCGCCGATGAGCTGATCGACCTCGGCCGGGCGCAGAAACGCCGGGTCGATCTTCACGTAGCGCTCCCAGTCGGGAACGGCGGCCTCGTCGAAGGCGATCTGCACGCACTCGCGCACCGTGTTGGTCTCGCCGGTTGCGATGACGTAGTCCTCGGGCTCGTCCTGCTGGAGCATGAGGTACATCGCCACGACGTAGTCCTTCGCGTAGCCCCAGTCGCGCTGGGCGTCGAGGTTGCCGAGCGCCAGCTCGTCGCGCAGGCCGTGCTTGATCGCCGCGGCGTGCCAGGTGATCTTGCGCGTCACGAACTCCAGCCCGCGGCGCTCGGACTCGTGGTTAAAGAGGATCCCGCAGCAGGCGAAGAGGTTGTAGGACTCGCGGTAGTTGACGGTGATGAAGTGCCCGTAGGCCTTCGCCACGCCGTACGGGGAGCGCGGATAGAAGGGCGTCGTCTCGGTCTGCGGGATCTCGAGCACCTTGCCGAACATCTCCGAGCTCGACGCCTGGTAGAAGCGCGCCTCGGGCGTCGCCTCGCGCACGGCCTCGAGCATCCGCGTCACGCCCACCCCGGTGAACTCCGCCGTCAGCGTCGGCTGCAGCCACGAGACTGCGACGAAGCTCATCGCCGCGAGGTTGTAGATCTCCTGCGGCTGCGAGGCGCGCAGCGTGTCGACGAGCGAGCGCTGGTGGAGCAGGTCGCCTTGGTGCAGGGTGATGCGGTCGCGCAGGTGCTCGATGCGATCGAACTTCTCCGTCGACGCGCGGCGCACCATGCCGTGGACCTCATATCCCTCCTCGAGCAGCAGCTCCGCGAGGTAGGAACCGTCTTGGCCGGTGATGCCGGTGATGAGAGCTGAGCGCGCCATCAGCGCGCCGCAGACTATCTTGGCGGCGTGAAAGCGGTCATCCTCGCCGGCGGTCTGGGCTCGCGCCTGAGCGAGGAGACGACGCTGAAGCCCAAGCCGATGGTCGAAATCGGCGGCAAGCCGATCCTCTGGCACATCATGAAGATCTACGCCGCGCACGGCGTCGAGGATTTCGTCGTGTGCCTCGGCTACAAGGGCTATGTCATCAAGGAGTGGTTCGCCAACTACGCGCTGCACACGTCCGATGTGACGTTCGACATGCGCACTGGTGAGATGGAGGTCCATCGCTCCTCGACGGAGCCGTGGCGGGTGACGCTCGTCGAGACGGGTGAGGAGACGATGACCGGCGGCCGTTTAAAGCGGGTGCTGGGGTACGTCGGCGGCGAGACGTTCTGTTTGACCTACGGCGACGGCGTCGCGGACGTCGACGTCACGGCGCTGATCGCGCACCATCGCGAGCAGGGCCGGCTGGCGACGGTGACGGCGGTGCAGCCGCCGGGGCGCTTCGGCGCGCTCGAGCTCGACGCGGACGCCGTTAGGCGCTTCGCGGAGAAGCCGCGCGGCGACGGCGCGTGGATCAACGGCGGCTTCTTCGTCTGCGAGCCCGCCGTCGGCGAGGCGATCGCGGGCGACGAGACGAAGTGGGAGGAGGAGCCGCTGCGCGACATCGCCGCGCAGGGCGAGCTGTCGGTGTACCGCCACCGCGGTTTCTGGCAGGCGATGGACACGCTGCGCGATCGCAACGAGCTGCAGTCCCAATGGGAGTCCGGGCGGCCGGCGTGGTGCACGTGGGCCTAGCGCCCGGCCCGTCGCCGTGTCGCTTCTGCGGCGCGCCACTGGAACACGTCGTCGCCGACCTGGGCATGTCGCCGCTGGCGAACGCCAATGTGCCGGTCGCGCGGGCCAACGCGATGGAGCCGTTCTATCCGCTGTGCGCGCTGGTCTGCTCGGTCTGTTTTCTCGTGCAGCTCGAGGACTTCGAGAGCCCGGGGCAGATCTTCGACGACGAGTACGCGTACTTCTCCTCCTACTCGACGTCGTGGCTCGAGCACGCGCGCCGCTACACCGAGCAGATGATCGAGCGCCTCGACCTCGACGAGTCCAGCCAGGTCATCGAGCTGGCGTCCAACGACGGCTACCTGCTGCAGTACTTCCAGGCGCGCGGCATCCCGGTGCTGGGCGTCGAGCCGACGGCGAACACCGCGCAGGTCGCGCTGGACAAGGGCATCGCGACACGCGTCGAGTTCTGGGGCGAGCAGACCGCACGTGCGGTCGCTGCGCAGGCGCAGGCCGACCTGTTGCTTGGCAACAACGTGCTCGCCCACGTTCCGGACATCAACGACTTCGTCGCCGGGATGAAGATCGCGCTCAAACCTCGCGGGACGATCACGATCGAGTTCCCGCACCTACTCAAGCTGATCGAGCTCAACCAGTGGGACACGATCTACCACGAGCACTTCTCCTACCTGTCCTTCGGCACCGTCGGGCGCGTCTTCGAGGTCCACGACCTGCGGCTGTACGACGTGCAGGAGCTCCCCACTCATGGCGGCTCGCTGCGGATCTTCGGCTGCCACGCAGACGATCCGCGCCCGGCGAGCGACGCCGCCCTGGGGATGCTCGAGCGGGAGCGTGCGGCGGGCCTGCAGCAGGTGCAGACCTACTTGAACTACGGCGCGAGGGTCGTCGAGGACAAGCGCCAGATCCTCGATCTGCTGATCGAGCTCAAGCGTGCGGGCAACTCGATCGCCGGCTACGGCGCGGCGGCCAAGGGCAACACGCTGCTGAACTTCTGCGGCGTCGGCCGCGACTTCATCGACTTCACCTGCGATGCCAACCCGCACAAGCAGGGCCACGTCCTGCCGGGCACGCACATCCCGATTCTCGCGCCCGACGCGATCCGCGAGCACCGGCCCGACGTCGTGCTGATCCTGCCGTGGAACATCAAGGACGAGGTCATGGCGCAGCTTGCCTACATCCGCGAGTGGGGCGGGCGCTTCGCCGCCAGATCGCCGGAGCTGCGGCTGCTGCAATGAGGCTCGTGCCGACCGCGCTCGCCGGGGCCCACGTCGTCGAGCCCGAGCTCATCGGCGACGAGCGCGGCTGGTTCGCGCGCACGTACGACCAGGCGCTGTTCGACGAGCACGGCCTCGAGCGTGTGGGCGTGCAGGCCAACAGCTCGTTCAACGCCGCGCGCGACACGCTGCGCGGCCTGCACTATCAGGCCGATCCCCACGCCGAGGCCAAGCTCGTGACGTGCGTGCGTGGCGCGATCTGGGACGTCGCGGTGGACCTGCGCTCCGACTCCGACACGTACCTGGGGTGGCACGGCGTGGAGCTCTCCGCGGACAACCGCCGTGGATTCTACCTGCCCGCCGGGGTCGCGCACGGCTTTCAGACCCTGGCTGCCGACTGCGAGGTGCACTACCTCATGGGTCACGCCTATGTTCCCGACGCGGGGCGCGGGGTGCGCTGGGACGACCCGGCGTTCGCGATCGCCTGGCCGCCGCCGCACGGCGAGCGGACGCTGTCCGAGCGTGACGCCGGCTATGCGGACTTCGTTCCGTGAGCGGTCGCGTGCTCGTGACTGGCGCGAGCGGGTTCGTCGGCCGGCGCGCGCTCGCGCCGCTGGCGGCGAGCGGCTTCGACGTGCACGCCGTCGGGCGCGGTGCGAGCGCGCCGGCGGGCACCCCGGCGGAGGTGACGTGGCACGGCGCCGATCTGCTCGACGCCGCCGCGCGCCGCGCGCTGGTGGCGGCCATCGGCGCGTCGCACCTCCTGCACCTCGCGTGGTACGCGGAGCCAGGCGCGTTCTGGACGGCACGCGAGAACGCGGGCTGGGTCGCCGCGACGATCGGCCTCGTGGACGAGTTCGCGGCCGCGGGTGGCGTGCGAGCCACGCTGGCCGGGACCTGCGCGGAGTACGACTGGTCCGCGCCGCAGCCGCTGGCCGAGGACGCGCCGTTGGCGCCGGCGACGTACTACGGCGCCTGCAAGGACGCGACCCGGCGCATTGCCGAGGGGCTCGCGCAGCTCTCCGACCTGTCGTTCGCGTGGGGGCGGATCTTCTTTCTCTACGGGCCTCGGGAGGACGAGCGCCGGCTCGTGGCGGGGGTCGCCCGCGCGCTCGCGGCGGGTGAGCGGGCCGCGACGAGCGCGGGCCTGCAGCGGCGCGACTTTCTGCACGTCGACGATGTCGCCGCGGCGTTCGTGGCGATCCTGCGCTCCGACGTCGGCGGCGCCATCAACGTCGCGTCGGGCGAGGCGGTGACCGTGCGATCGATCGCCGAGCGGCTGGCGCGGGCGAGCGGCCTGCCGGAGCTGCTCGACGTCGGAGCCCTGCCCGATCGTCCGGGCGACGCGGCTGTCATCGTGGCGGACGTCGCGCGGCTGCGCGACGAGGTCCGCTTTGAGCCGCGCTTCGATCTCGAGCAAGGACTGGCCGCGACGTTCGACTGGTGGAGCTCGCAGCCGCGATGACGATGGACGCCGCCGACGTCACCGTCTCGATCCTCAACTACAACGGCCGCGATCTGCTCGAGGGGCTGCTGCCGACGGTGGCCGCGCAGACGGCGCAGGGCTTTCGTGTGAACGTCGTCGACAACGGCTCGACCGACGACTCGGTCGCGTGGCTGACGCGCGAGTGGCCGCGGGTGACGGTGATCAGGATCCCCGAGAACATCGGCGTTACGCGCGCGCTCAACCGTGCCGTGCAGTCCGCCGAGACCGTCTACGTCGCGCTGCTCAACAACGACCTCGAGCTCGAGCCGCGCTGGCTGGAGCAGATGCGCGGCGCGCTGGAGTCCGATCCACGTTGCGGGTCGGCGGACTGCAAGCTGTTGAACTTCCATCGCCGCGACGAGATCGATGGCGCGGGCGACCTCATCGCGCGCACCGGCGAGTGCTGCAAACGCGGCTTCGGCGAGCAGGACCGCGGCCAGTTCGACCGTCCCGGGGTGATTCTCTGCGCCAGCGGGGGCGCGGCGCTGTACCGGCGCGCGGCGTTCGATCGCGTCGGCTTCTTCGACGAGGACTTCGGCGCGTACTTCGAGGATGCCGACTGGGGGCTGCGGGCCGCGCTGTGCGGCTACGCGTGCCGCTTCGTCCCGACGGCGATCGCCTTCCACATGGGCAGCGCGACGACGAGCCGCGACCGCTGCGCCTACGCGCACCTGTTCTCGCGCAACAGCCTGTTGATGCTGATGAAGTGCGTGCCGGCGGCCTCGCTTCTGCGCCTCGGGCCGCTGATGCTCGCGTTTCAGCTCAAGTGGCTCGTCGCGAGCGCCGTGCGCGGCGGTTGCGGCGCGCACCTGCGCGGGTGGGCGCAGGCGCTGGCGCTCGCGCCGGCGACGCTTCGCAAGCGGCGCGAGGTGCAGCGCCGCCGCACGATCTCGACGGCGCGCCTGCACGAGCTGATGACGCCGGTCGACTGGCGTCTGCTGCCGCGCGTGGCGCGCGACGACGTGCCCGGTCGCTAGTGGACGCGTCCACTAGACGGTATGGGGCGGTGTCTTCGCCGCCGGTGTAGCTGAGAGCGTCGACGCTCCCGCGCTTCGTATGGCGCGGGCTGGTTACCGCATCGAAGGATGAGGAGCGTCGACATGAGTGACGGTATCTGCTTCGCGGGTCTGGATGTGCACGCGCGTAAGACGGCGGCCGCGGCGGTGCAGCTGGGCTCCGGTGAGGTGTTCAAGGCGCAGCTGTCGGGGTCGCCGAGCGCGGTCATCGAGTGGCTTGTGTCGCTTCCGGGTCCGGTCCGCGCGGTCTATGAGGCTGGGCCGACGGGGTTCGGGCTCGCGCGCCAGGCCAGGGCTGAGGGCGTCGAGGTGATGGTCTGCTCGCCGGGTGCGATCCCGCGTCAGCCCGGCGACAGGATCAAGACCGACACGCGTGATGCGTTGAAGCTCGCCCGGCTGCTGGCGGCCGGGCAGCTGCGACTGGTCGTCGTGCCGGCCCCGGAGATCGAGGCGTTGCGTGACCTCGTGCGTGCCCGCGAGGATCTGCGCGGCGATCTGATGGGCGCTCGCCACCGCGTCTCCAAGCTGCTGCTGCGGCGAGGGCTGGTGTTCGACGGTCCCGGCGAGACGTGGTCGCAGCGTCACCTGCAGTGGCTCAGCACTGTGCGCTTCGAGCAGCCGTTGGTCGAGGTGGTCTTCGGCGAGTACCTCGCCCATCACGAGGTGCTCTTGGCGCGCCGCGACCGCCTCGATCGCTTGATCGTCGAGCAGTCCTTGCAGGGATCGTGGGCGCCAACGGTCGCGCGGTTGCGGTGCCTGCGCGGAGTCGACACGCTGACTGCCGTCGGGCTGGTCGCCGAGATCGGTGACATCACCGCGTTCAAGCATCCCAAGCAACTGGCCAGCTACCTCGGGCTCGTGCCGTCTGAGCAGTCCTCGGGGACCAAGCGCCGACAAGGCTCGATCACGAAGGCCGGCAGCAGCCACGCGCGGCGGCTACTCGTCGAGGCTGCGTGGCACTACCGTCGCGCGCCGCGTGTGTCGCTGACGCTCAAGCGCCGCCAGACCGGCCAGCCGCCCGCAGCGATCGACGCGGCGTGGCGCGCGCAACTGCGGCTGCACCGCCGATGGGCACACCTCGACGCCGCGCGCGGCAAGAAGCGCACCACCGTCGCGGTCGCCGTCGCACGCGAGCTCGCATGCTTCGTCTGGGAGATCGCCCAACAACCCGACTGACCGTCTCCGACAACCACGTTCGAGGTGAGGGTGGCGGCCGGCGCAGCGCCAACGGGATCCGCGATCGGGCTATGAGCACCAGCCCCGGCTGGCGCGCTCGTTTCTAGACCGCGGTCCAGCGCAGCGCAGAACCGCCATGAGGTAGCCAGCCCTCGCATATCAGCCTGAAGCGCCCTCGCCGCCCGGCCGCCACCCGCACCCCGAACTGCATCACCGACAACAACGGCTACGCGCCACGATCACCGCTGCCCACTTGACAACGCCCGCCCCATATCAGCCCGGCGGCGTTCGCAGTCCGAACCGCGCGACGACGGGGCGCCCGAGCAGATAGGCCGCCGAGCGCAGGCGGTGCGCGGGCGTCCGCGCGGCGGCGCCGCGCGGGTCGAGGCGCTCGCCGGGCGGCTGGCCTGGCGCGATCCAGCGCACGAGCGCCTGCGCGGCGAGCGGCCACGCGTGCGCGGCGGCGGCCGCCGCAAGCGGCTCGGCGTAGGCGCGGCGGCCACGGTCGAGCACGCACTCGATCGAAGCGGCGGCCGCGGCGACGTCGCCGGGCTCGGCGACCGCGCCGAGCCCGTCGGCCGCCACGCGCGTCGCGAGGTCATCGCCGGCCGTCGCGACGATCGGCAGGCCCGCCCAGAAGCAGTCCAGCAGACGCGTGCGAAAGGCGTAGCGCGACTCGAGCGAGTCGGCGTGCGTCGACAGCGCGCAGTCTGCGTCCAGCAGCCAGTCGACGCGCTCGTCGTAGGGGACCCAGTCGCGATGGAAGAGCACCGCGCAATCCAGCACCCCGAGCTCGCGCGCGACGTCCGCGGCCTCCTGCGCCGCGCGGCGCGACGCCGCCTGCGCTGCGGCGGCGGCGCCCATGAAGACGAGCCGCACCCCCGGCCGGCGCTCGGCGAGCAGCGCGACCGCACGCACGGCCGTCGGCGCATCGAGCCAGCGCCAGATACCGCCGTTCCACAGGACGATCTCGTCTCGCGGGCCGATCTGCGGCAGCGCCCCGCGGATGCCCGGCCCGCCGCTGCGCCGTGGCGGCTCGGCCTGTGTCCCGAACGGGACAGTGTCGATCGTCTCGCGCAGGCCCGGGTCGAGGTCGCAGCGCGCCGGCGCGATCCGGCGGGACGCCAGCAGCGCCCCGATCCACAGGTCGCGCTGGCGCTCGCTCGCGCAGATGAGGTGATGCGCCGAAGCGAACGCGTCGTGCAGCCGGTCCAGCGTCGAGCTCACCATCAGACGCCTGGCGATCGGGCGACCGTCCGCGAAGAGCTGCGCGGTTTCGAGCGCCTCGGGCGTGTAGACATCGTGGATGACGCGCGCGCCGCACGTGCGCAGCCAGCGCGAGACGAGCGGCCACTGCGGGGGCGCGATCACCGCGTCGGCGCGCGCGATGAGCGGGCGCAACTGCGCCGGCGCGTGGACGTCGTAGCTCGCGGTCCGCACGCCGTCGACGGTCGTCGAGCCCGGCGCCCCCGTGGCGACCGTGACGTCGGCGTGCGATGCGAGGGCTCGGGCGAGCTCGACATAGCGGATGCCCAGTCCCGACATGCGCTCCCCGACCGCGTCGGGACAGATGAACAGGACGTCGGGGCGTCGCGGCACGAGGTCTGATCGTAGATGTCGCAGCGGCGCCGTACCTGCGGCGCCCGGCCTCGCCGGCGCTCGGCGGAGGCCACGCACTCGCAGCGGGCTCAGCCGGGCTTGCCCACCGTCGGGCCGTAGCTCGCGCCCGAGTAGACCCCTCGCCGCAGCGCCATCGCGTCGCGCAGCGAGATCGAGTGGTCGATCGCGGCCTGCGGCGGACGCGAGCGCGGGGGCAGCGCACGCGCCGCCCGCCATCCCCGCAGCCGTCCCCTCGCGGCCTCCAGGTCGCGCGAGATCAGCGCGTCGCCGACGATGACGATGCCCTCCGTGACCGCGGCCCGCACCGCGCCACGGCCGCGCAGCACGCGGTAGCGGCGCAGGACGTAGCCGCGCCCGAAGCCGCCGTTGAGCCGCTGCCACGCCGTGCGATGTCCGTGCGTGGCGGAGCCGAGGTGCACGCCGACGGCGGCGGGCGCGGCGATGGTGCCCCAACCCGCGACGCGCAGGCGCAACCCGAGGTCGAAGTCCTCGTTGTAGGCGAAGAACCGCTCGTCGAGGCCCTCGACCTGCTCCCAGGCGACGCGGCGGTAGGCCGCCGCCGCACCCGCCGGCCCCGTGAGCACGGGCTCCGACAGGCCCGCGTCGGCGATCGGGCGGCCCTGCAGCCGCAGAAAGCCGCTGAGCGTCGCGTCGGCGGTCATGCCGATCGAGTCGATGTGCTGCTCGTCGGGACGGATCGTCAGCGGGGCGACCGAGCCGATGGCCGGGTCGGCCTGCAGCGGCGCGACGACGCGCTCGAGGAAGTCCGGCCGGCAGTCGACGTCGTTGTTGAGCAGCACCACGACGTCGCCGTCGCCGGCGGCGACGCCCGCGTTGCAGGCGACGGAGAACCCCTGGTTGGCCTCGAAGCGCACGACCTCGGCGTCCGGACGCACGGCGCGCGTGCGCCCGGCGGTCGCATCCGTCGAGCCGTTGTCGCAGACGATCAGCCGGTGGTCGCGCGTCTGCGCCGTCAGATGGTGCAGGCAGCTCTCGGTCAGATCGAAGCGGTTGAACGCGACGACGACGACATCGATCGACAGCAACGCATCGGCGGCGGTCACGCCGGCGATGCTAGTGCAGTGGCCGTCCCACCGGCTCGGGCAGTCGCGGTGCGCTGCGCGCAGCCGGGCGCCGCGCCGCGCGGCAAGATGGTGGCCGTGACACGGGTGCTGCACATCCTTCCGCACCGTGGCGGCGGGGCGGAGACCTACATCGACATGCTCGCGTCGCTGCACGGCTTCGAGCACGCGCGCGCGCCGCTGTCGACGGGGCGCACGCCGGCCTCGGCCGCCGCGTCGATCCCGCGGCGCTATCCGCAGCTCGCGCGCGCCGCCCGCCACGCCGATCTCCTGCACGTGCACGGCGACGTGGCCGCGACGCTGGCGCTGGCGCTCCCGCGAGCGCGGCCCACGGTGATGACGACGCACGGCCTGCACCTCCTGCGCCGCTGCGCGGGCGTGCGTCGCGCCGGCGCCGAGCGCGCGCTGCGCGCCGTCGCGCGCCGCTGCGCGCGCGTGCTCTGCACCTCGCAGGACGAGTGCGACGAGCTTGCCGAGCTGCTCGGTCCCGTCCTCGGCGCGCGGCTCGTGGTGGTCCACAACGGCGTCGCGCCCGTCGTGCCCCCGCGGCCCGCCGCGCGCGCCGCGACGCGTGCCGGGCTCGGCCTCGCGGACACCGACGTCGCCGCGCTGTTTCTCGGCGAGCTCGAGCCACGCAAGGCGCCGTTGCTGGCTGTCGAGGCGGCGCGGCGCGTCGCGGCGGACGGGACGCCGCTCGTCCTGCTGGTCGCCGGCGACGGACCGCAGGCCGGGATGGTACGAGCGCGGGCGTCGGCGGCGGTCCGGCCGCTCGGCTATTGCGCGGAACCCGCGTCGCTGCTCGCGGCGGCGGACGTCTTTGTCCTGATGTCCGAGCGCGAGGGCCTGTCGTTCGCACTTCTCGAGGCGATGGCCAACGGCCTGGCGATGGTCGTCTCGGACGGGCCCGGCAACCCCGAGGCGGTCGGACCGGCCGGCATCGTCGTGGCGGGGGGTGACGTCGGCGCGCTGGCGAGCGCGCTGCGCCAGCTCGCGACGAATCCCGCGGAGCGATCCCGGCTCGGCAGCGCCGCCCGCGAGCGCGCGCGCAGCACATTCGCCCCGGAGCGGATGCTCGCCGGCGTGGCCGCAGCCTATGCTGTCGCGCTCCGATGACGCACGGGTTCCAGCCGCCTGCACCGCAGGTTCGTGGCACGGCCGGCGGCGGGCCGTGGGGGTGATCGCCGGGCCTTGCCGCCTGTGCGGCGGGCGGACGGCGGCGGCGCTCACCGCGACCGACCGCAACCGCGAGGTCGACGGGCGCCGCTTCGCCTACGACCGCTGCCTCACCTGTGCGACGATCCAGCTCGGCGGCGTGCCGGGCGACCTCGAGCGCTACTACGACGACGGCTACCACGGCGTGCCCACACCCGGTGAACTGCGCGCACACGCGGTCCTCGAGGCCCATAAGGTCGAGCTTCTGCGCGCGCACGTCGCCCCCGGTCGCCTCGTGGAGATCGGCCCGAGCTATGGCGCCTTTGCGTTCGCCGCGAGTGAGGCCGGCTTTGACGTCACCGGGATCGAGATGGACGCCGACTGCTGCGCCTTCCTCGAGCGGACCGTCGGCGTGCGCGCGATCCGAAGCGCCGGGCCCGAGGCGGTGCTGGCCCGGCTGCCGCCGAGCCGGGTCATCGCGATGTGGCATGTGCTCGAGCATCTGGAGCATCCGGGCCGGGTCCTGGAGGCCGCGGCCGCGAATCTCGAGCCAGGCGGCCTGCTGGCGATCGCCGTCCCAAATCCGCACGCGCTGGGGTTTCGCGTGCTGCGCGGCCGCTGGGCGCACCTCGATGCGCCGCGGCATCTCTGCCTGGTGCCGCACGCCACCCTCGTGGAGCGAGCTCGCACGCTCGGCCTCGAGCTCGCGACGACGGTGACCGACGACCCGTTCGCGCGCCATTGCAACCGGTTCGCCTGGGAATACGGACTGCGCCGGCGACCGGCCGTCGGCTCGTCGCCGACGCCCGTCGTGCGCGCCAGCCAGGTGCTCGAGAAGCTGCTGGCCCCGGTCGAGCGGACCGGGCTGCGAGGCTCGGCGTACACGGTGCTGTTTCGGAGCGCCTTGGGCGGCGCCGTCCGGGGGCGATGATGCTCGAGCAGGCTGAACCCCGGCTCACCGTCGCGATCCTCTCCTACGACGGGCGGGAGCTGCTCGAGATCGTGCTGCCGTCGCTCGCGGCGCAGCGCTACCGAAACTTCCGCACGGTCGTCGTCGACAACGGCTCGTCGGACGGCACCGCCGAGTGGCTGCGCGAGCACTGGCCGGACGTCGACGTCGTCATCCTGCGCGAGAACGTCGGCGTGACGCCGGCGCTGAACGTGTGCGTCGATGCAGCGCACACTGAGCTCGTGGCGCTGCTCAACAACGATCTCGAGCTGCACCCGGATTGCCTGGCCGGGCTCGTCGCCGCGATGGGCGAGCATCCGCGCGCGGGCTCCGCGACGGCCAAGCTGCTCGACTTCCACGACCGACACGTCATCGACGGTGCCGGCGACATCTTCATATGGCAGGGACTCGCTGCTCGCCGCGGCCATGGCCTGGCGGACCGCGGCCAGTACGACGAGCCGCGGGCGGTGTTCGGCGCGTGCGGCGCCGCCGCCGTCTACCGGCGCGAGGCGCTGCGCGAGGTCGGGCGCTTCGACGACAGCTTCTTCGCCTTCTACGAGGATTCCGACTGGGCGTTTCGCGCGCAGCTGGCCGGCTGGGACTGTCGCTACGTTCCGTCGGCAGTCGCGTTTCACATGGGCTCGGCGACCGTTGGCAGCGCTGCCACGGACTTCACCCGCTATCACCTGTGGCGTAACGCGGTCTGGCTTGTCGCCAAGGATTATCCCGCGGCGGCACTGCTGCGTCACGCTCCGCGGCTGTTGCACGCCCAGCTGTGCAACGTGCGCGACGCCGTCCGCGAGCGGCGGCTCGGGGTCTGGCGCCGCGCGATGCTCGACGCCGCCCGCGGACTGCCTGCGACCCTGCGGCGCCGCAGAGCCGTGCAGCGGACGCGCACGCGTACCCTGCGAGAGCTCGACGCCATCGTCGGTTTCGACCGCTGACCGAGCAGCGCGCATGCCTCGACTCCCACGCACCGCGGTCGTGCATCTCGTCTGGCGCCCGGCGGGTCTTGGCCCGTTCGATGCGTTTCTGTCCTCCTACGCGCGTCACGACGCCGGCGCCGAGCACGACCTCGTGTTGCTGTTCAACGGCTTCTCCGACGCGCGGGCGCTCGAGCCCTTTCGCGATCGGGCGGCCGGCGTCGCGGCGCGCGCGATCGTGCTCGAGGACCCGTGCCTGGACATCGCGGCATACCGCCAGGCCGCCGCGCGCCTGGAGCACGAGCGCCTGTGCTTCATGAACTCCTACAGCGTGGTGGCCGCCGGCGGCTGGCTGGGACTGCTCGAGGCGCCGCTCGCCGATCGCGGCACCGGCGCGGCGGGTGCCAGCGGCTCGTATGCAAGCCACCTGTCCTTCGAGCTCTTCCAGCTCGGCATGCGCAGCGCCTACGGCGACGCCTTCGAGAGCCGCCGGGTCGCGCGCGAGATCATGCACGAGCTGTCCGGTACGCCGCAGCCGAACCCGGTGCGCCACTGGCTCTACGTGCTTGCGATGGTCGCGCGCAAGCGCGGCGGCTCGCGTCGCTTCCCGTCGCCGCACCTGCGCACCAACGGATTCGTGATCGGCCGCGAGCTGTTCGACGAGGTCTGCTCCGGGCCGGTGCGCACGAAGTGGGACACCCACCTCGTCGAGAGCGGGCCGCGCTCGATCACCGCGAATCTGCGCGGGCGTGGGCTGGCGCCGGTGATCGTCGATCGCCACGGCGTCGTGCGCGCGATCGCGGACTGGCACGCGGGCGATGTGTTCATGCAGGCCGACCAATCCGACGGGCTGCTCGCCGACAACCAGACCGCGGTCTACGCGGGCGCGGACCAGCGCCAGCGCGCGGTGCTGTCGGCGGCGGCGTGGGGGCCGTGGGCTCGTCCGCGATGACCGCCGACGACTACGAGCTGCTCGACAGCCGCGACGCGGGCCCCGTCGCCATCCGCGGCGGCGCGATGCGCACCGCGGCCTTCACGGGCAGCCTGCTGCTCGGGCTGCTGTCTGCGCCGCTGCTTGTGCGCCACCTCGGCGACGCCGACTTCGGCCGCTACGCGAGCGTCCTCGCGGTCGTCGCGATCGTCACCGGTCTGACCGAGGGCGGGATCAACACGGTCACGATGCGCTCGCTGGCCGGTGCGGCTGATGCACGCGAGCGCGATCGGATCATGGCCGACCTGCTCGGTCTGCGGCTCATCCTGAGCACGGTGGGGATCGCCATCGCCGTCGGCTTCGCCGCCGTGGCCGGGTACGGTGGCGACCTCGTGCTCGGCACGCTGTGCGCCGCGATCGGCATGCTGCTGAGCGTCACCCAGTCGCTGCTGGGCGCCGTGCTGCAGGCGCGGCTGCGCTTCGGCGTGGCGTCGGCGATCGAGTTCGCGCGCGGCCTGCTGACGGTCGGCCTCATCGTCGTGCTGGTCCTCGCCGGCGCCGAGTTGCTCGCGTTTCTCGTGATCGTGATTCCGGCGGCGGCGCTGGCACTGGCGCTGAACGTCCTCGCGGTGCGGGGGACGATCGTGCTGCGTCCCGCGTTTCATCCCGACCGCTGGCTGCCGTTGCTGCGCGAGACGGCGGTGTTCGCCGTGGCGGTCGCCGTCAACTCGCTGTACTTCCGCCTGACGCTCGTGATCATGTCGCTCGTTGCAACGACGCCGCAGACCGGTCACTTCGCGATCTCCTTCCGCGTCGTCGAGGTGCTCATCGGCGTGCCGATCATCCTCGCCGGCGCGGCCTTCCCGATCCTCGCGCGATCTGCCCGCGACGACCGCGAGCGCTTCGCGCGGGTGAGCGCGCGCCTGTTCGAGCTGTGCTTGCTGACGGGCGTGCTGCTGAGCATCGGATTGACGCTCAGTGCGCCGTTCGTCGTCGAAGTGCTGACCGGCTCCGGCGATCACCCGGCGACCGACGTGCTGCGCATCCAGTCGCTGGCGTTGATCGCCAGCTTCGTCGCGAGCGCCACGGGCTACTCGTTGCTGAGCCTGCGCCGCCACCGCGAGACGCTGCTCGCCAACGTCGGATCACTCGTCGTGGTCGTGGTGCTGGCGCTTTCGCTGGCGCCGACGTTGGGCGCGGTGGGCGGGGCGATCGCTGCCGTGGCGGCCGACTTCGCGCTGGCAGCCGGCAACACGATCATGCTCGTGCGCAAGCAGGGTCCCGCGCTGGCGTTCGCAGCGGTGCCGATCGCCCTCGCCGCGGGCGCCGCGGGCTACCTCGCGGGCTACGGAGTGGGCGTGCACCCGCTTGTCCAGGCGTCGGCTGGGATGGCGGTGTACCTCGGGCTGCTGCTCGCGCTGCGTCGCTTTCCACCGGAAGTGCTCGAGTTGACGCGCCGCCGGCAGCCGCCCGAGGGCCCCCCCGGATAGGCGCGTCGCCCTCAGGCGCCGGCGCGGCCGTAGGAGGCCACGACCGCCCGAAATGACTCGCCGAGCGACAGCCGCGTCGCGTTGTCGGCAAACCACGCGCACGTCGACTCGCGCAGCGCGGCGCCCCCGCGGTGCACGCGCTCGATCGCGGCGGCGAGATCCGCAGGTGCAGCCGACGCGGCGACGAACCCGTTGCGCCCCTCGTCGACGAGCTCGACGGCCGCGTTGTCCTCGCCCGCCACGACGACGCTCGGCGTGCCGCACGCGGCGGCCTCGACGACGATCTGCCCGTAGCCCTCGCGGCTTGACGGCAGCACCATGCACAACGCGCCGCGCAGCGCCGCGGACAGCACCTCCGCGTCGACGAAGCCGGGCGCCTCGACGATGCCCACGGCCTCGAGCGCCGCGATCGCCGCCAGCACGTCGGGCCGCTGCGGGCCGTCGCCGTACACGATGCCGCGCAGTCCGGGGATCGATGCGCGCGCCCGCATCACCGCCGGCACGATCGCCGGCGCGCGCTTTTCGGCGATGTGGCGCCCGGCGAACACGACCCGCAACCCGGCCTCGTTGGGCTCGGGCGGCGTGAGGTTGCCCGCGTACTCGCCGAGCACCGCCACCGGCCCGCGGAAGCCCTCTGCCAGCAGCCGGTCGCGGTGCAGTTGCGAGAAGCAGAACGCCCGGTGGGGCACGCGCACGCACGCGCGCTGGACGGCGTGACCGGCCCATCCCTTCGCCCCGCCGAGGTAGGTGTGCCAGTAGGACGCGGTCCACAGCTCGTGCCAGTCGACGACGAGCCGGTAGCCGCCCAGCGGCCGCACCACCGCCGCCGCCAGCACGGAGAAATACGGAAACGACGCGGTGTGCACGACGTCATACGAGCGGCCGTGACGCAGCAGGTGACCCAGCACGCCGCGGCCGTAGCGCAGCGGCTCGCCGATCGTCCGGTTGCCGTCCGGTCCGTACAGCGGCTCGTTGCGCGACACGCTCACCACGCGCACGCCGGGCAGCCGCGGGGCGTCGCCGTCATCGTCCCACTGGCGTCGCGTGACGTAGGTCACCTCGTGGCCGTCCTGCGCAAGGCGCTCGGCGAGGCTGCGATACCAGCGCTCGGCGCCGCCGACGGTCCACGGGAACAGGCAGTCGTAGGCGATGCAGACGTGCACGCGCAGACACGCTACCTCCAGCCTGCGCCGCGGCGGGTTGCGCCGGCGCTCCGGTACCCTGTGGCTGCACCGCAACCTTTCACCGCACGCACGTTTTACTCTCTGCGAGGATCGCGACCGGCGGTTCGCCCACGACAAAGCCAATGGCCTCGATCCCGAGCACACCATCCGCGATCGATGTGGTTGCGGGCACCGCCATCGAGGTCTCGGTCGTGATCCCGTGCCTCAACGAGGCGGAGAACATCGACGAGTGCGTGCGCCTGTCGCTCGCAGCGCTCGCCGACGCGGGCATCACGGGCGAGGTCGTCGTCGCCGACAACGACTCCGACGACGGCAGCCCGGAGCTCGCCGCCGCCGCCGGCGCGCGCGTCGTGCACGAGCCGCGCCGCGGCTACGGCTCGGCCTACCTCGCCGGCTTCGCCGCGGCCCGCGGGGACTACGTCGTGATGCTCGACGCCGACATGACCTATCCGTTCGAGGAGATCGGGCACTTCGTCGAGGAGCTGCGCGACGGCGCCCAGCTCGTCATGGGCGACCGCATGGACAACATCCAGCCGGGCGCGATGCACTGGGTCAACCGCTACATCGGCAACCCGCTGCTGAGCGGCACGCTGAACCTCTTCTT
>Ga0136618_10000143_pt1 | contig 20032 bp, 16 predicted proteins | sample AntDrymUQ3302106_2_FD_104805 | JGI IMG/M metagenome (GOLD analysis project Ga0136618, IMG submission 104805) | Polar desert sand microbial communities from Dry Valleys, Antarctica - metaG UQ330 (21.06) | ecosystem: Environmental > Terrestrial > Soil > Desert | place: Antarctica: Dry Valley... | reverse complement strand
TCTCGGGCGCGTGCGATCCGCTGCGAGAGTGGGACCTGACGGACCGCCTCGACTCGAAGGGCGCGATCCTGTTCCGGCGCTTCGGGATCCGCCTGCGCTCCAACTTCCAATGCCTGCCGACCGGCCTCCAGGGCGAGACCTGCCCGGCCGAGGCGACCGCCTATCTGACTCCGTATTCCAACTCCAATCCTGTCCGGACGCCCGCGGGCCTCAATATCGCGAATCCCCTCGCCCAACAGGCGCTGGCCGACGCCGTCTCCGACCTCAACGGCGCCTCGATCCCGCTTGACGCCAGCCTCCGCGACTATCAATCAGACGAGCGCGGCGGCGAGGCAATCCCGATCCCCGGCGGCCCGGACCCGCTTGGCGTCTTCAACGTGATCAGCGCCCAGTGGCGCCCCGACGACGGCGGCTACACGAACATCCCCCACGGCGGCAGCTTCATCATGGCCGCAGAGTTCACCGGCAAGAAATGCCCGGTCAGGGCCGACACCTTCATCACCTACGGCCAGTCTGAAAACCAGGAGTCCCCACAGTCGTCGGACTACACCAAGGCCTACTCGCGCGGGGACTGGAACCGGGCGCCTTTCTGCGGCGCAGACGTCAAGCGCGAGGCGCTGGAGCGCTCCGTCGTGCGCATCGGCCGGCGTTAGAAGCTTTCTCCGGTTCCTAGTAGGGGCTGATGGCAACCGCGGTGACGGTAGCGTTCTCGACCTCGACTGAGTCAGCCGGCTCGTAGCAGTCAATGCCGAACGAATGATTGCCCGCCTGGAGCGACTCGGTGATGCCAACGAGCGTCACGAACTCGCCATCGTGGTCGATGCGCACGGTCGAGCCCGGAATGGTCCCGAAGTCCGATGATCCCAGCGCGCAACTCAGCACGCCGCCGTCGACCTTCGCCTCGAAGCGTCCCACCACCATCACCCTGGCAGCCGCCGAGATGTTCAGGTCGACGGACGCGCATGTGAGCTCTGTGAGGTCGGGCGGTATGCAGCTGGTGGGCAGGCCGGACTGGCGCCCGAAGCCGCCGTGGCCGGCAATCGTCGCCCTCGGCACCTCGCCGAGCGTGTTCTCGGCGATCTGTTGTCCGCCCAGGCTGTTTGGCGCGAGGTCCGTGCCCCCCAGGCTCGCGTCCAGGACCTTAGGGCCCGAGATCGCATTCCCCACAACGTTCGGACCCGCAATGGCGTCCGAACGTATGTCGGCGTTCGCCACCTGCCCGTCCTTGATGTGCTTCGACTTCACGCTGTTGGGCGCAAGGCCGGCCGCGTAGGCACCCGCGCTCAGGGCGCAGAAGAGGGCAACGTAGCCGACGACATTCGTTCGCAGGTGGGTTCGGATCGAGGTCATCACGTCAAGCCTCCAGGCAGTAGGCGACGACTTCGAGATCGCGGGGGGAAGCCCCGGGGTTGCCACGCTAGCTGCTTCTTCATTTTCACCCTCCTAATCGTGTTCTGCGCTTGCCGATCGAGCACTGTGGGCAGGGCCGAGGTAGGTGTTCCTCAACCGTTCGTCGGCCGGGCTGGTCCGGCGGGCTACTCGGCCCCCGCCTTCAGGTGGGCGACGACATGGTTGAACTCGTCCGTAGGCGAGAAGTCCACGTACTCTGAGTCCTCGAGCGCCTCGGGCGCGTGGCCCGCAGCCCAGTAGAAGGCCTGGCCTGCCTCATAGACCTGCTCGCCGTTCCTTGTGTGCATGGCAACCCGGCCCTTGAGCAGATACCCCCAATGTGGGCACTGGCAGAGCCCGTCCGGCAGGCCAACCAGCGCCGGCCGGAAGTCAGCGCCCTTCGGCACCGTGACGAATGCCGTAGTCATACCGCCCCCGATCTCCTTCATCCGAAGCTCGACACCGTCGCCCTCGATGGCTACCGGCGCTTCTTCGCGTGTGACTGCCTTCATCTTGTCCTCCGTTCTCGTTTCACGCTCGCTGTCCGAGCACGGATGCAGGCTGCCGATGTAGGTGTTCCTCGATCATTCCTGGTGTAGATTCGGGGGTGATTGGGGTGAGGTAGATGGAGGCTGGAACGCTTAAGACCACCTTTCGCGTCGAGCTCTTAGGGGGCTTTCGCGTCACCGACGGCGACGCCGAGGTTCCGCCTTCGGCCTGGCCCGGCCGCCGGTCTGCCGAGCTCGTGCAGCTCCTTGCGATCTCTCCGGGCCGGCGGCTGACCCGCGACGAGGCGACCGAGTCACTCTGGCCGCACCTGGACGCGAGCGCGGGCGCAGCGAACCTGCGCAAGGCCGCGCATCAGGCGCGGCAAGCGCTCGACAGCTCGGACGCCGTGGTCTTGAGAGGCGGCCAGGTAAGCCTCCTCCCGGAGCGCGACGTCGCGTGCGACGTAACCGAGTTCGAGGCGGCGGCAAGCGCGGCTCTGGAAGACGGAGACCCGGACGCGTGCGTGCGTGCCGCGAGCCTTTATCCCGGCGACCTGCTGCCCGACGCGCCATACGAGGAGTGGGCCGATGAGGTTCGCCAACGCCTCCGGGTCACGCACTCGGATCTCCTGAGGCGCGCCGGCGACTGGAAACGCGTAGCGGCGCTCGATCCCACCGATGAGCTCGCACACCGCGAGCTGATGAAGCTCGAGCTCGAGCGCGGAAACCGGCCCGGGGCCATCCGCGCCTATGGACGGCTTCTGGGTGCGCTCCGGCAAGAGCTCGGCGTCGCGCCTGATGCCGAGACACGGGCGATCTACGACGAATGTGTCGCGGGACTCGACACGCTTCAGCCGGAGCTCGTCGGGCGCGACCTGCTCCTAGCACGCGGAACGTCGTTCTTCCGGTCGGCGCCGAAGGGCGGCGGCATGATCGTCGTCCGTGGCCCCGCGGGCATCGGCAAGTCCGCGATCAGCCGGGAACTGGGACGCATCGCTACAGCGGAAGGTTGGCACGTTGTCGCAGCCACGGCCACCGAGACGAGTGTTCCGTACGGCCCCCTCGCCGCCGGGATCGCCCGCGTGGACGCACACGATTCGAGCGTGCGGAGCGGCCTCAGCGAACGGGCCCAAGAGATCCTGGCCGTGGTGAATGGCGAAGAGCCGCCGGGGAAGCCACTCACTCGACATGCCGTGATCGGTGCCATGAGGAGCCTGCTCGAGGCGGCGGGCAAAAGCGCGCCGGTCGCGTTCGTCATCGACGACACGCATCTCGCAGACGAGGCGACCCTCGACGTCGTGCAGCACCTCGTGCACGACGGCTCGCTCGTGCCCATCCTGGCCTACCGCCCGGAGCCTGCCGCCGAGACGCTGGTCAACGCCGTCAGCAGGCTCGCCAGGGCCGGGAAGGTGCTGGCGCTCGACCTCGAGCCCTTGGACGATGACGCGACGGCCGCTCTGGTCGACGCGGGCGTCTCCACGCCACGGTCCGCGGAAGTTCTAGGGCGCATTATGGAGCTCGCGCAGGGAAATCCGTTCCTCACCCTGGAGCTGGCCCGGACCTCCGTCGCAGGCATCCCCGCGCTGGTACCCACGGCCAAGGACGCGATCGTGGCAAGGTTCCTCGATCTTCCGGCGACTGAGGTCGCACTGCTTCGAAAGCTGGCGCTGGCCGGCGACGACCTGCGGCCCGATGACGTGGTTGGTCTCACGGGGCTTCCAGAGAACGAGGCCTTCGCCCTGCTCGAGACCAGTCTGCGCAACGGGATCCTCGTCGTCTTCGACCTGCACTACCGCTTCCCCCACGACCTCGTGCGCCAAGCGCTGGTCGAGCAGATCCCGCCGCACGAGCGACTGGCTGCGCACAGGGAAGCCGCCGAGCGGCTGGCGGATGCGGGTGCTGCGCCGGGCCTCATCGCGCACCACTGGCTCCGCGGCGAGCGCCCGGCAGAAGCCGGGCCGTGGCTCCTACGCGCCACTCGGCGGGCGTTCGGGCTGGGCGCGTACGCGGACGCAATCGCGTTGCTCCGCCCGCTGCTGGACCACGACTCTGCACATGGCGAGGCTCTGACTTTGCTGGCCGAAGCACTCGACGCGCGCGGCGACGCAGGGGCGCCGGCTGCCTACGCAGCGGCGGCTGAGGTCGTCGGTAGGGCCGAGGGCCACAACCTGCGCGCCATGCAGGCCCTCGCCACGGTGAAGCTCGGAGACCCGCCGGGCGCCCTCGCTGTGCTGGAGGGCCTGGAGCCGACCAGCACGCAGGGAAAGCTTTCGCAAGCCCTCGCATATTCCGGCTGCGCCGCGCTCGGCTTCACCGACCCAAGCGAGGGGACTCGCCGAGCCGCCGAGGCAAGGCGTCTGGCCCTCGAGATGGGAGATGAGGACTCGCTCACGATCGCATCGTGGGCGCATGCCGCCGCGGCGCACGCGCGGGGCGAGCTACGCGGGAGCGTCGAGGCGGACCTCTATGAGACGCAATCTCTCCCAAAACTCGCGGTCAGCGTCTTCGACGGGCAGCTCTGCATTACCCAGCGCCTCCTCTACGGATCGCGCCCGTACCCGGACGTGATCGAGTTCGCTAACAGGCTCTCGGCGGAGGCCCTGCGCCTCGAGGCGGCGCGCGGCCATGCTTTCGCGGTCACGATCAGGGGTGAGGCAAAGCTCCTCTCGGGCCACCTGGACGAGGCGGAGGCCGACCTCATCGAGGGAGCGAGGCTCCATCGCGAGATCGCCGCGGGAACCGGCGAGGCATTCGCGCTTCAGCGACGCGCGGAGATCGCGCTTCACCGCGGAGACAACGCCGAAGCCGATGCCCTGCTGGCCGAGGCGCTCGCCATCGCTCGGGAATCCGAGGTCGGCTTTCACCTGTTTGATCGCATCTACGGAACACGGGTCCTGGCCGGCAGCCACGATGAGCGGTCTGCCCTGGCCACGCTCGAAGAGGCCGAGGCAGCGGTCCAGGGGCCCATCGAAACCTGCCCGGGATGCAGGATCACGCTGGCGGTTCCCGCTGCGATCGCCGCCGCACGGGCGGGCGATTCGGAGCGCCTTGCGAAGTGGGAGGAAACCTCGGAGTACCTCGCGAACGTCGTGATGAGGCTGCCCGCCTGGTACGCGGCGCTCGAGGAGGTCAGGGCCCACCGCCTGGCGCTCGAGGGCGACAAGGCGGGCGCCAGGGCGCAATTCGAGAAGGCAGCGGCGGGATTCAGGGAGTCGGGCCAGCCGCTGGACGAGGCGCGCTGCGCCACGCTCGCAGAGTCCCGGGGAACGTTTCGGTAACGGCCCGTACCTACGATCGCGTCAGTGGGATTCCTGGGAAGACTCTTTCTCGGCACCGGTGAACTACCGGCCGAGGTGCGTGCCGAGCTCGAGGGCGAGGGGCTCGTCCTTGTGGAAGAGGGCCTGTCAGGGTCGCTTCGCTACAGCCACTTCAGGGCTCCCGGCCGCCGCTTCAACGGAAAGGTCACGCCCGAGCGGATGGGTCTCGGGATCTCAGAGATTCGGGCCGTTATGTACTGCCGATCGGGGCGGGCGGAGCTCATCGATTCGCCGTTCGACTCACCTCGCCTGGCAGCCGTCACGGTCTCTCTGGCAGGCGAGGACAAGGTCGACGTCCGCATCGACTACGACCTGATGCCCGACACGGAGGCCACCGGCATCTCAGGCCAGATCACGATCAGGCTGAAGACCCCGCGGGCAACAATGGTGGCGGAGGCGCTTCACGCCCGCCTGCCCGGCGCCTCCCGCTAGGCCTCGCCATGCCATTTCTGGTCATGTCAGGGCAAACGCTCGAAGGCCCCGATGTCGGGATCGTTTCGCACCCTCCCACGCTGGTCGATCCCGGGGGCAGTCCCCAGTCGCGCCGCGCCGATCGCCGGACTCCCGGCACGAAGCGCGACCGTCTGAGTCGGGCCCCCGTTCGAGGCGAGCTGCGCGATTCGCGGATTCGAAGCGATCGCGTCACCTTGGGCTCCGAAGCCGGTACAGCCATCGCTCGACGAGAGGAGGTTGTGGCCCTGGGACGCGAACGCCGTGAGCCCTGTCGAGCGGGTCGGGAAGGCCATCTCCGGGGACGTTGTTGTCGATCGTGGCGCGGCCCTTGCCGGGATGAAGGACGCGAAGCGACCCTCCGCTCACGTCGAGGTCTCCGTTCGCCACCCCCACTTCGTTTCCCCCCTGGGAGAGCTGGTACAGGCCGGCTTTCGGCAGGACGACGCGATCGGGGCCCGGGTTCGCGTTCGCGCTGTGGACGGCGTTCCGAAGGGAGCAATCATTGGCGACGCACGATCCCGTGAACGCGGGATCGCTTCGCTTCGTCACCTCGAAGGTCGCGGCGGTCGCGGGGGCCGGGGAAGGCGAACAGCGCTCCCACCGCGCATGCGGCCGCCCAGTGCAACCCGGGTGATCATCTACGACGGCCTGCCACGATCCTAGGCACGTGGCTCACGCCTCCAGACAGTATGCGCTGACGACGAGCTCGCGTTCGACCGACCCCGGGTTCGCACCGCGCACGAACCAGCCTTCGCTCGTGATCGCGCGGCGGGACTCGAGGGCCCACAGGTTCACGAACGTGTCGTTGGAGCCGGTCCAGCGCCATCCGCCGGCCACCACCCTCTCACCGGTGCCACAGTTCGCCACCGCGCCGCGCGACTGGCCGGGCGGGACCGTCACCGACGTCCCGACGCCGTTGAGCCTTCCGAGCTTTCCTGCGACCACGGCCTGGAACCCGAGTGCGTCCCTATCGACCCGGCCCTCACCGATCTGCGGGTCAGGGTAGGAACCGGTAAGGTCGCCGCCGGCGGGACCAGTCGGCGGCCCGCCTCCGGGCTCGCAGGTAACGCTGCCGTCCTCGGCGATCGCGCGCACCGCCGAACCGGGCTCGCAGTTCCCGTCCACCCGGGCCTGCACCTGCGTCGACTCCGTGTCCTTTGCCTTCACCTGACCGTTGACGATGTGGCGCGAGCGGATCGAGTTGCGCTCGACCGCCCAGGCGGTGCCCACGCCGAGCGCGAGAAACAGCGCCACGTAGCCCACGAGGTTGCGGCGGAGATGGGTCCGAATGACTGTCATCTGTCTTCCCCTTCAGTTGTGTGTCTCATGTACACGCCTAGTCTCGTTGCGTAGTCATAGGATCGAGCGCCCGGGCGGCCGCGAGCGCCTCGGTAAACAACTCGGCTTTCGCGCGGCCGGGCGTCTCGAGGAGGAACGAGCCGCCGCGGGCGGCGATCTGGATCCGCTTTCGCGTTCCGAGCATCGCCTTCTTCACCTCGATCGAGTCAACCTCGCCAAGCGGGATCTCGCTGCGAAGCTCCTTTACCTTGGCCATGCCGCTGATCGCGAAGAACAGCAGGCGCTGGTCCGTGATCGCCATCGCCGTGAAGGCGCCCAGCTCGACGCCGATGCCGGCCGCGGCCTCGCGCTCGGCGCGCGAGCCTTTCGCCCCGGCGATCGCCCCGATGGCGCCCCCAACAACCGCCGCGTCGAGGGCGCCCTTGTTCTGCACGGGCTGGATCACGGCAATGCGCTCTCCGGGGCGCAGGAACTCCTGCGCCCCCTCGGCGAGCTTTCTCTCTGCCCTCGACACAGCCGATCCCTACCCGGACACCGTCTTCGAGGAGTCTCCCTCGCAGCCCGGGATCGCCCGAGCGCGAGCGTAGAACTTCCCGTTGATGCCGGGGTTGCCGACACTCCACCGATAGCGATCGCCTGACTTCGAGGCGTTGTCCGCCCCGACCTTCTCGTCGTCGCCACCGCCCTTCGAGCCCTGCTGCTTCAAAACCGCGACCTTGCGGTCCTTCATGCAGTCCCTGTCCGGGCTCTCGACGTAGCCAAAGACGTCGCTGGTGCCCTCAATCGTCACCTTGGTCGGAGCGGTCCCCCCGGCGCTTGCCGCGCCGCTCAAACCGAGCCCTCCGGCTACCGCCAGGGTCGCGCCCAGGTATCTCGCCGTTCGTGTTCTCATCATTTCCTTTCCTCCGTCCGTGTATCTGGTTCCGCTACGGGATCGAGCGTTCGACCTCGCAGCCCTTGGCCCGGTCGGTTCCGGGGCCGCCGATGCAGACGTCTTTGCCCTTGCCGCCCACGAGCGTGTCGTTGCCGTCCTCCCCCTTGAGGGTGTCCTTGCCCTCTCCTCCGCACAAGGCGTCATCTCCCTCGGCGCCGCGCATCCCGTCAGGGCCGGCGAACCCAAGGAAGCCATCGCCGATGATCGTCGGCTGCATCCGCAGATCCGATTCGAGATCCTCCCCAGGGGTGCCCACGCGGTTGACGATCACGCCCTTGCAGCGGGCGAGCTCGTATGCGCCGATGTCGCATCGCTTGCCGAACGGGCGTGGCACCCCGCGAATATCGGTCGTGCTGTCGCAGCGCTGGCCCTTGGGACCTGCGTTGACTGCGGGGCTCTGGGGCTGAAGCCCGTTCGAGAGGATGAAGTTCGGCCCGCCGTAGTACCCCTCCGTGGTCAGGAGCGGGATGATCGGCGGCTGTGATCCGTCGACGCCGCTCCCGATCTGGTCGCTCGGCTTCTTCGTCACGATCGAGCAGCCGAACTCCGAGCCCACCAGGTTGTGGCCAAGCGACTCGACGCTGATGGTCGTTCCGACGTCACGGCAGTCGTTGTAGGTCTCGCCCGTCGTGCCGATGTCGCGGTTGTCCGCAACGATCGTGTTCTCGAGCGTGAACGCGTGATCGTCGGGCAGGTTGTCGGTGCTGGAGATACCGCCCCCGTCGGGCGCTGCGTTTCCCGTCACCGTGGTGTTGCGGAGGACCACATCCGCCTCGATGGCGCGGATACCGCCGCCGGAGTTCCCGTTCGCCTGGTTGTTGTCTACGTTGGTGTTGTAGAGCGATGCGGTGGAGCCATCGCGGACGAACACCCCGCCTCCGCTCGTCGAGGTCGCGATGTTTCGCCCGAGGCGCGACTCGGCGAGATTGACGCTTCCCCCGTTCGCCCCCGAGATGGCGCCGCCGCCTGCTGCCTCGTTGGCGCGGAACGTCGACGTCAAGACGGTAGCCACGGACCCCGCTCCCGTGAAGTAGAGGCCGCCGCCGAACCCGGCGGGTTTCGCGGTGTTCGCATTGATGAGCGTGTCCTGGAGAGTCACGGCGCCCTCGCTATAGATCCCTCCTCCAACCCCGTTGATAGGCGAGCTCTGGTCGGCGTGGTTACCCGTCAGGCCCCCTCCGTGCATGGTGAGGGCGGCCGACGGATGAACGCTGATGCCGCCACCGCGCGCGAGGTTGTCCGCGTCAACCGGAGCGTTGCCGTTCCCGACGACCACGTTCTCCAGCCTCAGGCCGGCACCGACCTCGATCCCCCTGTCCTCGTTTCCCGCGGCGTCGATGACCACCTGGCCGTCAGCGACGTCTGGGCGGATCGTGAGGTCGTCCGTCACGTCGAGGTCACCCCGGAAGTGCTCGTTGAACATGTCGAGGGACGTGCTGTCGATCGTGAGGCTGTAGGTGCCCGCAGGCGCACGCACGACGTCCGGGCCCGGCGAAACGTTTGCCGCGACGACCGCGCCGCGCAGCGAGCAGTCGCCTGGATCGCAGTCGTTGAAGGCGGGGTCGTCCGCTCGCGTGACCGAGAACTCGGCAGCGTGCGCAGCGGCGGGGGCCAGCGCAGCAACGAGCGTGACTGCGAGTCCAGTCATCTTGGCCGTTTTCATCGCCCTCATCTCTTCCTTTCTCTTGGTCCGTGCGCCTGACCGCTACGGGATCGAGCGTTCGACCTCGCAGCCCTTCGTCTTGTCGTTTCCGGGGCCACCGATGCAGACGTCGCGGCCGGGACCGCCGTCAAGGACGTCCTTCCCGTCGCCGCCCTTGAGCACGTCGTCGCCGGATCCGCCGCAGATCCCGTCGTCCCCCGCGCCGCCCACGAGGCGGTCGGGCCCGTCCAGGCCGAGGTAACCGTCGGCGTCGCCGGAAGGCTCGAGGTTCGACGTCTTGGAATGGTCTGCCCGGTTCGTCCCCACCCTGTTCACCAGGGTGCCACCGCAGTGCACGCGCTCGTACGCGCCGATATCGCAGCGCTTGCCGAGAGAACGCGGGACGCCGCGCGCGTCCTTCCCCTCGCACGGGGCGAGGAGATAGTCCTCGGGCGCCCCAGCATCGATGGCGGGGCTCTTCTTCCTGAGCAGTCGCGTGATGAAGCGCGACGCGCCGGGGAGGAGGGGCCCGCCGTTGAACACGTCCACGTCCAAGCCGGAGTCGATCTCGGGAACCCCGGGGCCCGTGTTGCCGAACTGGTCACCGGGCTGAGCCAGGACCGAGCAGGCCCCGGCGCCCATATCTGAGATCAGGTTGTAGCCCGCCGAGATCACCTGGCCGCCCGTCTGGTCCACGCAATCTGTTTCTCCCGACTGACCGTTGTCCGCCACCAGCGAGTTCGCGAGGCGGATGGCTCCGTCAGCTCCGCCAGGGTCGTCCTGCACGGATATTCCGGATGCCGTCCCCGCGAGGCCCTCGGTCACGGTGGAGTTGCGAAGCCTGATGGTGGCGTCGCGAGCGCGAAGGTTTCCACCGCTGCCGGCCGAGTTGAAGTAGACCGTCACGTTCGTAAGAGTGAAGTCGGGTCCGTTGATGACGAAGATGCCGCCACCCGAAGCGTCGGCGTCGTTCGAGTCCACGTCGCTTCGTACGAGCTCTGCCGTGCCTCCATCTCCGGCCAGCCCGCCGCCGAACTCGGCGTCGTTCGAGCGGACGGCCGAGTCGACGATGGTCGCGGACCCACCGCTCAGATGGAAGCCACCTCCGAAGCCCGCGGTGCCATCGGCGCTGTTGTCCTCCAGGACGACCCGCTTGAGGGTCACCGTCCCGGCGCTCTGGATGCCGCCGCCGAAGCCGTTGAGCGGCGCGTCCTGGTCGGCTTCGTTCTCGACCACCCGCGAGTCCGTCATCCGAAGCTCGCCCATGGGTCCCACGCGGATGCCGCCCCCGCGAGCGGTGCTGTCGCCGCCGACTGGGGCGACGCCGTTTTTGACCACGACGTGCTTGAGGCTGAGGCTGCCGCCCACGAAGAAGGCCCGATTGAAGGTGGTCGCCCCGTTCGCGTCGATCGTCACCGGCTTGGAACGGGTCCCGCCCATCTGGATCGAGGTCAGCCCGCCCACATCGAGATCGCCCACGGTCGGACCCGAGTCCCCCGGGATCTCAAGCGTGTAGGTGGCTCCCGGCTTTACGCGGAGGACGTTCTTGCCTCCCGCTCCGCTGGCCGCGATCACGGCCTCGCGCAGGGAGCAGTCCCCGGCGGCACAGCCGTTCGGCACCGGATCGTCGGTGCGCGTCACCTCGAAGGTTGCGGCGGAAGCGCTCTGGGCGACCCCGCCGATCAGAACGCAGGCACCGGCCACGATCGCCAAGGACGTCTTCGCTCGTGCGATTCCCCTCATCCAATCCTCCATTCGGTTCCGTTCAAAGCTCGTCATCTCGAACATGGACCGAGCATCGCCAACGCGGCGTTCCTCAAGCGTTCCTAGGGGATCTACTTCGGGACTCCAACGCCTCTCAGCCGGCCGGGTCGATGTTCTGGTTCATCCGGAACAGGTTCTCCGGGTCGTATCGGCGCTTCACCTCGACCAGGCGTTCATAGTTCGGCCCGTAGTTGTCGCGAACGCGGTCTGCGTCGTCGGCGCCCATGAAGTTGACGTAGCCGCCAGCCTCCGAGTGGGGGTGGATCGCGTTCCAGTAGTCGCGGACCCAAGCGGTGTTTCGCTTGTTGTCCTCCGGGTTCGGCCACATCCCGGCGATCACGCACGCAAAGTTCGCGTTTCGGTAGGCAAACGCCGTCTCGTCGGCGCCGATCCGATGGCACGCGCCATCGATCGGGTAGACGTGCACCGTGGACTCGACGCACGGGACGCGCGGGCCGCACTCGACGTGAGCCGCGATCGCATCGTCGGTGAGCTCCTTGACAAAATCCGCCTTCCAGTAATGCTGGAGCCCCTTCGGGAGCAAGTCGTCGAACGCGCCGTTGAGCGCCGGGTATGGCATCACGTCGACCCCGCTCGCCGCGACGGGCGCGATCTCGAGCAGGGGTGCAATGGCCGCCGGGCCTTCGTCGAGCGGACCGGCCCAGCAGGTGACGATCAGGCACATCGTCTCGCCATGGCGATCCTCCGGGATGAACGGCAGGGGCGGCGCGATCTGGAACGCGAAGAAGGCGCCCAGCTCCTCCGGTGCGTCGGCGATGAACTCGCGGTAGGCCTGCATGACCTCCGTGGCCCGGTCCACCGGGTAGAAGATCGGGCCTCCATAAATCTCAGAGACCGAGTGGAGCTGGAATTCAAGCGACGTCACTGCGCCGAAGTTGCCGCCGCCCCCGCGAAGGGCCCAAAAGAGGTCCGGGTTCTCTTCCTCGCTCGCCACGAGCAGCTCGCCGGCGGCAGTCACGAGCTCAGCGGAGATCAGGTTGTCGCACGACAGGCCGCAGCCGCGCGCGAGGTGGCCGATGCCGCCTCCGAGCGTGAGCCCGCCCACTCCGGTCGAAGAGATGATCCCACCCGTGACCGCAAGCCCGTGCTTGTGCGTGGCCGCGTCGAAGTCGGCCCAGGTTGCGCCACCCTGAACCCGGGCGGTCCGGCGCTCCGGATCGACGTCGACGCTTCTCATCGCCGAGAGATCGCAAACTATGCCGCCCTCGTTCGTGCCAAAGCCCGGGACGCTGTGGCCGCCGCCTCGGACCGATAGATCCAGCCCCTCATCGCGTGCGTACGCGACCGTTGCGATCGCGTCGTCAGCGCTCGCACAGCGTGCGATAGCCGCAGGACGCAGGTCGATCATGCCGTTGTAGACCTTGCGCGCGTCGTCGTAACCTGCGCTCTCGGGCACGAACAGCTCGCCGCTCAGCTTGGATTGCAACTGGTTCATTACTTGACCTCTTTCGGTTTGGAGAACTCGGATGTATTGTCGGGCCCGCCGCTGATTCGGGTCGCCGTGGCAGTCATGTAAGCGCCGCGCTTCGGCCTTCCGAGGCTTGCCTCGAAGCTCGCACGCCCTGCCGAGTTGGTCCGGACGACCTCCGAGCCGACGAACCGGCGGCCCTGGCGGGTTTCGCCGTCGGCCTGGAAGAACTCGACCCGGTACTTGTTTCCGGGTGCGCTTCGCAGGACGCCTTCAATCCTGGTCTTTGCACCGTGTCGCTTGGCCGAGGCGAGCGCCGGGGAGTTCTGGATGCCGTCGGACTCGCCCTCGTCGTTCGGAGTGAATCCATCGCTGCCGAGGTCGATCCCGATGCCGGTGATCAATTCATTTCCGCTCATGATGTTGCGGGAGATGAGGTAGGAGTCCGTCGGGTCGTCAGTCTCGGTCGTCACCCCGGCGTAGACATTGTCTTTGATCACGTTGCCGGTAACCCGGGCGAAAGGCACAGACGAGTAGACCGAGATCGCGCCGCAGATGCAGCCCCCCCCGCCATTGAGCGTGATCATATTCCCCTTGACGTTCACGGCTTGGCCTGCGTAGATTCCCCCCGCGGCATTGCCAGAGATCAGATTGCTGTCACCCGGATCAGGGCCGCCGATGACCGAGACCCCAGAGCTCTCGAGGAAGGACTGAAAGCCCCCCTCGTTTCCGGCCTGCTGTCCTGCCGGCGTGGTTCCGAGAAAGTTGCCCTCGACTCGAACCTCGCCTGTCTCGGCGGATATGGCGGTCAAGCCGAAATTTACTATCGACAGGCCTCTTACCGTCGACCCTGCGCCGCCTGCTGCGACCCGGATGCCGTTCACGGCACCGAGGTTGCCGCCATCGAGCTCGATCCGCAGGTCGGTGTCGAGAGGCTTACCGACAGGCTGCGTGTTGGGTGACGCCCCAGGCTGCGAGAACCCGTCGATAAGGACCTGACCGTGCAGCGCGGGCAACGCGCTAGAGAGGGTGGTGCTGTGCACCTGATTACCCGGGATGTCAAAAGTCACGCGATCGTTCCCGGCTGTGGCGTTCGACTCCTGAAGGGCGGCGCGCAGCGTGCACTGCGAGCCGGGATCGCTCGAGACGTCGCATGCGTTCGGGGTGTCACCGGTCTGAATGTCCTCGATGTCGGCCGCGACATTGACCTCAAACGTGACCGCGTGCGCGTTTGCTGCGTATCCGGCCGAGAGCAGGAGCCCGAGGATGAAAACTTTGAGCAGTCGCTGTGCCATGCCCGGAGTTTTAGATCCCGGTGCGTTCCAAAACCGTTCCTTCAATCGCTTCAGGCTCGGGGAAGCCTGCTCTCGAGGAGGCTCAGAGCATTCGGACACGTCACGCATAAGGACGCGCCACCCGGGATGGGCGGGGCTCAACGCCGACCGTCGCATGGTGGACGACCGACGGGATCCGGTCGAAAATGCCGCCGAGCCTGTTGCCGGAGGCTTCGCCTTGGGCGGCTCCGACCGGCGGCCCCGAGGGGCCGCCGGTCGCGCCTGCGGTCAACCCGGACTACCCGTCCGAGAGCGCCACGCCGACGACGCGCACCACCCTGTAGTTGATCGCGCCGGCGCTCTCAGACTGGTTGCACTTGACTCCCACGCGCTGAGATCCGGCCGGCAGGACATCGCTCACGGCAACCAGGGTCACGGTTTCGTTTGCGGTGGACTGGCTTCCGGGATCGTGAAAGAACAGGGACGTTGCAGCCCCTGGAATCGGGGAGCCATCGAGCTCGAGCAGGCATCGCCCGATCGCCTGGTTTGCTCCGCTTTCAGTATCCGCGGTCGCTGTGCCGATGATCAGCAGACGTCCCGGCTTTGAGTGCGGGACGGTCACGGACGAGCACTGGATGAAGAACTCGCTCTCAGGGTCGCAACTGCCCTGGGACGCATATCGCCCCGTGCCGCCCTGCGCCGCCGCGGGAACGGTCCCGAGGGTGGCCTCGGCGATGTCGCCGCCGTTGAGGGCATCGTTCGGGAACTCGGGGCTGCCGAGCGAGCCGTCGGCGATGTCCGGGCCGCCGAGGCCGCCGTCGCGGACGTCGAGTTGGTCAAGCGAGTCGTCAGCGACGTCCTGGGTTTTCACCTGCCCGTTCTTGATGTGCTTTGACCTGACGCTGTCGGGCGCAAGCCCGGCGGCGTAGGCGCCGGCGCTGAGCGCGAAGAACAGCGCGACGTAGCCGACGACGTTACTTCGAATGTGTCTCATTGCAGTGTGCCCCCTATTAGGACGAGATTGTTTGTTGACCGATGCGGAACCGTCGCACCGGGTGGACCGTCGCTCAAGCCTGAAATCCGGGCCAGGTGCGCCGTTCGGATTTCGGATTTGAGTTCCACGCTAGATCTCGGTGCGTTCCAAAACCGTTCCTTCAATCGTTTCAGGCTCGAGGAAGCCTGCTCTCGAGGAGGCTCAGCTCGGAGTCGAGATAGTGCTGACCGGTGCGGGCGCAAACCTCGAGCGCCTCCACGATCGCGCCGCGGGCATCTTCGTCTCGTCCCGCCTGGAGGCAGACCCGGGCGAGAAGCATCAGAGCATGTGGCTGATGGAGGCTCCAGCCGCTCTCGGCGTACACGGCCAAACCCTCTCGGATCGAGGCGATTGCCTCATCAGCGGCACCTTCTTCGGCGAGTAGCCAGCCTCTCAACACGATGCCCGTGGGTCGCAAGAAGGCGAGCTGTTGGTCGTCCACCAGAGCGGCCATCCGCTCCGCCCGTTCGCGGGCGACTGCCTTGTCCCCGCGCTCGATGGCGAGCCAGGCGGTGAAGTTGAGCGCATAAGCGAGGCTGAAGGGGTGCTCCAGCTCCTCCGCGCACTCGATTGCCTCACGAGCACGCTCGTCCGCCTCATCGGACTCCCCCAGGTAGTGAAGAACAAATGCGAGCCTGCTGAGACAGATGACTCTGGGGTCTTGGGAGTAGACCGCAAGGTGGGTATGTGCGCGGTCCGGGTCATAAAGGTCGAGGGCGAGCTCCAGCTGCTTTCGCGAGCGCTCGAACTCCCCCAGCCAGAACGAGATGGCCCCGAGAACGTAGTTGCCTTCGACCTTGACCGTGGCATCGTCGCCGCTCGCCCCCGCCGCTAAGAGCTGCTCGCCGAGATTTTGGGCACGTTCGAGCTCGCCGCGGGCAATGCTCACCAACGCAAGGCCGCGCAAGACTGGAGGAGCGGGTGGGGTCCCGAGCCGTTCGCAGAGCTCCTCCGCCCGCAGGTACTCGCGGTGAACCCTCGGTGCACCGTAGCCCTCGATGCTCACAAGCGGAGCGCCGAGTGCCGTCCTGAGCGCCAGCTCGCGCCGGTCGCGCCTGGACGACTCCGGCTCGTCCCCCAGGAGGCTCAGGGCTTTCTCGAACAAGCCGATGGCTCGTTCGTTCGAGTAGACGCGATGCGCCGTCTCCGCAGCCTTTGCGTAGAACGACGCGGCGCGGTCGATCCAGCCGGCTTCCTCATAGTGGACAGCCAGCTCCGCCGCGACCGACTCGAGCTCCGTCGCTTGGCTTTCGATTGCCTGTGCTGCTCTTCGGTGAAGCATCCGCCGGCGAGCCATGCTTGCCCGCTTGTACGCGGCCTCTCGAAGCTTGTCGTGAGAGAAGTCGTACGTCGCCCCCGGCAGCTCTCGGACTATGCGGCGATCCCGCAACTCGTCGAGCGCTTCGATGACCATCGCTTCTGGGCTTGAGCTCGCGCTTGCGAGAACGTCGAAGCCGAACGCTCTGCCGATCGTCGCGGCAAGGCTCGCAAGCTCCTGCGCCTCGTTCGAGAGCTGAGCGAAGCGGGTCTCGATCACCGACTGGACGCGAGGCGGCACGTGACCGGGCTGGCCGACCAAGCCGGCGCGGGTCCACTCCACCACGAACAGGGGGTTCCCCTCGGTCTCGCGAAAGATCATCCCGCTGCTCTCAGCTTCGAGATCTCGGCCGGCCACGCTTTGGGCTAGGGCAACGGTGTCATCAGGACCGAGCGGCTCGAGATCCAACCGAGCTGCCTGGTCATTCGCGCCGCCCTCGATGATGAGGTGGTGCGCGGCATGATCGGGGTGAAGCTCCTCCGACCGTGCTGTGGCCACGATGAGGATCGGCGCTGAGGGATTTGAGCGCAGCAGGTACCGGAGCCAATCGATCGTCTCCGTGTCGCACCACTGAACGTCATCTACGACCAGGAGGACCGGCCCATCCGAGGCAAGCACGGCGCGCGCCGCGCCCTCGAGCAGGCGGGTCCGGTGCGTTTTGTCAGCGAGTGGAAGCGGGTGAGGTAGGTCAGGGTGCACTTCCCGCAGCTCGGGAATGAGCCGAGAGAGCTCAACCAGCCAGGGGTCGGCGAGGAGCCTGATTTGACGCGCCACCGGATCTGAGCGCAGGAGCTCCATCAACGGGGCGTAGGCGAGGCCGGCTGCGGAGTAGCACTTGCTGGTGGCGACGGGAAACCCTTGCCGGGCGACCCAGCTCCGAAGCTCTTCAGCGAGGCGCGACTTGCCGATTCCCGCCTCGCCGGTGATTGCCACGAGGAGGGCCGCGCCCCTCGACGCCCGCCGCCACGCGTCTCTCAGGTCTGCCCACTCGTGCTCTCGGCCGATGAAAGGCCCGGCATCCTCTTCGGCCTCAAGCACCTCGCCGGGCTCGAGCAGCCGCTCGTATGCCTCCCGCGTGGCCGGACCTGGCTCGACCCCGGTTTCGCGCGCGAGCGAAGTGGCGAAGTCGTGATACTCGCGCAGCGCGGCCGAGCGGTCCCCACCGAGCGCATGGAGCCTCATTACCCGCACCAGTGCCTCCTCGTTAAGGGGGTCTGCGTCGAGGGCGAGGCGAGCCATCGGCAGCGCGCGCCTGTAGTCCCGCTCGGACTCGAGGTTCCCGGCCACCCGGTCCAAGGTCGAAAGAAACTGCTCCCGGAGGCGTTCTCGCTCTGGCGCGATCCAATCATCGAAGCACTCTGGATAGAGGTCGCCGGCGTAGAGCTCGACGGCACGGATCAGTGAAAGCGGATCATGCGAAGACGCACAGGATTCGAACTCGGCCACGTCGATCTTCGCGGGAGCCTCGCGGCGCCAGGCGATACTGCTCTTCTCGATGCTGAGAAAACGGTCGGGCTCGGGCAACGTCTGCCGCAGCCTGTGGATTGCCTGGCGCATGTTCGTTCGTGCCTGGGATTCCGCGGAGTCGGGCCAGAAGAGGTACGCCAGGCGCTCCCGTGGCTGGTCCTCACCCCTCGTGATAACGAGCAGCGCCAGAAGTGATCGGATCCGAGCCGAGTCGATCGCGATCGGGCCATCGGGCGAGGACACCTTGAAGCCGCCCAGGAGGCGCACCTCAATCACTTCGCTCTGCGCACCCGTATCGGTCCCCATATCCAAACGCATCTTCCCTGAGCGGGTGGAACGGCGCGGTCACGCTGGCGACCTACGATCGTTGCGTGCGATTTCTCGGAAGGCTTCTGCTCGGAACGGGAACGTTGCCCTCGTCGGTTCGGACCGAGCTCGAGGCCGAGGGAGGGGTCTATCTGGAGGAGGGAGTGCCGGCGACGATCCGGTACACGCACTTCAAGGCCCCGGGAAAGCGCTTCCATGGGAAGGTAACCCCTGTCCGGGTCGGGATCGGCATCAGCGAGGAGCGCCTTGCTGTGTACTCCACCTCGGGTCGCGCGGAGCTGATCGACTCGTCCTTCTCGTCGCCTCGGATGGGGGCAGTCGAGGTCTCGCTCGATGGCGCCGAGAAGGTCGACATCCACATCGACTACTCGCTGATGCCGGACGCTGCCGAGGCAAGGGTCTCGGGTGAAATCACGATCGGGCTCAAATCGTCGCGGGCCCCGCTGATCTTCGAGGCTCTGGCTTCGCGGATGTCCTCTGGCCCCAGGTGACCTGCACACGACGATCTGAAGACCAACGGAAGGGAACGTTCTTGGAACGCCGGCTCCGGCAGGCTCGCTTCCAGCTCGATGACATCGAGTACCAGAGCGACCGAACGGAGAGCGACATGAAGTCGACAGCGAAAGACAGACGCGCCCGAATGAGCGCCTACGCCGCTGGGCTTGCGCCCGACAGCGTCCGCTCAAGGCAGGGCCACAGGACGAGTGCGATCGTGCTGACCCTCGCCGCCGTCCTCCTTACGCTCGCCCCCGCCAGCGCCTCGGGAGGGGTGACGGTGAGTGCCGACAGGTACCACACCTGCGCCGTGAAGACGAGCGGCAAGCTCGCCTGCTGGGGCTACGACAGCTCCGGCCAGGCCTCGCCGCCCGGAGGCGCATTCAGGTCGGTCAGCGCCGGCGGGTACCACACCTGCGCCGTGAGGACGAGCGGCAAGCTCGCCTGCTGGGGCTTCGACGACTACGGCCAGGCCTCGCCGCCCGGAGGCGAGTTCCGCTCGGTCAGCGCCGGCGGGTACCACACCTGCGGCGTGAAGACAAGCGGCAAGCTCGCCTGCTGGGGCTACGACGGCGACGGCCAGGCCTCGCCGTCCGGAGGCGCATTCAGGTCGGTCAGCGCCGGTGAATCCCACACCTGCGGCGTGAAGACAAGCGGCAAGCTCGCCTGCTGGGGTCTCAAGACCGACGGCCGGGCCTCGCCGCCCGGGGGCGAGTTCCGCTCGGTCAGCGCCGGTGAATCCCACACCTGCGGCGTGCAGGCGAGCGGCAAGCTCGCCTGCTGGGGTCTCAAGACCGACGGCCAGGCCTCGCCGCCCGGGGGCGAGTTCCGCTCGGTCAGCGCCGGCGGGTACCACACCTGCGGCGTGGAGAAGAGCGGCAAGCTCGTCTGCTGGGGTACCAACGGTGACGGCCAGGCCTCGCCGCCCGGGGGCGAGTTCCGCTCACTGAGCGCCGGCTTGGCACATAACTGCGGCGTGGAGAAGAGCGGCAAGCTCACTTGCTGGGGCTACGACAACTACGGCCAGACCGACGTACCGCCGAGCCTGGACTGAGGGCGCCATGAAGGGAGTCATGATGCGCGCGCCAAAAGCACATCAAGGACGGGCACACACGACGATCTGAACACGGCGGCGGCGGCCGGCACCGGTCAGCTTCGCGCACTGCGAATACGATTCGCTCATGCGCATAACCGAGGCACTCGCTGGGCCCGAGCCCGTCTTCTCGTTCGAGTTCTTCCCGCCGAAGACCCCCGAGGGGCTTGAGCAGCTCTTCGGGACCGTCGAGACGCTGCGCTCGCTTGCCCCTGACTATGTGTCCGTGACCTACGGCGCGGGTGGCGCCACCCGCGATGGCACGGTCGAGATTTCCGAGCGGATCAAGTCCCAGCACGAGATCGAGACG